>JAEEGL013235343.1_pt1 | contig 18865 bp, 16 predicted proteins | sample 9134231 | NCBI WGS metagenome assembly JAEEGL01 (sample SAMN16246548, study PRJNA631951) | gut metagenome | biome: gut microbiome; feature: rumen; material: fiber-attached | host: Bos | place: Iran: Karaj | collected 2018-10 | reverse complement strand
GGAACATCGATGATACCCATGAGGGAACCACCGGAAGTCATTACAGACATGACGATCATGGCTGCACCACCAACAATACCAATTATTGTAGCTATATCCATTACAAGACCTCTTGCTTATCGATTCCGATTTGTTTGCGATATTCTATGATTTTCTGGATTACTTCTTGGGGGGAATTACGAACAATGATTTTACGTCCCGACAACATTGTTAATGTTAAATCAGGAGTAGTTTCCATAGCTTCGATCATGTGCGGATTCACCCAATAAATTTTCCCATCTAACCGCAATAAATCTATCATTTTTAATTTTCCAATAATGACGATTTTACGTCAAGTATTTTCTTTAAAAATATTTAAAGTTATTATAATTATAAACGTTTTTTTGTATATTTCAAGAAAAATATACGAGATTATGTATTTTTTTTTATACATATATTATAAAAAAACGTTGATTTTCATAAAGACACATAGAAAATCATATAAACAAAAATTTTTAATATTTCGTTATATAACATTTTAAATATATGATTTTTAATATTTATTATATTATAATACATGGCAGAGGTATTTAGATGGAAAATAAAAATCCGTATGTTTTTATAATTGAAGATGAAGAATCTATTTCCAAGCTTGTATGCATGTATCTCCAGAAATCTGATATTACTCCAGAACCTTTTTACAATGCGGAAGACGCCCTCGCTAAATTAAATGAAGATGTAAAACCAGATTTGCTTATCCTTGACTTGAACCTCCCTGGAATGAGCGGCTTTGAATTTTTGAAAAAATTCCGTGAAATGTTTAAAGCTACAATCCCTGTTATGATTGTTTCAGCCCGTGATGCCGACGAAGATATCATCAGTGGCCTTGAATATGGTGCAGATGAATTTGTTACAAAGCCATTTTCACCAAGCGTACTTGTTGCAAGAGTTCAGGCTCATTTAAGACGCAAGGATGTTCTTGTTGGAACAAGCGAAGAATCTATAGTTTTTGGTGAATACACACTCCTTTTGAACAGCTGTGTACTCAAAAAAGGCAGCGAAAAGATTCCGCTTTCAACTAAGGAATACAACGTTCTTGAATATCTTGTAAAAAATGCGGGAACTGTACTCTCCCCTGAAAAAATCTTCAATGATGTCTGGAAGGTTCAGTATGGTGATATAACAGCAGTTGCCGTTTATGTTCAGCGATTACGCAAAAAGCTTGAAGAAGATCCTTCTAACGCACAATACATAAAGACAGAATTTGGAAAAGGCTATATATTTAATAAGGAACAAATCAAGAATTAAAAGAAGGAAAAATGAAATTAAAAACACAGCTTAATCTTCTTGCAACTTTCATCACAGCTATTCCAATTGCGTGTATAATTTTTTTAAGCATAAACAGTTATCTTCGTTCACAACGACGACTTCTTTTAAATGGTTCTGAACAGGTTCGTGCCCTTGACTCTTCAAACATGACCAAAGAGGATTTTAATTTATTCAAAAAAAACGTACAGCTGCTTCCAAGAGACGTAGAAACAGCACTTATAGATAACTTCACAGGACTTGTAATTACCTCAACAATGAAAGAGCTTCCTACTAATTCCATGGTTTCACAATGGGAACTCTACATTATAATGGGCTCTAACTCCGACAAATATTTTTATCAGTTTACAACATTAAAAACTGCAACGCTTGATTCTATGATGATCACACGTGTACCTAGAAAAAAGAGTCCACCGTCGCGAAATAAAATCCTTTTCAGAATCCTCTATTTATTTCTTTTTATCATTATAACAAGCTGTATTATTATTATTGTAAGGCTTTCTGTTACTATAAACAAATCAATTAAAACAATTGTTGATGAAACAAAAGCAATTGCAGGCGGAGATTTAGCTTCAAAAATTGAATTTGACCCTCAAACAGCAAACGAAATTACCTCAATATCAGAAAGTCTTGAAAAAATGCGTGAATCTCTTGTAGAAGCGCAGAATCAAAAGACAAAATTTATTATGGGTATAAGTCATGACCTTAGAACACCGGTTGCTGTAATCAAAGGCTACACAGAAGCAATTTCTGATGGAATTATTTCTGGAGAAGATGAAATTCAAAACGCAATGGAGCTCATAACCCAAAAATCTGGTCAGCTTGAAAACATGATTGACACTCTTATTAATTACACGAAAATGAATTCCATAGAATTAAGACAGTCAATGAAAACTCAATCTATTACAGATTTTATTACAGAAATTATTCATGAAGAAAAAACGACAGGAGCCGTATTTAAACGAAATATCATTACTGATGTGAACTTTGAAAAAGATGTTCTGGTTCCATTTGATAAAATGCTTGCAAGACGTATTTTTGAAAATCTTTTCAACAATGCGCTAAGATACACAAAAGATAACGATACTATTTCTCTCATTTCGTACATTAAAGACAACAACGTTATTTATAAAATTTCTGATACAGGAATTGGTATTGAACAAAAGGATCTTAAAAATATTTTCCACATGTTCTACCGCGGTACAAATTCAAGACGAGAAGAAGGTATGGGAATTGGACTTAGCGTTGTGCAAAGTATTATAGATACACACAGCTGGAGAATTGAAGTTGAATCCGAAAAGGACACGGGCACAACCTTTACCGTTATAATTCCTTATTAAATTACAATAAATCTTCAAGAAATGAATTCAAAAACAATAGCTTTTCCTTATCAAGAAAATAAAAGCCTTGCTGATTTTTTATACAATTTACTTCAAGCTTTTTCTGGATTTTTGCAGGCATTTTACTTTCAAAAATCTGTTCATATTCGGCCACAGAAACACCTCTTTTTGTTCTTAAACCCATCATAAAATATTCAAATTGCGCAGTCTCCTGTGAGATTTTTTCGACAGCCTGAGGAATTTTATCAGCATATATTTCTTCTAAAAGCCAGAAGTTTTTATATTCTTCAATATTTTTTGAGTTTGTATAACGAGTATTCCAGACAGTTCCCGTGGCACCTGAACCACATCCTATATAATTTTTATGAGTCCAGTAAGCCATGTTATGCAGACACTCATTTTGCGGTAAACAAAAGTTTGAAACCTCGTACTGAACATATCCCTTTGACAAAAGATAATCCCGTCCTTCAACCCAAAGCTCATCTGAAAAATCAATATCATATTTCTGCTTGCCGGAATTTATTGCAGAGCCTAAAGGCGTTTCATCTTCCACACACAAAGAGTACATTGAAATATGCGGGATTTTTCTTGAAACTAAAAATTCAAGCCCATCCATAAAAGATTTTTCCGTTTCTAAAGGTAGGCCGCAAATAAGATCTGCAGAAACTTTTCCTGTAAAAAATGAATCGAAAAGATCAAAACAAGCATAATTTTGACTTGATTCCGCCCTTCTGTGTACACTTTTTAATACATCTTGAGAAAAAGACTGATTGCCACATGATATTCTGTTTACACCACAATGCTCAAGACAAACAAGAAGCTCCTTTGAAACATCATCAGGATTTACCTCAAAAGTAAATTCATATGCTTCGCAAAGACCTGCCTGCTTTATAACATCAAAAATCTGTTTAATCTGATTTTCATTAAGAAGACTTGGAGTTCCTCCTCCAATATAAACAGTTTTTATACCGCTAACATCATGCTGTTTAATTCTGAATTTTATTTCATTGCACAAGGAATCAACGTAAGTCTGAGGAACTGCATTTTTAGCACAACCAGTTGGTACACTGAAGAAATCACAATATGTACATTTTGAAACACAAAAAGGAATGTGAATATAAAGTGATGTTTCTTTTTGATTATTATTCATCAATAAAGCTTTAATGATTTAATTGGAAAATATCTTAAAATAACTCTTCCAGAAATCTGCTGCTTTGAAACGGAGCCCCAGAGTCTTGAATCCGAAATTGAAATACGGTTATCACCAAGAACAAAGAATTCATCCTGTGCAATAACGATAGGATCAAATGAGCCCTTTACACCAACAGAGCCGTTCCATTGTGCAGGAGGTGTAAGGAAGGTAAGATTATATGGCTTTTCTGAAAGTTCAAATTCTGTAAGGAAATGCTTTTGACCTGCGGGCTTAATATATAAAACATAATCCTTCATGTAAATTTCATCCCCAGGCATACCGACAATTCTTCGCAGCTGTACGTTAGTTCCAGGATATTCATTATTTACATAAAAGTCATATTGCTGCGCTGTAAAAAATGAACTGATATTGTGCCATACCTTTTCGTAGAATTTTCGCTCTACTCTATTCTGGCTTTGTAAAAGAACAACATCACCTCGTTTTAATGACGGACAGATTTTTGTTACAAAAGAAATTGATCCTTCAGAAAAATCAGGAATCATTGAATTAGAAGTCTGCTTTACAGGGAAAATCAAAAAAGCAAAAATGATATTTAGAATAAAATATATTAAAACAAAGTAAACAATAAGCGACAGGATTTTTCGTTTATTCTGCTTTTTAAGTTCATAAGAATATTCAAATAATTGTCGATTCATAAACCACCCACGTTAATATATAAAATATCATAAGATGAATTATCATACAAGACATATATCTTGTACTAATAATCATTATGATTTATTATATATTATTATGCCTGAAGGACGAAAAGTGATTTCTGAAAACAGAAAGGCACGGTTTGATTATTTTGTTGAAGACTCTTATGAATGCGGAATTCAGCTTGAAGGAACAGAAGTAAAATCTGTAAAAAACGGCAGTATTTCATACCCCGATGGATTTGCTGAAGTTGTAAACGGCGAAGTATTCCTTAAAAACTTTCATATTTCAGAATACTCATTTTCTTCTATTTTTAATCACAATCCAGACAGGCCTAAAAAGCTTTTACTTCATAAAGAAGAAATTAAAAGGATTTCAAGAAAAGTTGAAGAAAAAGGTTACACTTTGATACCTTTAGATGTTTATTTAAAGAACGGGAGAGTTAAAGTTACGCTTGGAATCTGTAAAGGTAAAAAGCAATACGATAAACGCGAGACTATTAAAAATCGCGATATTAACCGAGAAATTCAAAGAGAGATTTCTGCCAAGCTGCGTGGTTAGTCAGGAGTTAGATGAACTATAAAAGAATTTCGGACAAACATAATTCGATTTTCTCTGTAAAAAAACTTTTTACTTTCCTTGTATTCACATGCATTTTATACATCCCTGTATTTTCACAATCAAAATATTCTATTGATTACTTTGGAATTGTAGCTGCAGGTGTAGATGATAACATGTCTAAAATGACAAGTGATCTTTACTACACACAGCTTTGTGAAATAAACGGCTACACAGTAAACGATAAGCGCGTTGGAATAAGAATGGCTTCCACTCCTTCTGATTCTGATTTTGAGGACGGAAAAATCTCGCTTTATGCAGTTATCTCTAAAAAAGAAAACACCTCTAAATGGATTTCTACAATAAATATTTATGACAGTGCTAAAAAAGCAACACTTTCTGAAGCAAAAGAATACGATTCATTCTATAAAATCCTCATGGAACCAAAAGCAAGTCTCCAGGAAACTATAAGCACTCTGCTTTCAGGAAGCGGCAGCATTACAAGCGCTTCTGTTGGTTCATCAGGTTCTTCAAAGACTGCTGCAAAAATCCAGTCTACAGAATTCCTTTCTGGAACCTGGGGCGGCGAAGATACAATAGACAAAATTGTTATTATGCGCGGTGGCAGAGGCTTTGTTATTTTCAAGAACGGCTCTTCCATGAATATCACTGTTGAAATTAAAACAGAAGGTGCTTCTCAAAATATCGTAATTACCCAGAACGGAAAAGCAAACGCTTCATTCTTCCCGGAGCTTCCCCGCGAGGTTGCTCTTAAAGAAGCAGTAAATGCCCAGCCAATCAAATGGATCTTTAATATAAATGACGACGATACCCTTTCTGGAACAAAATCTACATTAATATTGAATGACGGTGTAGCTGCAACAGGTACACTTGATGTAATCTGGAAGAGAAAATCTTAATTTATTATTTGATTTACACTTGAGGTACATTGTAAACAGGAATACCTGCAACAAATTCTTTTTTCTGACGTGTAAATGAAAGCTTGCCTTTTTTGAAATCAAAAATCAGCATTATAAGAAGTACAAACATTGCGGCGCATAATCCGCACATTTTGCATAATTTTTCTGAAACATAATCCGGTTCTTCGTGTCTAACTACAGTTCCGGTATCATAAAGTGCGTTCTGGTAAGGCTTAAGACCTGTAATCTTTACAAGCTGCTCTCCATCAGAAACATAGTCCATTTTACGTGCATAAGCGGCAATAACTGCTTTATCATTCTTCAAAGCAGTAAGTTCAAGAGAAAGCTCTGTATTAATACTCTGAATTTCTGCCTTTTGCTTGCTTACAATTCTTTTCTGCTCTTCCATCTGAGAATAGCATTTAAGGCTGTTCTGGCCAAAACCTAGAGACATTATTACATAAACTAATGTACCAACGAATAAAACTGTTAAATACTTAGCACGTTTCATAATATATTTATTATCGGACGATTTTTTTAGTTTTCTGAATTAAAAATGTGTGTTATAATAAAAAATAATAGTGGGAAAATATCTATTCTTATTGTATAATTATACCGATAATAAAGATAATACATTATTATTGAGAGGAATTACATGAGCGATTCTACAGAGAATACAAATGAACTCGACAGTTATGGAGTTTGGGTTAAAAATACGAATGAGGAAGGTGCTGCAGACGATTTGAATTTCGCAGATTCACTTGATCTTCCTGATTTTGAAGAGACTGATAATATTGAGGATGGAGATTTCTCTGACATGTTCAAAGAAGATGATTCTATCAATCTTGATTCCATGTCAGATGACACTACCCTTACCGACGACGAACTTATGAATATTACATCAGGCGATGGTATTCAGCTTGAAGAAACAAGTGGTGATGACTTGACTACTGATGATGATGTTGATTTTAATACCGAAATCAGCGACGACTTTGAAACTGACCAAAACTCTCTCGATGATATTTCTTTTGACTCTCTGGAAGAAAACTCTGTAAGCGACGCTGACCTCTCTGGCTTTGAAGATGTTTCTTTAGATGAACCTGCTGCCGAAGCAGAAGAAACAGAAGTTGTAGAAGAAGCTCCTGTTGAAGAAACATTTGCTGATGAAATTCCTACTGAAGAAGCTGTAATTGAAGAACCAGCCGCAGATGATACTGCTGTTGAAGAAATGAATATTGAAGACTTTGGAGTTGAAGAAAGCTCTGAAGGTGGCGAAGAAGAGATTTCACTTGATGACTTTATGGATTCAGGTTTCTCTGATGATTCTGCTGCAGCTGGAAACAATGGCTTTGTTGCTGATTCTGCTCCTGCAGATTCTTCTGATTCTGAAGAAGTTTCACTTGATGACTTTGTAGACATGAGTGAGTTTGGAATTGAAGAAGAAGCTCCTAAGAAAGAAGAACAGATTACAGATGAAAAGCCTCTTGATATGGACATAAGTTTTGATTCTTCTGCAGATGCAATTACTACAGAAGAAAATATTGATTCCGAATCAGATATGCTTGATGATGATTTCCAGGAAGAAGAAGTTGCACAGCCTGAAGTTGAAACAGAAGTTGTTGATGTTTCTTCATTCGGAAATGACATTGAATCTGAAGAAGTGGACCTTTCTGACTTTGGTATTGATGCCGATGCAGAGGAAACTCCAGTTACACAGGATGTTGAAGGCGAAAAGAATAAAGAAACAGTTGTTGATTACGACCTTTCGGTTGGTGACGGCAACATGAACACAGCTCCTGTAGTAAATGAAATTAAATCTAGTGTAGAAGATATTCCTGAAGCTGAAGAGCTTTCTGAAGAAATTGTTTCTACTCCGGAGTCTGCACCTGCTACATCAAATGTAGACAATTCACTCTTGCAGCAGATTGTTGCAGATCTTTCTAATCTTAAGAATGAAATTAATACACTCAAGAATAATCTTGAAGAAATGAAAGCCGCTCCTGCCCCTGCTCCAGCAGCAGAATCACAGGGAATTATTTCTGAAGAAATTGCTGTTGATGAACCAATTATTGAAGAAGATTCTAAAGAAGATACTGGCTTCTTCTCTGGCGACGATGGCGATGATACAATCGCTCTTTCAACAGATGAGCTTTCAAATATCTTGAATACTGCAGACTTCAGTGAAGATACAGAAGAAGCTTCTGTAGAAGATGATACAGCAATTGTTGAAGAATCTGTTGAACCAGAAGCATTCGAAGAACAGACAGATGAACCTGTTGTTGTAGAAGAGCCTGCAATTGAAGAAGAAACATTTGTTGAAGAACCAGTAGTAGAAGAAGCTCCTGCTGAAGAACCTGCTGAATCATTCGAAGATGAAGCAATTGGCGAAGAAGTTTCTGAAGAAGCTTTAGGCGCTATTGATGATTCACCAACAGACATCAACTTTGACTTTGGAGAAGAAAACCTTTCAGAACCAAATCTTGATGATATAGAGCTTGATGAAGAAGTTCTTGAAGATGACCTTCCTGATGAAATTGAAATCTCTAAGGAAGATGACATTCTTGTTGAATCTTCTTCTTCTGATTTCATGGATTCAGTACAGGATACAACAGACGAACATACAGATGAAGGTGTTGTAGAAGAAATTGAAGACGAAGCAGCTCCTGAGCCTCAGGAAGAATTCACAATTGAAGATGAAAACTTCTCTACTGTAGATAATCTTTTTGATCAGCCAGAGATTTCTGAAATTGAAAACATAGTTTCTGAACCAGCTGCTGAAGAAATTGTAGTAGAAACACCTTTTGACGAAGCACCTGTAGAGGAAGCACCTGTTGAGGAAGCACCTGTTGAGGAAGAAGCTCCAGTTGTTGAAGAAGAAGTAACAATTGAAGAAGAAGCTCCTGCAGAACCAGAAATTGAAGTTCAGGAAGAAGAGCCTGTTATAGAAGAAACAGTTGTAGAAGAGCCTATCGTTGAAGAAGAACCTGTAATCGAAGACGAAACTTTCGTTGAAGAACCGGTTGAAGATGAAGCTCCTCTTGCAGTAGATATTGATAATGACTTTGTTACACACGAAGATGACAACAATGACCTTACAGACAGCAATATTGATTATCTTACTACAGAAGAAAAACAGGAAGAATCAATCGATGAAAATGCAGAATTAAAGAAGGATATCAAATCTGTTCTTCTCTATATGGATCAGCTGCTTGAAAATCTTCCAGAAGAAAAGATTGTTGAATTTGCTAAGTCAGACGAATTTACTACATATAAAAAATTATTCTCTGAACTGGGATTATCTTAATGGGATTATTAGACAGATTATCCAAAGACGGGCTTGATGCTCCTGTTGCAAAACAAGAGACTCCTGCACCCGTCCAGGATAAACCAATAATTCAGAAAAAATCCAATTCTGTCGGATTGTTAAAAAAGTCAATGATGGCTTCGCAATATGACAAATTGGATTTTTTTGAATTCATACAAAAATATAATTTTTCTCTCTGCTCATATTTAAAACCTCAGGAAAATTTTTATTGCATTACAAAATCACTTGGCTTTGATGGAAAATCAATCTGTCAGTCATATTCAACAAAGGATTTCTGGGATGGAACAATTAAAGAGAAAAATAATCTTTATACCTTTGAAGCATCCACAACAGATATACTACCCTTTTATCAGTTCTTTTCTGAAAAATTAAAAGATAAAATTGAACGACTTCATATTTTCAAACTTGATGATGATTCTATTTTTATTTTAATTACAGATAAAGCTTTTACAATTCCACAAACTTTGATTTACGATTTACAGCATACTGATTTTGATTCTGATTTTGTAAAAGCTGGTTCTTCAACAGACGAGGCGTCAGCTTCCAATTATGAAATTACTCTTTCAGAAGCATTAGAATCATTTGTGCTTTCTAATTCAAAGTCAAATCAGATGCTTATTAATGCAATTTCTGAGCAAATATTTACAAACCTTTGCATGTACTTTCCAAAACCAAATGTTGTTACAAAAAAAGAAACAGGAATCTACAACGTTTCAACTCCTTCTTCACAAACTGTTCCAATTGAACTTTTTACTGCACATCTGCAAAACCAGATCAAATTTGTCCTTGATAATCATTCTGAACTCATTTCGATTGAGTTATTAAATAACGGTTCACAGGCGGAATGATAATTGCAGTTAGTTTTTTCAAAAGCTAAAGATAATTCTCAAACCTTTAGTGTAGATGGAGTATTCTTTCATTCAACTTACTCTCCATCTAAAGAAGCCGACAGATTCATTCAAAGCACTAATTTTACTTTTGAACCAGAAATAATTCTTTTTGTAGAACCAGGCTTAAATTATTACAGTAATATCATAAAAAAAAAGTTTCCTAAATGTAAAACAATTTGTCTTAGATTATTTAATCAGCCGCTTGGAGATGAAGCAACCTGGGATTATTGTATCAATGCTTTAGAATGTGCAAATTTAAAATCATTTTTAATATCTAATTTTGGCGAAGAAAAGCTATTAAGCTCAACTATACTTATTACAAAACAAGCAGAAACTCTTTTTAAAGAACAGATAAATCAGATTATTGTGCAATATAAAAATGCGCTTGAAGATTCAAAAACACTTCTTGTTACAAGACAATTCTTTGAAAAAAAATGGCTCATTAACAGCTGCAATTTTATTAAATATGTAAACAACTTTTGCAGTACACAGCTTAAAACTAATATGCCTGTAGTAATTTGTGCATCCGGACCAAGTCTTAATTCCTGTATCAAAACTATAAAAGCAATGACAGAAAAATGTTTTATAATCTGTCTTTCATCTGCGACAAGCGTGCTTTTACAAAACGATATAATTCCTGATATTGTTCTTACAACTGATGGTGGCTGGTGGGCTGGAGAGCATCTTAAGCTTTTAAAGAAACATAAAGAGATTCCTCTTGCGGCACCATGTGAGGCTTTTATTCCTAAAAAAATCTTACAGAATAATCCGATTCTTTGCCTTGAATATAATGATGAAAGCTCTTTTATTTCTAAGCAAATATTTGAAAATGCAAATATAAAGGGCTTTCCTGTTTTAAGAAATCCGACTGTAAGTGGTACAGCACTTTCCTTTGCAAAAGCAATTACACAAAATGATATTTACTTTTGCGGACTTGATCTTGCAGGGGGAAAAGGCCAGCAGCATACAAAACCAAACGAAATTGAAAAAGATAACACAATCAAAGATTCTAGAATTAAAAACATAGAAACAAGAACCTCTTATTCAAGATACAATACAGACTCTCTTAACATTTACCGTGAATGGTTTTGCGAGCTTGATGATGTTGAAAATGTTTATAGAGTTATTGATTTACAAAAGTCTAATCAAAAGCCGCTTGGTAAAATAAAAGACATTTCACCTGAAGCTTTTGCGAAACAACTTGAAGATGCTGCCCCTACTCCAAAAATCATTTCTTTAGAGACTCAAAATAACGATGACACAAAGGCCGCTTCAACAATAGATTTCATCTGTGACAAACTTAAAATTTTAGAATGGCAAAAACAAATCTTCCCAGCTGATTTTATTTCATTAAAAAATTGCACTGATGAAAACCAAAAGAAAAACCTTGAAGAAAGAATTACCGCAAAAATTGAAAAGCTAATTTTAAAAATAAGGAAGCTTAATGATGAGTGATAAAGTATCATATTCAAATATCATCATCTCAAAAAGCGGAATAAGCATTCCTGTTTTTAATAATGGAAAGACAGTTGATTCACGATATGATCCTGAGCGTGAAAGCACAAGACTTTGTGAACAGATAAATGACAAAACAAATTTTGTAATTGTTCTTGGAATTGCAAGCGGCGTTCTTATAAAAACAATTCTTCAAAAAAGAGAAAACATTTTTATTCTTGCAGTTGAAGGCGAACAAACTGATATTGATTTTTTGATGCAGCTTGAAAATGTAAAGGAACTTTCCCAGAATAAAAGAGTCTGCTTTTCCACAATCAATCAATTATTTGAAAAAATTACACAATTATATATTCCTGCCTTTTATGGAAACTTAGAGGTCCTGGAACAGCGAGGGTGGACTTCTGAGCATACTTCAGACTTACCACAAATAAATATACAGATTCAAAAAGCAGTTGGAATTGTATCAGCTGATTTTTCTGTTCAAAGTCATTTTGGAAAGCTGTGGCAGCATAATATTTTGAGCAATATTAAGCTGGTTGAAAAAACAAAATCTATCAATTGTACAGAAATCCCTGTAAACAAAACAGCAGTTATTCTGGCAGCAGGTCCTACAATCGATCAAACAATTTCACAAATAAAAGATAATCTTAATAACTATTACCTTATAGCGACAGATACAGCCTTTTCAATTTTGCTTTCGTATAACATTATTCCTCAGGTAGTTGTTTCGCTTGACGGGCAGAACGTTTCTAATTCACATTTTATTCATTCAAAACAATTTGATTTTTCTAATACAATTTTTCTTTTTGATTTATGCGCTAATGATTCTGCAGTAAAAAAGATTATTGATGAAAACGGAAAAGTAAGTTTTTTTATCAGTGGTCATCCGCTTGGAGATTATATAAATCAAAAATTTAATCTTTGCTTACCAAAGCTTTTTTCCGGCGCAGGAACAGTTACAATAAGTGCAGTTGATTTTGCAATACAGGCGGGATTCAAGAATATCACGGTTGCAGGTGCAGACTTTGGTTATTCAAACGGAAAGCCTTATGCAAAAGGAACATATTTAGACAGGCTTTACAACAAAAACAGCGAACGATTGAACAACTCACAAAATCAATTCTGCACGCTTATGTACAGGACTCCTCTTATTGAAAAAAAGCCTTCGCTGCTTACTACACAAATCCTTGAAGCATACAAAACATCCTTTGAAGATTATCTTAGTTCCGGCGGACTTATTTTTTCAAAGGAAAACGAATTATACAAGATTACAAACCAAAAGTCTGTGAACACATTTACAACAACTCCGACTCCTGCAAAATATCCTGATGGAAATTCCATTGTAGAACAGCTTTACAAGGATTTTTTATCGCAGGACACAAACAGAACAATTAATTCAATTTATGATTTAACAAAAACAGATATTTGTCTTTTACCGTTAATATCCTGGCAAAAAAATAACGATAATATAGATAACACAGATTTTAATTATTTTTACAAAAAGGTGTTGGGAGGAATTAAAAAATGAAAAAATCGTTTATCATTATTTACTCGGTGATTGTTTCTATTGTCTTAGTTTTTGCAATAGCATATTTTGGAGTAAATATTTATAACGAAAATGCCCATGGAGATTTAAGAACAGAGCTTCGTTTTGAAAAGATTGTTTCTGGTATTAAAACAACTTTTGAAAAAAACAATATTTCTTCTTCAGAAAAAATCAGACAGATTCAAAACACAATCGGGGATACAAAGGATTTTTCATATATTTTAATTACTGTTGATGGAAAAGCAAATTATATTTTTCCAGAGACTCTTGATTACAATGCCTCTTTGCAAAGCACATCTAATTTTGTTATACCTTACAACAGAACCTTAAAAATTAATGGAACCCTTATTATTATTTCTGCCGGTTTATATTCCTTAAGACCTTCTTCAATTTTTAATTATGCAAAGATTTCTTTCTTTTTAATTTTAATTGTTGCTCTTCTTACAATCATCCTTATTATTTACAACAATCATTTTGTAAAAGAACAGCCTAAGAAGATTCCTGTTCGTAAACAAAGAATTATCACAGAAGATATTGAAGACGAAGATGATGTTTATGAATACGACGAGGAAGAGGAAGATGAAGATAATGATTTAGAGGTTGAAGAGGAAGCACCTGCAGTAAAAGAAGAACCAACCCCAGCTCCTGCCCCTACACCTGCACCTGCTCCAGTTGAAGAACCTCAGGAAGAACCAAAAAAAGACCATTTACTTAATCACGAAGTCTTCAATGAAAAGAAAGAAGAGCTTCCTTTAAAAGATTTTGAACCAGTAGAAATTATTCCTAACGCAGAGCCAGTTCAAGAAAATGGACTTTTCTCTCCAGATACAGGCTTTGGTTGGGAATCATATTTAATGACAAGACTAGACAACGAATTAAATCGTGCTACAGCAAGCGAGCTTGATCTTGCACTCTTTATAATCAAGCTTGATGGACTTGGAAGAAAGAATCCTGTTATGAAAAAAATCTGTGAATACCTTACAGTTGAATTCCAGTTCAAGGATTTGCTTTTTGAATACAAGGATGATTCTATCTGCGGTTTGAAAATCAGCATGAACATTGATAACGCAATTACATTTGCCGAAAAGCTTGTTGCAGAAATCAGAAACATAACAGCACAGGAAGGACCTACTGTTCTTGCAGGTGTAACAACAAGAGGTATTCGAATGGTTTCTGGTGAACGCTTATTAAAGGAAGCAGATGAAGCTGTTAAGCATGCAGCAGAAGATCCAAAATGTCCTGTTGTTGGCTTTAGAGCAGATGCAGTAAAATACAGAAAATTCTTAGAGACTAATTAGTTTCTGTTTTTTCTTCTTCGGTGCTTGAAGGAAGGTCTTCTGTTTCATTTTCTTCAGGCGCTGGTGAAGTTTCAAATTGTTTACCAAATTCCTCGAGGCGTTTGCTGTCGGGGAATTTTTCTTTTAACATATTATATTGCTGTGCAGCTTCATCCTTTTTTTCATCTGCCAAAAGAACGCAAATATAATTTTCAAGGATTTCTGAAGATTCTGGAATTTCTTGAATTAAAGAATTATAAAGCTCAAGTGATTTTTCTGTACTTCCATTCATTGCATAGATATATGCAACAGAAGATTTTAATGTTGTATTTTCAGGATCACGCTTGAGCATTGTTTCATAAGCTGTTTGTGCATCACCCCACTTTGACTGATACACATAACATTTTGCAAGCTTGTAATAGGCAGTCCAGTAAATATCCTTGTTTCCCATTGCGGCTTTGTAATAAGTTTCTGCCTTATCAAATTTTTCAAGGCCAAAATAAATGTCTGCAATGTTTTGATATTCAATATAGATGTTTGAAATTACAGCATCACTCTGGCCTGGAATTGGAACAGCCATTTTTGTTGAGGAACAAGAAATATTCAAGCAAAGAACTGCGGCACAGAATAATACCGCAGCACTTTTTTTAGCCCAATACAATCTTTTCAATTTCATAAAGCTGAGACTTATATAAGCCCGAAATATTATGTCCGTAATCTGCAATAAGCTGAATCATATTGCGAGGAGCATCTTTTGTATCGCAGCCATTCAAGCGATCGCCTGCATCGCCAAGACCTGGCATGATGTAAGCCTTTTCGTTCATTACAGGGTCCATCCAAAGTGTATAACAAGTACAGTTTTCCAAAGCACGTGTTACGCGGATTGAACCTTTAAGTGTAGAAATAGTATTGAAGAAAGCAATTGATTTTGGTTTAACACCCTGGCTCTGAAGATACTTAACAACAGTAACAAGAGAACCACCAGTTGCATTCATTGGATCTGCGAAAATCAAATCTTTTCCGTCGAGCTGTTCAAGGTTGAAGAACGACTTATTCAAATCCATGATGTATTCCATGTCGGCTTCGTTCTTTGTATCGTTTCGGCTTATTTTGAAAAGTGCAAACGGAGTTTTGTAGCCGTGGCTTGAATATTCCTGGATTTCTTTTGACATAATCATACTTGGCAAAAGTGCACCGCGGAGCATTACACAAATTGCACTGTTTTCAATTTTATGGTCGATATCCGGGATTTTATGAACTGCGTAATTCTGAACAGGAAAGTTTACAGGTGTCTTTACAATAATGTGACCTTTTTTATCTGAATGCTGATCTGTATAAGCCATGCGGAAAAGCATTTCGTATGCACGCTGGCTGTAATACATAAATTCCTGATGATCTGTTTTTACATCACGGAGCTTTGAAATTACACGGGAGCATTCAGCATGAGCGCCCTCTTCGGTAACAAAAGAATAAACCTTTATAGCAGGATGCTTAGCACAAATCTTCTGCATCTCGTGACCAAGCTTGTCGTAGCCTTCTATAATTTTTTCTTCGTTTACAGGATCAAAGGATCTCATTGTTTCTTTGAACATCACTTCCAGATTGTTCAAATCTGACATATCCTCAGCGGTAAGATAACCGTCAAGATCCTCTGCCTTAAGTATAATCTTGTTGTCTGCCATAGAGCGCCCCCTGTTTTTTATAATGATAGTATATCGTACAACTGTTTTTTGTTAATCTTAATTCCTTCAATTTTGATCTCTGTTGGTTTAAGAGAATTGTCTGAACCATCAGTTAATCCGAATGCAAAGCCAAGCATAACTTTTCCGGCTTTAGCGGCTTTTTCATTCTTAAAATCAAATATAAAATCAAGAATATACTGCTTGTCATTTTTAGGATCACATATAAATGAACCGCGTACAGTATTAAGCTGAAGTGTAAGCTTTTGTCCTGTAAGCATAAGAAGGAAGGTTTCAGGCTTGTTTGTAATAAAACGGATTTCTGAATCTGATTCTGTTATATGTGAATATGTAAGCTCATCAAGATCTTCATAAGTTACACCAATTGATTCTTCAGCCGGAATATTGTGAATAGTGTCGTACTTTGAAAGCATGCCTTCTACATCTTCACCCATCAAGGAGATTTTATCTGAAGGGAAAGCAAGTGTAAGCTCAGACTGTCTGAATAATCCATATTTTGCCTGACTGGCAGGTCCTGTAAATTCAGAAACCTCCCAGCCGTTTTTCTTGTTCAAAATCTTTGGAATATATTTAACCGGGATATTTGAATCAATTGCAAGCTGAAGCTTTGGATTTTTATTATCAGCATTCAAGCCGGCATATGCTCTGTCTACTCTACTTAATATTTCTTTTAAGTCGCCTTCTGAAATATCTGGAATATTGCTTTTTATTACATATTCTACAAGCTGAGGATCAACTGCTGTAGGAATAGAAATATAAAAATTCTTATTCTTATTCAAAAGGTCTGGTGCCTTTACGACGGTACCTGTTGGGACTGTCTTACAGGAAACTATTAAAAAAAGTATTACCAGGAGGAGGCCCTTCGACAAGCTCAGGGACCCCAGTGGCTTGAACATATTATGCCTTTTCAATACTCATACTCCATGTTTTGTCATCAGCTTCAATCTGATTTCCCTTGAGAGAGGAATCCCAATCTATTTTGCTTGCAAGAGTTTCTGATGCAATAAAGTCACTGAACATTTCGAATGCAGACTTAAGCTCGTCGTCTCCACCAAGCACAAGATTAATTCTGTCTGTTACGTTGTAGCCGTTTTCCTTACGCTGATTCTGGATACCGCGGATAAGATCACGAACATAGCCTTCTTTTTTAAGCTCGTCAGTAATCTTTGAATCAAGACCTACTGTTAAAGTTCCGTCGTTCAAAACCTTAAGGTCGTCCTTTTCAAAGCGGTCAACAATTACCTTTTCTGCGTCAAGTTCAACGCTTGTTCCGGCAACATCAATTGTAAGCTTTGTTCCGTCAAGGATAGACTGAATCTGTTCGCTTGTAAGCTCTGCAATAATACCTGCAGCCTGCTTCATGATTGGTCCAAGCTCTTTTCCAAGAACCTTGAAGTTAGCCTTTGCTTTATATTCAACAAGTTCATCTTCGCGGTCGTGGAATTCAACCTTCTTTACATTGAGCTCTTCGCGGATAGAATCTTCCATCTCTGCAAGAACGCGTTTTTCATCCGGATTACGTGTAACGAGAGCAACGCTTGCAAGTGGCTGGCGGTTCTTAAGATTAAACTGATTGCGCAAGCTGTGTCCCATAGAAACAGCCTTCTGAACTGTTGCCATCTTAAACTCAAGCTCTTCGTTTATCCATGCCTTGTTTGGAACCGGATAATCACAAAGGTGAACAGATTCCTTGTCGCCTTCTACCTTGAGGTTCTGATACATTTCTTCGGTAATAAAAGGAACAAATGGAGCAGCAACCTTTGCAAGAGTTTTAAGTGCTATATAAAGTGCTTCGTATGCTTCTGCCTTGTCGCTGTCATTTTCGCTCTTCCAGAAACGGCGGCGGCTTCGGCGGATATACCAGTTATTAAGCTCATCAATGAATTTTACGATTGGGTCAATTGAACCAGACAAATCGTATGCATCAAGAGCAGCACCTACTTCGCTTACAAGATTTTGTGTAATAGACAAAAGCCATGCATCTAAAGGATTTGATGGAGTCTTATCATCGAACAAATGTCCTGTTGGAGCGGCCTTATCGATATTTGCATAAGTTACAAAGAATGAATAAGAGTTCCACCAAGGAATGATGATTGACTTAAGAACATCGCGTACACCTTCGTCTGAGTATCGGATTTCATCAGCCTTAACAACTGCTGAGTGCATTAAGAAAAGACGAATTGCATCTGCACCAAATTTGTTGATTGCTTCTACAGGGTCTGTATAATTGCGCAAAGACTTAGACATCTTGCGTCCATCGCTTGCAAGAACAATTCCGTTTACAATACAGTTTTCAAATGCAGGCTTATCAAAAAGCTGTGCTGCTAAAACTGTAAGTGTGTAGAACCATCCGCGAGTCTGATCAAGACCTTCAGAAATAAAGTTTGCAGGGAAATTAGCTTCAAACTTTTCTTTATTTTCAAATGGATAATGTACCTGTGCATAAGGCATAGAGCCTGATTCAAACCAACAGTCAAATACTTCTGGAATACGGCGCATTGTACCCTTACCGCACTTTGGACACTTAAATGTAATTTTATCTACGAACTGCTTATGAAGATCTTCCGGATAAGTTCCGCTAAGATCCTTAAGCTCCTGGCGGCTTCCTACACAAAGAGTATGCTTACAGTCAGGGTCATCACAACGCCAGATAGGAATTGGGTTACCCCAGTAGCGGTTACGGCTTACTGCCCAGTCACG
>JAEEGL016784993.1_pt1 | contig 18866 bp, 8 predicted proteins | sample 9134231 | NCBI WGS metagenome assembly JAEEGL01 (sample SAMN16246548, study PRJNA631951) | gut metagenome | biome: gut microbiome; feature: rumen; material: fiber-attached | host: Bos | place: Iran: Karaj | collected 2018-10 | reverse complement strand
GCACCAGCAGCTTGTCCGCGAACTGGTCTTTGTCGTTCAGCCGGTCGGACTGCAATACGTCGTAGGCGTCGATAAGGTTCATCACCCACTCGAAATCGCCCCTCTCGTTTTCGTCGTTCCAGTATTCGACCATGGGCACGCCGTCGAAGAAATGAGGCTTGCGGCTCAAAAGCGTAAAGCCCCCGCGCGCCTGCACGTAGCGGCTCACGCTCTTTTCGGTCACGCACAGCGCTTTGAGCGCGCCCCGGACGCCGTTTACGTCGCTCTCGCGCGAAAGATATACGCCGAACAGCGGCCGGTGCCTTACGTCCTCCGAGTACACCACGAACGCGCTTTCGGGGCTAAGCGCGTACGCCACGGGGTGCGAGCAGTCCTCCGAAGGCGCCAGGTATTCGACGCCCCGCCCGTATATCGCGGCGTTTCGCGCGTTTTCCACGTCCACGGAGTCGATGTTGGCCAGCCTGAACTGCTCGAGTATCGTGTCGAGCGCGGGCTTGTCTCTCCCGGCGGCCTTGTAGCTCACGCCCTGCCCCACGAGATAGCCCACGGTGACCGTGACTATACAGCGCGCGAACGCGTGGCTCACGCGGTTGTTGGGCAGCCCCGGCGAGCGCGTGCGCGAAAGCACCCGCGTTTTGCCCAGATAATAGTCCTTAAGGTTTTTCAGCCGCTCCGCGCCCCGCATGTGTTCGCGTATCACGCCGTCGAGCAGCTCGCCCGTTACCTCGCCGCCCGGCATGAAGCTTTCCGAACGCACGATCAAATAAAACCACCTCCCGTTCAGTATATGTCCGCGCGGGTGCCCGCCCTGCGCCGGTTTATCTCGCTTTCGAGCGCGTAGCGGCAGCTGTCGAGCGTGTGGTCGTTCCCGTCGGGATAGGCGGAAATGAACCTGCCCTGCTTGTCTCGCGCGTACTCGTAAGCCATAAACTCTTTGGCCGTCTCGGGCGTGCGCGCGGGGGTCGATGTATATGGCGTTCAGCGTTTGCAGCCACCTGTACCCCTGCTCGCGGCTGCCCGCGCCCTTTTTGACCGCAACGGCGTTTACGCCCCGCGCCCTTAACACGCTTATCATGCGCGGGTCGGCGCTGTCGCAGTATATCGCCCGCCTGCCCGCGGCTTTGAGCGCCGCCTCCGCGAGCCGTTCGGGGCTCTGGCCCGCGTGCACCGATTCGCTTACCGCGTAGAGCTCGCCCCGCTTTCTGTCGAACGCCCACTCGGTGAGCGCGTCCGGATCCTGCGCGAAGCCGAAATCCAGTCCGAAATACCTGCGGTCGAGCGAGTCAAGCTTTGCGTCGTCCGTGCGCCCGCACACCAGGTTGTCGAACACGCGCCCGCCCGTGCCCGTGACCAGCCCCATGTACTCGTTGTCGTAGGCGCGTTCGTTGCGGCGCTTGAGCGCCTCGGCCTCCTGCAAAAACCTTTCGCCCAGCCAGGCGCGCGGCATGTCGAGATAGGTGCTGTGCATCACAAGCCTGCCCTTCGCGGGCGCGGCCTCGGCCTCGTTTATCCACGCGGACGCGCTGCGCGGCGGGTTGTAGGTGCAGATGGTGACGCCCCTGTCCGAGCCCCTGAGCACCGACTGGATTATCGACCTTAAATCCTCCTCGCAGCGGAACTCGGCGGTCTCCTCGAACCAGAGATACTTGAACGATCCGCGCTGGAGCGCGCTGGACCTGCTCTTGAGCGGGTCGTCCGCGCCCCTGAAGAGTATGCGCTGACCCGTGGGCAGATAGATTATCTCGAGCAGGCTTTTCATAAACCTGAAATGCGCCTCCAGCCCCAAACGCGCTATCGCCCAGCCGAACACCGCGTACACCGAGTCCTTGAGCGTGTTGGCCACCCTTCTGTACGCCACGCAGTTCGCGCTCTTGTCCGCAAGCAGCCCGCGTATCACGCACAGCGCGGCAAAGCTGCTCTTGCCCGAGCCCCTGCCGCCCTTGAGCCAGTATTCGCGGTGGCGCATGCCCAGAATGTCCTCGTAGAGAGCGTAGTACGCGGGCGCGATGAAATCGTAAAAGTTGATGTTCCGCCACCCCCCTTACGGGTCTTCGTCCCCGCTTTCGACGGGCAGCGGCCTTACGTCCTCGATCACCACGCGCGGTATCTCCGTGCGGCCGAGATTGAGTTTCTGCCGGTCTATCTCGTGTTTTTCCACGCTGTCGCGGCTTCTGAAGTCCGTGCCCGCAAGCTCCATCAGCATCGCCGCGGCCTTTATGTCGCCCCCGATGGAGGCGCGCGCGAGCGCCCTGCCTATGGAAAGCGCCACGCTCTGCCCGGTTTCCGGCTCGGTGTTGTCGCTGATGTCGCGCGCGTCGGCTTCGAGCACGCCCTCCATGAGCTTTATCATGTCCAAATCGCCATCCCCCCTTTACACGCGCATTATAAGCCGTTTTTCGCGCGCGGGCGCGCAGTTTGGGACGAACCCGGTAAATATACGGTAAAGCGCGCAAAAAAACTTGTCGGCATGTACGCAGCGCCGCGCAGTTTACTTTTTGGCCGCGCGGTGGTATAATACATATTGGAGAAATTTTCCTATACTGAGTTGGAGTGTGCGCCCCGCGATGTTATTTTCAGGTCTTACGTTTCTTTTATACTTTCTGCCGCTGACGCTGGCGCTGTATTTCGTGCGCCCGGGCATACGCTGGCGAAACGGCGTATTGCTCGCGGCCTCGCTTTTGTTCTACGCCTGGGGCAGGCCCGTGTGGCTGCTGGGCATGCTGTTTTCCGCGTTCGTAAACTACCTGTGCGCGCTCGGCATGCACGGCGCGAAGGGTTCTCAGCGCAGGATAATGCTCCTGTTCGGCGTGGGCGCGGCGCTTGCGCTTTTGTTCGCGTTCAAATATCTGGCGTTTTTCGTAAACACGCTGCTGGGGCTCGTGTCCTCCGTAAAAATGATGCCGCTCGAGCTGCCCATAGGCATTTCGTTTTACACCTTCCAGATAATCACCTACACCGTGGACGTGTACCGGGGCAAGCAGGCGCCGCAGCGGAATTTCGCGCAGCTTTTACTGTACGTGAGCTGCTTTCCCCAGCTCATCGCGGGGCCCATCGTGCGCTACGGCGACGTGGCAAAGCAGATAAAGGCGCGCAGGAGCACGCCCGACGGTTTTTCGCAGGGCACGCTGCGCTTTTGCGCGGGGCTCGCCAAAAAGGCGCTGGCGGCCAACGTGTGCGCGCAGATACTCGAAAAGCTGCCCCTCGCGGGCGCGGGCAGCCTGTCGTTCTTAGGCGCGTGGTACGCTGCCGCGATCTATACGCTTCAGATATACTTCGACTTTTCGGGCTATTCCGACATGGCGATAGGCCTGGGGCGCATATTCGGCTTCAGCTACCGCGAAAACTTCGACCACCCGTACTGGGCGTCTTCGGTCAGGGATTTCTGGCGCAGATGGCACATATCCTTGGGCGCGTTCTTCCGCGAATACGTGTATATCCCGCTGGGCGGCAACCGCGCGGGGCTCAAGCGCACCATAATCAACACGCTCGCCGTGTGGACGCTCACGGGGCTCTGGCACGGCGCGAGCTGGACGTTCATCGTGTGGGGGCTTTACTACGGCGCGCTTTTGACCGTTGACCTGCTGGGCGGAAACAAACTGAGCGCAAAGCTCCCCGGCTTTGTAAACCGCATAATAACGCTGATCCTCGTCATGTTCGGCTGGGTCATATTCTACTATCCCACCATCGGGCAGGGCTTAAGCCACATAGGCGCGATGCTGGGCTTCGGCTCGGGCTTTCTCGACGCCTCCGCGAGGGACGTGATACGCGCCTATTCGGTGCTGCCGCTCATATTCTTCGCGCTTTCGCTGCCGCTTGGCAAATGGCTGCTTGATATTTTCAAGCGCTTCAAAATAAGCCCCAAGCTTTGGAACGGGCTTAAGGCGGGGCTCGCGATACTTGTTGCCGTGCTCTCGCTCGTGTTCATAGAGGGGCTCAGCAGCAACCCGTTCATTTATTTCCAGTTCTGAAGGGAGGGCGATGGATTTGAAACATAAATTGAACTTCGTCCTGGCCGTATCGTTCATGGTGTTTCTGGGGCTGGCGGGCGTGTTCATGCTGATATTTGCCGAAAAAAGCTCCACGGCCTCCGAGACCGAGAACCGGATGCTGCAGGGCTTTCCCGAAGTGAGCGTCAAAAACCTCGCCGAAGGCAAATTCTCAAGCGAGTTTGATGATTTCATAAGCGACAACGCCGTGGGCAGGGACGCCGCGATAAACGCCGCGGACGCTATGCTGTCCGCGTTCAGCACGATCTCGGGCGACGAAGCGTTCGAGAAAAAGAGCCTCGAAATGGAAAAGCGGCTCGACGCGGAGGGCGGCGCGGCGAACGGGCCGGCAGCGGCCGAAGACGCGGGTGAAAACGACGACGAAGGCGAGATCTCGACCGGGCAGACGATCAGCGCGTCCGAAAAGCCCATCGACAGCCGCAAAAGCTATATGTGGTACGTAAAGACCGACGGCACGCTCGCCCTGAAATACGAATACACAAAAACCAACGTGGACACCTACGCCGAGACGCTGAGATTGCTTAAAACCTGCCTGCCCGAGGACGGAATAATCAACTTCGTGCAGGTGCCGCTCGCGTCCCAGGCCAACCGCTGGCGCGACCAGCAAAGCGTCTACAGCGGCTGGGGCTCGAGCCTCGAGCTCATGCTCACGCAGAGCCTGGGCGGCGCGAAAAACATAAACGTGTACAGCGCGTGGGATCTGCTCGCCCCCTACGTGTGCGGCGAAACGCCAATGTTCTATTTTACCGACCACCACTGGAGCGCCGAGGCGGCCTATATAGTGTGCGCCGCTATGCTCGAAGACCAGGGGCTGCCGGTGATACCCTACGACGAATACACGTATAAATCCATCACCTCCTCCGCCGTGGACGAAAACGGGCGCAGGGACGTGTTCAACGCGCTCTATCCGTTAACTCCCGTGCATTCCTACGTCGTAAAGCGCAGCGGGGAGCACGAGATAGGGCTGATGGCCTACGAGGTCGCCACCTACACCTGCTTTATGAACGGCTCGCGCCAGCCCTGGCGCAGGATAGTAAGCGGCGCGGGCACGGGTCGAAAGGCGCTGGTCATCTGCGATTCGTTCGGCAACGCGTTCACGCCCTACCTTCTGGCGTACTACGACGAAGTGCACATGTGCGACTTCCGCTACGGCTATTACGACCGCAGCGCGGCGGGCGGCTATATAAAGGACAACATCGCCCGCTACGGCATAGACGACGTGTATATCATAGCCTCCACGGCGAACGACCTGCGCAAGGACAACTCAATAAAATACTTACGGCAGTATCTGGGCTTTTAAACCCGCCCCGAAAGGCTTGACATGAGCGAAAACAGAAACAACACCAATATCCCGCGCGCGCGGCGCACGGCAAAGCCCGAACGGTATACGGAAGGGTACGCGGACGGGTATACGCGCTCCCGGCGCGCGGACGGAAGCCCGCAGGAGCGCACGCGCACGGCGCGCGTTTCCCGAAACCCGGACGAATACGCGGGCGCGCGGCGCGCTTCCCAAAGCCGGGACGGCAATACCCGCGCTTATCCGCGTTCGGGAGACTATCCGCGTTCGCAGCGCGCCCCGCAGCGAGCGGCAAGCTCTTTGAATGCTTCTAATGCTTCAAATGCTTCGAACACCTCGCGGACAGGCGGCGCGAATCCGCCCAAGAGCGGCGCGCCAAAGCCGTCGGCGTTTGATCGCGCGCTCGGCGCGTTAAAGCGCGCGTGCCTGTTCGTCGCGGGCATATTTACGGGCTTTTATCACCTGTTCGACCGCTTCCGCACGAGCGAAAGCAAGCGCGTGGTCACGAACGCGCTGCTCGCGGGCGCGCTGGTGTTTTTGCTCGCGTGCGCGTTCATGCTGCTAAGGCCCTCCCTGCTCGCCTCGCGCGCGGTGAGCAAGGCCGAACAGGGCGACGCGGCGGAAGCCATGCAGCTGCTCTCCAAAGCCGAAAAGGAGGGTTTGGGCGCGTCCCGGCTCGACAAGGCGCGGCTCGAAATCTCCTCCGCGTTCATAGACCAGGGTTCATACGCGCTCGCAAGGCAGCTCGCGGGCGAGATGAGCGACGCGTCCGCTGCCGACGCCCAGAACGCGAAGGCCGACTACGCCGAGGCCTCCGGGCTGTACGCGGAACGCTCGTTCGCGAGCGCCGCGCAGCTGTTTTACCGGCTGGGCTCGTATAAGGACAGCGCGGACAGGTACGGCGACTGCCTGTGCGCGATCGCGGTCACGGCGTATATCGAAGGTTCCGAGGCGCGCGCGCGCAGCCTGCTTGCCGAGCTTGACGACGCGGAGAGCCGCCTGCCCCGCGTGTGCGCGTATATGGGGCGCGCCGAGCTCGCAAACGATCCGCTGTTCAGCGCCGAAAGCCTAAAGCACATGCGCGAAAGCTACGCGCTTCTCAAGCAGTCCCGGCAGGCGACGCAAAAGGGAAACATCGCCGCGGGCGCGCGCCACAGCCTGGTGCTCAGGCAGTCGGGCAACGTGCTCGCAAAGGGCGACAACTCCCGCGGCCAGTGCGACGTATCCTCGTGGAGCGGCATAACCATGCTCGCGGCGGGCGCTTTCCATTCCGTGGGGCTTAAAGCCGACGGCACGGTGGTCGCCTGCGGGGACAACTCCGAGGGCCAGTGCAACGTCGCCTCGTGGCGCGACATAACGGCGATCGCCGCGGGCGCGTACACCACCGTGGGCTTAAAGCGCGACGGCGGCGTGGTGTACTGCGGCAGGGGCGTAGGCTCCATGGGCGCGTGGCAGGACGTGCAGCTTATAAGCGCGGGCGGCTATTCGGTCGGCGCGCTCACGGGCAGCTCCGCAATGCTCTCCAGCCACGGCGCGGCGCTTTTGCCCCCGGACGTAAAAATGTTCGAGCTTGCCGTGTGCGGCCCCGTTTCGGTGGGCATACTCTACGACGGCAGCCTTATATCCTCGCTCAAAGACGCGCCCGACTGGCGGGACTTAAAGAGCGTCGCGGTCAGCGAAACGGGTGTTTTCGCGCTCACGCTCGAGGGCGCGGTGAAGGCTGAATACTTCAGAGCCTCCGACGCCCTTAACATAAAAGTGGCCTCCGGCGCGGTCGAGCTCGCCGCCTCGGCCTCACACGTGCTGGTGCTTATGAGCGACGGGCGCGTGTACGCCTTCGGGGACGATACCTACGGCCAGTGCGGTGTTCACAACACGGTAAGATAAACCAAAAACGCGCGCTCCGGCAACTTTATGCTTGCACTCGGGCGCGCTTGATGGTATAATGCATACTGATAAAATATGTGGAGGAAATCGGCGTGAAGATCCGGGTGAAAACCGAGCGTTTATGCTTTGATGGCACCTACGTGCGTTTTAAGCTGTACACGCCCTACGACGGCGCGGTCAACCGGCGCGCGGCATTCGTGAACTCGCCGCTGGGCGACGCGGAGTGCTGGGACGGCCTGTGCCGCATACTCGCGTCACAGGGCTGCCTGTGCCTCGCCTTCGAGCTGCCCGGTTTCGGCCACACGCCCGTGAAAGCGCCCCAGGACAACCCCACCCGCGCCTCCATACTCTGGGGCGTACTCGACGAAGTTGACATCGGGCGCGGCGAGGAAAACTCAAAATGGCACCTGGTGTCTCACGGCAGCGGCTGCGGCGTAACGCTCGAAATGACGCGCACCCAAAAAGACAGCGTGCTAAGCCGCGTGTTCATTTCCCCGCTCACCCACCGCTTCAATTACAACCGCCGCTCCTACAGCTTAAGCAGGCTGCGCCGCTTCGTGTACACCAAGCTCTACGAAATGTACGAAAACAACTCCAATATGTTTTACAACAAGCTGCGCAAGCTCTACGGACAGGAGCTTGACGAAGCGCGGCTCGACAAATTAAGGCGCGAGTTCTTCCGCGAAAACCGCGCCGAAAGCCTGTTCAATATGTTCGAAAAGGGCTACTGGCTGCACAAAAACAGCCTCGGCGTCGAAAACCCGCTCATGCTGATCTGGGGCAAAAACGACCCCTTCGGCCAGCGCCCCGACGAGCGCCTCATGCAGAGCCTGCCCGACACCGAGGTGCACTACATCACCAGCGCGCACATGTCCATGGAGACCATGCCCCAGGAACTCAGCGAATACCTAAAAGGCTGGTTCGACTTCGTGGAAGGGAGACTCAAGACCCCGGCGAAGAAGAAATGACCTGCGCGGAGCACATACAAAGATCGATATCATATCGGCTGCAAAAAAGCGCCGAACCCCGTTTTGGATAGGGGTTCGGCGCTTTTTTGTTTGCGGATTAAACCCGCCGGACGGGATTATTTTCAGTTGCCGATTATCGTGCCGCTGCTGCCGCCGTGGCCTTTTGCCCATTTGTTGCCGTAGTCCTCGATTTTGGGTTTCAGCTTAAGCTCGCGGAACGCGTCTGTCTCGGTTTTGCGCGCGTCGAGCTCGGCGATGCTGCCGGCCATAAGACGCGGCGAGGGATAGCGGGACAGCCGTTTTTTGACGGCGTGTTTGAGCAGTATGAGCGGTTTTATCAGCGGTAAGGCAGGCAGGCACATGGATGCCGCAAGTACGAGAAACGGCTCCGCATCCCTGAGACCAAGCGCTCCGGCGACGACGACGGCCGCCGCGGCCAGAATGAACCACGTCGCAAAGAAGGTGACCTCCGTGTCTTTATTGTCGTACTTCACGGCCCAGTAGGGTATCTTTTCGCACTCAATACACTCAGTTACCAAATTTGCCTTAAGGCAGGTCGAAAGCCTGCATTCCGTGCCGCTCATGAGCGCTTCGGACACCGAGGGCACGTATTTGGTGAGCGTTTGCGCCGCTTTGCGTTCGGTGTCGCCGCTTGCTTTTATGACGGACTTGATTTTTTGCAGGTTGATCCTGCCGCAGCGCGGACACTTGTACAGACTGTAATACTCCTCGCAGCACTTGGCGATGTAAACGGTTCTGGATCCTCCCCTGCCGGTGACCGTATTTATTTCAATCAGTATCTGCCTGCCGGCGCTTTTGACGGGCAGTTTGCCAAGCGCCGTGATGTCCGGAACGTTGCCGTCTTTCGACCGGGGCGATTTTGTCTCGACCTTCGCCTGTTTCATGATGCTCAGCGCGATCAGCGCGCCCATAACGAGAGTCATGCCGATCCCGATCGTCACAAACACTGAGATCACAAACCATTTTAACCTGAACTCAAACGGATTCAGCGCGACGCACGCCGCCAAAGCCAGCTCGCACCACAGTATACGCAAGACGTAGCTCCGCATCCCTTTTATGTACTTAAGTTTTCCGGGAGCGTCATCGTCGGCGGGCAATTGGTCCGGCTCTTTGTGCGTGAACGGCAGCACGAACAAAAGGACGAGCAGGATGAGCAGGGCAAACATGACAACTCTGTCCGCGAGCCTTATATAGTGCATGGTCAGGCTTGAGGCCTTGCTGCCGTATTCAAGGGTAAACTCCCAACGTTCGGTACTGTACAGCAGATCTCCCTGCTCATAGTAAGGCTTGATCTTGTCGCTCAGTTCGCCGAAATACTCCCGGGAAAGCAGCAGCTTGATCTCTATGTATTCCGATCTTTCCAGGCCGCCCGTGGTGAAGGCGACGTACGCCCCTTTCCGGGTGCCTGCCGCGCCGTGAAAACCTTTGGCCGAAGACCACTGCACGGCTTTGGACATGTCCGCGTTTTCCAATGCGATCTTTACGTTGACCGAACCGACGGCGGTATAAGGGCTATAGTTATACACAAAAGTCAGGCTGCCGTCTCTCAGGGTCTTGACCGCCGAATAGGTCTTGCCACTGGTTTTAACAGGCGCGCCGCCGTCCGGATACATAAGGCTTTCTTCGATCAGCGCCCTGCCGTCATCGGCGATGGTCACGGTGATCTCCGCGCTCTCGGGCTCGGGCAGGTCGCTTCTGTAATATCTGTAGTATTTGTTGCTTTTTGTAAAATCAACAGCCACCACCAGCACCAGCAGTATATAACACACGATCATACGGATCATCATGTATTTGGTACACGCGAGCGTGATTTTGACCGCGCTTTTTTTCACTTGCCTCACCTTCCGTATGCGTCATTATATATCGTCGCCTGTATTATAACAAATTCCGCCGGGCCGCGCAAGAGCGTCGGGCGTACAAAAGCGCTCGTATCCGGAATGCTCCTTAAGCGCCTTTTTGACGTCGATGTCGTAATCCACCACCGCGCAGTGCGCATAAACGTCGTCAAAATACTGCCTTATCCTTACGCCGCCCAGCGCTTCCATCGTCTTCCAGGAAGCCGGGTTGTCGAGATCCGCGTCCAAAAACACCCTGTCTATGCCTTGCGCGGCGCAGAATCTGAGCCCCAGATAGAGATTGAGCTTGTTGTATCCCTTTCCCCTCTCCGTGGGGCGGATGCTGTAGCCGATATGGCCGCCATAGCGGCGCAGCCGTTCGTTGAGGCACAGGCGTATGTTTATCATGCCCACGATCCTTCTGTCCGTGTCGCGGACGAGAAAAAACGTGCGGGCGGGCACTCTTTCCTCGTCAGGCATTTGCCTGTAATCCCGTTCCAGTTTTTCAAGCCAGCTCCCGAAGTCGTCCGTGAACCTGTCGAGCCCGCCCGTTCCGTTGATCTCGGAACGGTACGCGCGAAACTCCCGTATATAATCGAGCGCGTCGTCTTTTCTCGCGCTGCCCGGAATTTCAAAATACAGTTTTTCCATAAATCTCCTTATCAGCCCGTTGTCCGGAAAGCAAAACGCGGCGTTCACGGCTGTAATTATACAACAATTCCCGTCTGATTACAAGCCGGGAGCGCAGGCGAAGCTTTTTGGCATATAAATATCGCCGCCCGCGATGTTCCGCGGGCGGTGATATATCGGTTCTGTGCAGCCTTCGCCGCTTAATCGGCTCTTTCGCCGAAGTAGGCTTCGAGTATCGCCTGGGACCAGGTGACGTGCCCGGTGATGTGGTAGTTCTGCAGCTGCTCGGTATAGAAATCGAAGTAGATGTTGCTGTAGATCGGTATCGTGGGCAGCACTTCGTTGTAGCGCTCCTGGAATGAAATCCACTTGCTCACGTAGTCGTACACGTCCTCGGGCGGCGTCTTGCGCATGTTGACGGCGCGCCAGTACAGATCCTCGTCGTCGGAATAGGTGTTGTTCCAGATCTCGTGATTGGCCGTGCTGTCCGTGGAGTAGGTTATCGACGGATCGACTATCACGTGGAAGTTTGTGGCCAGGTAGATCATGTCCGTGGTGCGTTCGGTCTCGCGGTAATAGCTCTTTAGCAACTCCTCCATCTCCTCGGGCACGAGGGTTATCTTTATGCCCGCCTGCGCGAGGTAGTCAAAGAAGTTTTCCTGCATCGTGTCTATTATATGGTTGCCCGCGGGGTACATCATCGTAAGGTCGAGCGCCACGAGTTCGCCGTCGATCAGCTTGCACCTTACGTCGTCGGTCGCGGGATCGTATTTGCCGCCCGCGCGGTTGAGCGTCCAGCCCGCGTTGTCGAGCAGCAGGTTCGCCTTGTCCACATCCACCTTGTACTCGGTCAGGTTGTCGAGCGTCAGCATTTTCCAGGCGGACAGGTATTCCTCGTACTCTTCCTCGCTTTCGGCGTACATGTACCTGTGTTTGTACCACTCCTCCAGGTCGTCGCCCATGTGGATCTTGTCATTCAGGAAGTTTATCGGGTAGTCCAGCTGCTGCGTGCAGATCAGGTATTCCCACTGCTCTATGCCGTAATAGCCGTTTACCACCTTGCCGAAGCCCCGGCAGTAATCCTGCGTGAGAGCTTCCCTGTCCATGCACCAGGCTATCGCCTGCCTTACTTCTTTTTCGTGCACGGTGGGCCAGTCGTATGTGAAGGTCAAAAACGCGAGACCGATGCGCGGATAGTCCGTATAGCGGACGCCGTCCATGCCGGGATGATCTTCTTCGTCCTTGTCCTGCGCGGCTTTATACTCGCTATAGTCGTTAAGACCCATGCATTCGAGTATGGTGGGGCCGTACACGACCTTGTTGACCAGGTGGAACGTGCCGTCGGCGAGATCTTCGGCCATGGTGTCGTTGTCCGCCACGCTGAAGGAGATCTTTTCTATGGTGGGCTTTACTAGATAGATCGAATACGGCTGACCGTCCTCGTCCAGGCGTTCCACTTCGTAGATATTGGGGCCCGTGTGCGAGTTGTGAGACAGGGTGCCCGAGCCCACGCCCGCGAATTTGTAGATGTCGAACTCGAAATCGTCCGGCAGGGTGTTGTAGATCCACGCGCCCTTATAATAGTCGTTTATCACAAAGTGCGCGGTCTCGTAGTCGTAATCCGTGAGCACGTAAGGCCCGGAAGAAACGTATGGCTGGCTGTTGTAGCCCGTGTCGGGGTCGAGAACGGTCTCGCGCAGCACTTCCGCCGTGTATATCGGCTCGCTCACGCTCTCGTCCGCGTTGCCGATGTAGATGCCGAAGCCGTAGCCGTCATCGCTGTCCTCCGCGGCGCCCGCGTAGACCTTGCAGCCCGGGGCGATCACGGAGATGGGATAGGGCACGCAGAGCAAAAGGCCCGTCTCAAAGAAGTAGGGCAGGAAGTTGTGATCCAGGGTGATCGCGAGCTGATGATCGTCTATCACGCCCACGCCCCTCAAATACGGCAGGCTGCCCGTGAGATATTCGTTAAAGCCCAGCAGATGCTCGGCGCGGTAGATCTTGCCGCCGATCTGCTCTATCTCCGGCGACATCATGAGCAGTATGCTGAACGCGTAGTCCCAGGCGGTGATCGGCGTGCCGTCGCTGTAGTACAGATCGTCGTACAGCGCGATGTAATAGGTCTTGTCGCCTATCTCGTTTTCAACCGCCATCACGGCCTCGACCACGGATTCGTCGAACAGGTACACGCCCTGGTTCTGATCCCAGGATACAAGGTTGTAGCCGTGTATCAGCGCCCTTACGTCTATGTCCGCGGTGTCGTTGCCGAACATCTCGGTAAAGAAGTCGCCCTTTGTGATCGTGGGGTGCCCCACGCGCAGCTCGTCGGGGTATTCGACCGCTTCTTCTTCGGCCTCGGTCGGTGTCTCTTCCGCAAAAGCCGCGAAACCGGCCTGGGCAAACAGCGTCAGCACCAGCAGAAGGGACAGGTACTTAATTATGTTACGCTTTTTCATGATACTCTATCTCCTTTCGTTTGCCCCGCGCTTCCCGAAACCCGTTTAAGCCCGGGAAGCGCTTCGGGGCTGTGCCGGTGTCAGTCGAAGCAGTCGCCCACGTGGTTGATAACCACTTCGACGGTCAACTTGGTCGGAGGCTCTACCGGCGGCTGGCCGCTCGGACGGTACTTGTTGGTAAATGTGGTCACGTTGCCGGTGGTCTCGACGATCGCCTGCCTGTAGCCGAGCACCGTCTGCTCGCTCCAGGTGTAGGAGATCTCATCTTTCTTGTAGAACTTGGGCAGATCCTCCACCGTGACGGTCCACTCGTTGTCCTCGCACAGGATGTAGCTGTTGTACTTGACTCCGTCTTTGTACAGCGTCACCCTCAGGGTCGCGGGCCTTAAGTGACCGGCGTCATCGAGGTCGTCCCAAACCTTGACCACCGTTACGGAGGTGAATTCGGGCGTGTGCGAGTTGGTTATTATCGTGGCGTTGCCCAGTACCTTCTGGCTGCTGAGCGTGTAGCCGGACGGCACGAGCTCGACCCAGTTGTAAACCGCGGCGTTGCCCTGGCTGTCGGTCAGCGGCACGGTGACCATGGCGTACCAGTCGTTGTCCGCGCTCAGCGTTACCGTGGTCACGGTCTCGGTGCCGCATCTGAGCTCGACGTCGACGCTGTCGGGTCTCGTGCCGTCAAGGTCGTCCATGTCGTCCCAGAGCTTCATTATGTAAAGCTCGGTGTTGGCGTTGTCGTAGTCGTTGTAAAGCTCGGCAACGGCTTCTTTGCCTTTTTCAACTATCGACGTCACCGCGGTCACGGAATCGTCCTTGAGCGTCAGGTTGAAGGCTAAGAACGCGGCGTTGGGCTCGTACACCAGATACTGGCCGGGCACGAGGTCTGTAAGCGTTAAGCTGCCGTCCTCGTCGAAGTCGGCGTATTTGAACGTCTTGTCATAGCCGTCTGGGCCCAGGACGCGGAACACCAGGTGATCCACGTTGTCGCTCTCGTTCAGGCCGCTGAAGGTCTTGATTATCTTAAGGCTGCCAAGCTCGGGTTCGTAGCTGTTCGTAAGTTCGATCTCGGCGGTCTCTTTCTCCTTGACGAGCGCGCTGTCGGAAGTCGTGCTCTCATCAACTACCAGGCTGTAGTTGAGTATCAGGCCCTCGGCGTTGGTCTCGGTCACGGTGTAGGTGCCCACCATGAGCTTGTCGATGGTGTAGCTGCCGCCCTCGAACGCCGCGTAGCTTACGTTGCGCACGAAGCCGTTCGGGCCTTCGATCCTGAAGTTGAGCCCGTCGAGCACCGCGCCTTCGGGCACGCCGTTCCAGGTCTTGATGAGCTTTAAGCTGCCCAGCTGCGGCTCGTACAGGTTGATCAGCCTTATCACGGCGATCTCGTTTTCGTGCACTGCGCCCTCACCCTCGGTCACGCTGATCGCAAGCAGGTTGTAGTTTGCGACAAGGCCTTCGGCGTTGGTCTCCTTTACGCTGTACACGCCTAACTTGAGGTTGTCAATCGTATAGCGGCCGTCGGTGAAGTCGGCGTAGGTCAACTCGTTTTCGTAGCCGTCGGGCCCGCTTATCTCGAACCTGAGCGCGCTTACGTCGGCGCCTTCCGGCGTTCCGCCGAAGAGCTTGACGATCTGCAGTTTGCCCAGCTGCGGCTCGTACACGTTCTTGAGAGCCACGGTCACGGTTTCGTTCCTGCCCACCTCGGCGCTGCCTTCGGTCACGCTTTCTGCCGCGAGCGTGTAATTGAGCACCAGGCCTTCGGCGTTGGTCTCCTTTACGGTGTACACGCCTGCGGGAAGCTTGTCTATCGTGTAGCTGCCGTCGGTGAAGTCGGCGTAGCTCAATTCGTTTTTGTAGCCGTAAGGCCCGGTTATCTCGAACTTGAGCGCGCTTACGTCGGCGCCCTCGGGCACGCCCTCGAAGCCCTTGGTGATGACCAGCTTGCCAAGATCCCGATCGTAGTTGTTTTCAAGCTTGATAAGCAGGTTGCCGCCCAGGGTCACTTCGCCGCCGCCCTCGGTGGTGCTCGCTACCAGCGTGTAGCCCGCGATCAGCTTGTCGGCGTTGGTCTCGACCACGCGGTATTCGCCCACGGGCAGGTTGTCTATCGTGTAGCTGCCGTCGGTGAACTGGATGTAGTAGACCGTCTGCTTGAAGTCTGCGCCCGTGATCTCGAAGGCCAGGTGCGCGGTGTCGGCATCGGAAGGCAGGCCGCTGAAGCTCTTGGTGATGGTTATGCTGCCCAGGTCGTCCGTGTAGTTGTTGACCACGGTCGCCGAGGTCACGGCGTCCTTTACCCCCTCGACGTTGCCCGTGCCGCTTACGCTGAGCGTGAGCCCTTCGATGTTCGCGTCGTCCTCGACCACGGTGTACGTGCCCACGGGCAGTTTGCTCCAGGTCGCGGTCTCTCCGCTCTTAAGCGTCACCCAGACTTCCTCGTCGCTCGCTTCGCCGCTTACGGTGTAGAACCTGCCGTCCGCGTCGGTGAGCGCGAGCCTGAACTCGGTGCCGTCCGGCGCGCCCACGGCGAGCTTGCTCACCTCGACGCTGCCCTGATCCTGTTCGTACACGTTGCTCAGAGCAACTTCGCTCTCGTGACCTATGGTTATCTCGGCTTCGCCGCTCGTCACGGATTCTTCGGTCAGGGTATAGTCGGTGATCCGAGCCGTGCCGGTAAGCTCTGTCACGGTGTAGCGTCCCACGGGCAGGTTGTTTATCGTCACCTTGCTGCTCTGAGTTACCGTGAGTATGACTTCGCTGTCGCTCTCGGCGCCGTCCGGTGTTATATACTTGCCGGCGGCGTTGCGCACGGTGAAGCTGTATTCCTTCGTACTCTCGGATTCGGGCGCGCCGCTCACCGTTTTGCTTATGATCAGGCTGCCCTTGTCCTCGGTGTAAACGTTTGCGAGCGCTATCGTGACTTCGGCGTCCTTTTCGAGCTTGGCGGGGCCGTCGTTCTCGCTCACGGTGAGCGTATAGTTGGCTATCAGGCCTTCCGCGTTGGTCTCCTCGACGCTGTACTCGCCGGGCGTCAGACCCTCTATGAGGAGCTTGCCGTCAACGAACTGCGCGTAGTAAAAGGTCTCGTCGTAGCTCTCGCCGTTGTTGAGATTTGTGCCCTTCACGCGGAAGCCGAGCGCGCTCAGGTTGAAGTCTTCCTCGCTGAGCAGGTTGCCCTCGGCGTCGGTGATGCTCCAGCTCTTTTCGATGACCAGGCTGCCGACGTCCTTCTTATAGTTGTTCTTGAGCACCACGCTCACTTCGGCGTTCTTTACCACCATCGCCGTGCCGCTCTGCACGGAGCTGGTCTGCAGCGTGTAGCCGGCAAGTATGCCTTCGGCGCCGGACTCGGTCAGCGTGTATTCGCCCACGCTCAGACCGTCTATCACGAGGATCTTGGTGAGGTTGCCGTCCAGAGTGACGGTGTCGGCGAAGTCCGCGTATACGAAGGTCTGTTCGTAGCCCGGGCCGGTGAGCGTGAAGCTGAGCTGTTTAAGCGCCTCTTCATCCCACGGCGCGTCGTCCTTGGGCACTCCGCAGAACGCCTTCATTATCCTTAAGCTGCCCTTGTCCTCGGTGTAGCTGTTGGTGAGCCTGATGTTTCCGGGCTCGGCCGCGGTGATGACGGCGCTGCCGCTTATCGTGCTCGCGGTCACGTCGAGCGAATAGTTCTCTATGAGCCCGAACGCGTTGTTCTCCACCACGGTGTACCTGCCGGGCGTTATGTTCTTGAACTCGTACTTGCCGTCGGTAAACTCGCTGTAGTTTATCGTCGTACTGAAGTCGGGGCCGGTCACCGTGAATTCGAGCTTGCCGATGTCGGCGCCCTCGGGCACGCCTTCGAACGTCTTTTCGATCACGAGCTCGGCCGTCACGTAGGTGTTGGTTATCTCGGTCACGCCGTCTTTGACCTCGAGCGTCATCGTGTAGCCCGCGGGCACGGCGGCCTCTTCCCAGTTGTAGGCGATGGCCTTGCCGCCCTTGTACTTGGGCAGATCCGTCACTTTGGCGCTCCAGCCGTTGGCGTCGCTGAGGCTTGCGCTGTACACGGTCTCGCCGTCGGCCTTGAGCAGCACGAGTATGCTCTCGCGCCGCTTGTCCTCGTGGTCTTTGTCCGCCCAGACCTTCTTTACCTCTGTCTCGGTGGTCTCGGGCACATGCTTGTTGGTCAGCATGGTCACGTAGCCCACGGTGTCCTCGGTTTCGAGCTTGTAGTCGTCAAACTCGTCCTCGACCCACTTGTACTCGATGAGCTTGCCGCCCTCGTACTTGGGCAGGCCGGTGATGCTTGCCGTCCAGTTGTTGTCCTTGGTCAGGTTGACTTTGCGGCCGTTGCTGAGCGTCACGGTCAGCACTTTCGGACGCTTGCCGTCCCGGTCGTCATCGTCGTCCCAGACCTTTATGACCTTGACCTCCACGGTCTCGGGCGTGTGAGTGTTGGTTATCTTGTAGCCTGTCTCGGCGTCGCCGGTGATCTCGGTGTCGTAGCCGGGCACGCTGCGCTCGTCCACGGTGTACTCGATCTTGCTGCCGCCGTCGTACACGGGCAGGTTCTCAAATACGTGCTTCCATTTGTTGCTCTCGCTCAGCTTGATCTTGGCCGCCGGCACTCCGTCGGCCAGCAGGTACACGGTCACGCTCTCCGGCCTTACGCCGTCGCGGTCGCCGTCGTCTTCCCAGATCTTCTCCACGGGCACTTCCGTAAGCTCGGGCTCGTGCGTGTTGAGCAGGGTGACTATCTCATTGTTTACGACCTTCACAGGCTCCGGCTCTTTGCCGTCGTTGTACTCGGCCATGGCTTCCTCAAGCCAGCTGTACTCTATCTCTTCGCCGTCCTCGCCGTACACGGGCAGCGCTTCCACGGTGCCCAGCCAGTTGGTTTCGGCAGTCAGAGTGACGGATACGTCGTTGCCCTCCGCGTCCTTGACCTTCTCGCCGTTTGCGAGGATGTACACGGTCAGGCTGTCCGGCCTTACGCCGTCGCGGTCGCTGTCGTCGTCCCAGAGCTTGAGTACCGTCAGATACTTATACTCGGGCTCGTATGTGTTGGTTATCGTCGTTGTGCATACGCCGTCGGCATTGACGTCGATCTTTATGAGCTTGATGCTGTAGCCCTCGGGCAGCAGCTCCGCGTCCTCGATCCAGCTGTAGCTGATCCTGTCGCCGTCTTCGTCGTACACGGGCAGATTGCTCACTGTAAGCGTCCAGCTGTCCGCGTCGTAGCTTACGTCTTCGTCGCTTCCGTTATAGGGCAGCTCGAATTCGTAGCCCGCCACGGCCACGTTGTTCGCCAGCAGCCTGACCGTCACGCTCTCGGGACGCTTGCCGTCGTGATCGTCATCGTCGTCCCAGACCTTGGTTACTATGGCCTCGGTCATCTCGGGCGTATGCGCGTTGGTTATGGTGGTGATATTGGCTTCGGTCTCGGTGTTCGTGAGCGTGTAGCCCGCGGGCAGTTCGTACTCTTCCCAGCTGTACTCGATCTCCGCGCCTGCCTTGTACTTGGCCAGACCTTCGACCTTTTTGCTCCACTCGTCCACGGCGCTCAGCCGGTACGTCGCCAGTTCTTCGCCGTCCGCCATGAGTTTCACGTCGATGTGGTCGGGCCTTATGTGATCCGTGTCGTCCGCGTCGTCCCAGACTTTGATTATCTTGACTTCCACGGTCTCCGGCGTGCGGCTGTTGGTCAGCGTGGTCACGTAGCCCTCGGTCTTGGCGCTCGCGAGCGCGTAGCCATCGGGCAGACCCGCTTCGTCCTCGGTCCAGGT
>JAEEGL012770953.1_pt1 | contig 18866 bp, 18 predicted proteins | sample 9134231 | NCBI WGS metagenome assembly JAEEGL01 (sample SAMN16246548, study PRJNA631951) | gut metagenome | biome: gut microbiome; feature: rumen; material: fiber-attached | host: Bos | place: Iran: Karaj | collected 2018-10 | reverse complement strand
GCTGATGGCCGCACGTGAGGCTTTGCTGTTTTCTCCGACACCGGCAGTGTAGATAATTGCGTCGACACCGTTCATTGCCGCAACATAGGAGCCGGCTACTTTTGCTACCCAGTAATGGAACATATCCAGGGCGAGACGGGCGCGGTCATTTCCCTCTGAGGCAGCATTATCCAGATCACGGAAGTCGGAGGATACACCGGATACGCCAAGAACACCGGATTTTTTGTTCAGGATGTTAAGCATTTCATCAATGGAAAAGCCATACTTATTCATCAGGAATTGAATAACACCGGCATCAAGGTCACCGCAGCGTGTTCCCATCGGCAGGCCGACCAGAGGGGTAAAGCCCATGGAAGTGTCGATGCATTTGCCGCCGTCAATAGCGCAGATGGAGGAACCGTTGCCCATGTGGCAGGAGATGAGTTTCAGTTCTTCAATCGGCTTGCCCATGAGCTCCGCACAGCGGGAAGAAACATAACGATGGGATGTGCCATGGAAGCCATAGCGCCGAATTCCGTCATTCTGATAATACTCATATGGAACAGCATACATAAAGGCTTTTCCGGGCATCGTCTGATGGAATGCAGTATCAAATACTGCAACCATGGGAACATCACCCATAACGGCCTTGCAGGCGTTGATACCCGTGATGTTTGCGGGATTGTGAAGCGGCGCAAAAGGCGTGCACTCCTCAATCGCAGCCATGACAGCATCGTCGATTTTTACGGAACTGGCAAATTTCTCACCACCGTGTACGACACGATGACCGACGGCATCGATTTCCTTCATGGAAGAAACTACGCCGTATTCTGTGCTTGTAAGCTTTTCAATGACAGCAGCAATTGCTTCGGAATGCGTCGGCAGGGGGAGATCCTCATTAAATACAGGTTTTCCGCCGACCAGGGGGCTGTGCTTCAGATGCCCGTCAATCCCGATCCGTTCGCAGAGACCTTTGGCGAGAACGGTCTCAGTCTCCATGTCAATGAGCTGATACTTTAATGACGAACTGCCTGCATTGATTACAAGAATTTTCATATTGTAGTTGTTCCTTTCTGATATTCTCATGGAGTGTGAGTAATATAACACTACCATTCTATCACGTTAATGAAAAATCGCAAGTCTTTTTCAGGAGAAATTGATGAAGATCATTGGAATAGTAGCGGAATACAACCCATTTCACCTTGGACATGAACTTCACATACTGGAAAGCAGACGACTGGCAGAGGAAGACAGCTGTGTGCTTGTCGTAATGAGCGGCGACTTCGTCCAGAGAGGGGAAGCTGCCATGCTCTCAAAGTTTTCCCGTGCTGAAGCAGCCTGCCGATGCGGAGCGGATCTGGTCGTTGAACTGCCAATTCCCTGGTCCCTGTCTTCCGCTGAGGGGTTTGCGGATGGCGCAGTCAGCCTGCTTTCGGCGTTTCATCCTGACTTCATTTCTTTTGGCAGCGAGACGGGAAAGCTTCAGGAACTGGAGGAAATTGCGGAGGTGCTTTTGCACGAAGCTTTAGAGGACAGGGTGCGTCGCAGAATGAAAGAAGATCCTGGCAGCGGTTATGCTGCTGCCAGGCAAAAGGCTGCAGAAGAGTTTCTGGGCAGACCGCTTCCCGCCCTTTCTCAGGCAAACAATATCCTTGCTATTGAATACTTAAAATCAATAAAACGAAGGAAGCTGAAAATACAGCCGCTTTCTGTACTTCGGCAGGGAGCGTGGCATGATGTCCCGGGAAAACACAGTATCCTTTCCGCTGCGGATATCCGTTCACGTCTTCGCAGCGGGGAGAGTGTTGACGGGGCTGTACCTGATGAAACCAGTGAAGTACTGCTGCGTGAAAAAAGAAGAGGCAGACTCAATACCGATTCGAATTTATATGACCGCCTGATGATGTCACGCCTGCGAATGCTGAGAGAGGAGGATTTCCTTGAGCTGCCGGATGCATCCAATGGCATGGGTGAGCGGTTGTTCTCAGCGCTTCAGAAAGGCAGAAGCGTGGAAGAGACAATTAAAATTGCTGCAGCAAAACAATTCACAACGTCAAGACTGAGAAGAGCCTGTGTCTGTGCGGCGCTTGGAATCCGTAAAAGGGATAGTTTTGGGATACCGCAATACGCCAGAATACTTGCTTTCAGCAGAAAAGGACAAAGCCTGCTCCATAATCTTAGAGAAGTGGCGACTGTTCCGTTGCTAACGAAACCGGCAAGTGTGAAGCAGCTTGATCCTTGTGCACAGCATGTGTTTACTCTGGGGGCAAAAGCGCATGATTTCTTTACTCTTCTGTATCCGGAAGAGGAGCAGCGTGTAATCGGAGAAGACTGGCGTTTTCATCCGATTTTGTGGAGATAATACAAAATATGACATATTCATGGTGTTATTTCGGCAAATTGCTTAAGTGAATTTTTTGGATGAGTGTAGTATAATGCTTGTGTCGCCTTGAAATACGAATGTCCTTGAAATACGGACATGTGAAGGTGAAAACAAATAAATGGAGGAATAAAAATGAAAAAGATCGTAGCAATCGCTCTTGTGCTCTGCATGGTGTTTGCGCTTTGCGCCTGCGGAAACAGCGGCGGAAGCTCTGCATCGAGCGCCAAAGTTGTCAAAATCGGCGTATTTGAGCCGCAGTCCGGTGACAACGGTGCCGGAGGAAAGCAGGAGATCCTTGGCATGCAGTATGCCAACAAGCTGACCCCGACAGTTGAAATCGGCGGTGAAACCTACCAGGTTGAGCTGGTTTATGCCGATAACGCATCTTCCAACGACAAGGCCCCGACAGCTGCACAGGATCTGATTTCCAGCGGTGTCTCTCTGGTTCTTGGCTCTTACGGCTCCGGCGTTTCCATTGCGGCCAGTGATACCTTCAAGGCTGCCGGCGTTCCCGCAATCGGCGTTACCTGCACAAATCCGGCTGTCACTTCCGGCTGCGACGTGTATTTCCGTATTTGCTTCCTGGATCCGTTCCAGGGCACGGTTCTTGCAAACTTTGCTAAGAATGAGCTTGGCGCGACCAAGGCCTACTGCCTGGCCAAGCAGGGTGACGACTATTCCGGCGGACTCTGCGCATTCTTCCAGGATGCATTCGGAAAGGACAACTGTGTTTATGAGCAGTTCCCCGAAGGCACCTCTGACTTCTCAACCTATATCACCAACGCCCAGAATCAGGGCTGCGATGTGTTCTTCTCTCCGGTAAGCACGGAAGCAGCTGCCCAGATCATTGCCAAGGCTGATACGCAGGCGCTTGGTATGCCCATCCTTGCCGGCGATACCTGGGACTCCAACGTTATTCTGAACGCGGCGAAGGGTACCGATGTCAGGATCTGTGTAACGACCTTCTATCAGGAAGGTGCGGATGCCGAATTCGATGCCGGCATCAAGGCATGGATCAACGGCGATGCGACGGCAAAGGCCAACAATGGCGGAAATGATGAGCTTGCAGCTGTGACGGTTATGGGATATGATGCATATTATGTCGCTCTGGAAGCTCTGAAGGCTGCCGGATCCACGGATCCTGCAAAGGTTCTCGAGGTTCTTCCTTCTCTGACCTATGTCGGTGTTACCGGCAACATTGCTTTTGACGAGATCGGCGACGCTCTGCGCGACAGCGCCTTTGTCAAAGAGTGCAACACCGAGACCGGTGTTTGGGACTTCGTTACGGTTGCAACCGTTGGATGATTTAATTCTGACTGCCTAAAGCAAAAAACAGTGGGGTGTGGAGAGGTTACGCTCCGCATCCCACTGCTTCCGTATTTCCGATATTTACGTACTTAAATGGGTAAGGGGGTACCCCTGAATGGCAAAAACAGTTTTGCCCTATATTATTTCCGGGATCTCAGTCGGGGGACAATATGCTCTGATTGCCATCGGTTATACGATGGTTTACGGTATCCTTCGTCTGATTAACTTTGCTCACGGCGATGTTTTTATGGTTGCAGGCCTTTTGATGGTATATATGGCGGCATCAATGCCTCTTTACCTGGCGATCCCGCTCGTGATTATCATTACCGTTATCATAGGCTTTACTATTGAACGCGTTGCCTATCGTCCTCTTCGCACGGCTCCCCGAATGTCGGTCATGATTTCCGCAATCGGAGTGAGCTATCTTCTTCAAAATCTTGCTCTGTATATTACGGGTGGACTGAACAAGAACTATCCGGCTATTCCATGGATTTCCGACAGAGTTACCGTGTTGGGAATGGAAACCTCCAGGGTAACGATTATCACCCCGTTTTTAACAATTATTCTTGTTGTTGCACTGGTCATGCTGATTAATCACACAAAGATCGGAATGGCTATGCGCGCAGTTTCTCTGAATTTCGAAACTTCTCAGCTGATGGGGATCCGTATCAACAGTGTTATCTCCGCTACGTTCATCATCGGAACATTTCTGGCGGCAGTAGGATCCATGCTGTTCTTTACTAATTATCCGGGAGTAGTGCCGACATCAGGTGCAATGCCCGGACTGAAGGCGTTCGTCGCCGCAGTATTCGGCGGGATCGGTTCTATCCCCGGTGCTGTGATCGGGGCGTTTATCATCGGCATTGCCGAAAGCCTTATCAAAGGTCTGGATACCATTCTGATAGTGAACGGAAGTATAACGGAACAGATCGGTATTGCAACGTTTTCTGATGCATTTACGTTTATCCTGCTGATCGTCATTCTCGTCTTTAAGCCGACAGGACTCTTCGGCGAGAAGACAACGGACAAGGTGTGAGAGGAGGAGAGCAATGAAACCGGCGAAAACGAAAAAGTCTTCATGGCGTGCATTTTTCATTGTACTTCTGTTTCTTGGCATTGTACTCCTTCTTGACCAGTTTATTAAACCGACCAACAGTATGTATATGCTCCTGACGGTGCTTCAAAAAGGCTCTGTATATGCGCTTGCTGCTGTTTCCATGAACCTCCTGAACGGTTATACGGGGTTGTTTTCCCTGGGACATGCAGGCTTCATGCTGATAGGGGCATATACCTATGCTATCTTTACAATACCGACAGCAGCGAGGGATTCAGTTTATCTGTACTATGACGCCGCAATCCGGCTTTCATTTCCTGAAGTGCTTGGAAGTGCAATCGGACCGATCGGGACGGCATTGGGCGTTCTGGCGGCGATACTCCTTGCAGGATTGCTTGCAGCGCTTTTTGCCTATTTGATCGGCCTGCCTGTGCTTCGTTTAAAGTCGGATTATCTTGCAATCGCAACACTCGGTTTTGCTGAAATCATCCGGGCGGTATGCCAGTGGCAGAAGCTTGGACCGATCACCAACGGTTCCAACCTGCTGAAGAGTTTTGCGCGTACCAGCACCTTTAAGATCCCTATCGGCTCGACAACGCTAAGCCTTTCAACGTTTGTTCCGGTATTGATTGCAACAGTCTCCATCACCATTATTGTAATGCTGATTAATTCCACTTACGGACGTGCGTTCAAAGCGATCAGGGATGATGAGGTTGCTGCGGAAGCTATGGGGATCAACCTCGCCAAACATAAGATGATCTCCTTCACGGTGAGTTCTTTCTTCGCAGGCATATCCGGAGCCATGATGGCTATGGTTCTTTCCATTGCGCAGGCCAGCAACTTTAAGTCGGCGATGACCTATGAGATCCTGCTGATGGTTGTTCTTGGCGGAATCGGATCTACCTCCGGATCGGTAATTGGATCTTTTCTGTTTGTCGCAGCGTCAGAATGGTGGCTAAGAGGCCTGGATTCCGGACGTTTTCTGGGGATCAGTGCTCCCGGGATATTCCGTAATGGCTTCCGGCTTGTGGTCTTCTCTGTCATCATTATGATCGTTGTGCTCTTCTTCCGAAAGGGAATTATGGGAGAGCGGGAGATCACAGATCTGTTCGGAAACCGAAAGAAAAAGCTGAAGGGGGCTGCAAAATGAGAAAAGACAAGCCCTGCATCCTGAAAGTGGAAGATGTTACCATGCAGTTTGGCGGCGTTGTGGCGGTCAACAACTTCAGCATGGAAGAGTATGAAGGAGAAATTGTTGCCATTATTGGTCCGAACGGAGCGGGAAAGACAACTGCATTCAATGTTATCACCGGGGTCTATGCTCCAACGAATGGAAGAGTTCTGTTTAACGGAGAAAAAGTAATCGAGAACTACCCGTCCGGAAAAATGAAAAAAAGCTACCTCGGAGAGAATGCAGGCAAGTATACTCAGCGTCTGGAACCGACTCCGGACCAGCTCACATCCCTTGGCATGGCCCGGACGTTCCAGAATATCCGTCTCTGGAAGAGTATGACGGTTTTCGACAATGTTCTGATTGCAAAGCATCTGAAAAGAACGAGCAACCTGTTTTCGGCTACCTTCAGAGGAAACAGACTTGAGGAAATCAGACAGCGTGAAGAAGCGGATGCACTGATCGAGACCGTAGGCCTGGCAGATGTGAGGAATGAACTTGCCACAAGCCTTCCGTACGGAAAACAGCGCAGGCTGGAAATTGCCCGTGCGTTGGCAACCGAGCCAAAGCTGCTTCTGCTGGACGAGCCGGCTGCCGGTATGAACCCTCAGGAAACAGTAGAACTTACGCACTTTATTGGAGAAATCCGAGATCAGTTTCATGTCAGCATTCTGCTGATTGAGCATCATATGGATCTTGTCATGGACATCAGTGAGAGAATATATGTTCTTGATTTCGGAAGTATGATTGCCAGCGGAACACCGACGGAGATCCAGGCCAATGAAAAGGTCATCGATGCATATCTGGGGGTGACAGACGATGCTTGAGGTAAAAGACCTCCATGTTTCCTACGGGGGAATTAAAGCGCTTCGCGGTGTCAATATTGAGGTTCCCGACGGAAAAATCGTCACTTTGATCGGTGCTAACGGCGCGGGAAAATCTACGATGCTTCGGACAATCTCCGGCCTTGTAAAAGCCGAGAGCGGCTCCGTTCTGTATAACGGAAAAGAACTGCTTGGGATGCCGATCAATAAGATCCTTGAGGAAGGTGTCGCCCAGGTCCCGGAAGGAAGACGTGTCTTTACAAACCTTTCCGTACTGGAGAACCTGAAAATCGGAGCTTACCTGAGAAAAGACAAGCAGGGAATTCAGAAAGATATAGAATGGGTTTACGAGCTGTTTCCGAGACTGCAGGAACGTTCATGGCAGATGGCGGGAACGCTGTCCGGAGGAGAACAGCAGATGCTTGCGGTCGGAAGAGCGCTGATGAGCCGGCCAAAACTCATGATGATGGACGAACCTTCCCTTGGCCTTGCCCCAATCGTAGTAAAGGGTATTTTTGAGATAATCCGGGAAATCAATCGCCAGGGGGTCACAGTCCTCCTGATCGAACAGAATGCAAATATGGCACTTAAAACAGCCGATCTAGCATATGTTCTTGAGACCGGAGAGATTACGCTGCGCGGGACCGGAGCTGAACTGCTGACAAATGAAGCCGTCAAACGCGCATATCTCGGAGAATAAGAAACAGAAGCCTGCTGATCAGCAGGCTTCTATTTCTTTGATGTTATACTCGTTTCCGGTTATCAGGAAGGTATTGCCGCTCCCGCAGAAAGGACAGATCTTTCCCTGCGGAATGGTTGGATATGTCTTTGCGCAGTCCTGGCAATAGGTTACTGCGTCAAGCTTTTCAATGATGAGTTCCGTATCCTGAAAAAGCGCGGTTTTCTTTCGGGCATACAGCCAGAAATCGGTTAAATATTCAGGAATGATGCCGCTTACCTCTCCAACTTCAAGTGTGATGGAGGCGACTTTCTCAAGCTTGTTCTCCTGTGCCAGCTTTTCAACGGTATCAATGACATAATAGATGGTTCCTAATTCGTGCATGGTACTCACTTCTTGTTTCTGTTTATTTTGACTTTGCGGTGACGACCTGTATATGTTCAGGTTAAACCTACAAACCCCATCATAGCACAGATGGTGGGGTTTGTCACGGAAATCATAGTGAAAAACGTAAAAACAGAAGAAATCCCGAAAAAGTAAAAATAATGCTTTACGCAGACAGCAGTAATGTGATAATATGTATACACAAATATTGCGGTTTGTCAAAATACGAATATCGAATATACAGAAGGAGAAGAAAATGGCGAGCGGAACAAAAGACGCACTTGCGGATGCACTGCGTAAGATGATGACGGTGAAGCCGATTGACAAGGTTACCGTAAAGGATATCGTGGAAATCTGCGGTGTCAACCGTCAAACGTTTTATTACCATTTCGACGATGTCGATGATCTCCTTGAATGGGTATTTGAACAGGATTGCGATAAAGCATTCCCAACAGAAGTTGTCTATGACAGATGGCTGGAGAGCATGATGGTCTATTTTGACTATCTTGAGTCTCACAGCGGCTTTACTCTGAATGTCTATCACTCCAACAGCAGGCTTTACATGCTGCGATATCTCAAGAGCAGGATGGCGGACTGCATTCGCAGCTTTGCAGAAATTGTCACGGAAGGGAAAAACATAGACAGACAGGATTTTGAATTTGTTGTTGAGTTTTATGCCAACTGTGCGATAGGCTTTATTTCGCAGTGGATGGATATGGGAATGCAGCTTCCAAAGGAAATCACAAGAGAGCGAATTCTGAGAGTTATGGACCAAAGTGTGGAGAATATCATTGCCCGCTTTGAAATACAGGAAAGATAACACGAATACGAAGATACAAAGTAGCCCTGAACAGGAAATGATCTGTCCAGGGCTGTTTTTTTAATCTCCGAAGGAAATCCCGATATCCCTTGCAAGCTGGATCATCGGATGATCAACCGGAAGAAATTTAGTTTTACTGGCTGCATCAGAAAGCGGAATGGAAGTGATCTGGTTGTTCTGGATGGCAACCATTCGGCCGTACTGCCTGTTGATGATAAGATCTGCAGCAGCAGCACCGAACTGTGTTGCCAGTGCCCGGTCGTAGGGACAGGGTGGACCACCGCGCTGATAGTGTCCGGGAACCGTCACACGCGTCTCCTGTCCAGTCAGCTTTTCAAGCTCAGCTGCAATAGCATAGGAAACAGTCGGATACAGGCTGTTTTCTTTTTTCTTCCTGCTTGCCTCTTCATCGAGGACAACGTCATGAATAGAACGGGCACCTTCAGCACAGGCAACAATAGAAAAGCTATGCCCGCTTTTCCGCCGCTTTTCGGTCAAGGCGGCTACTTTCTCTATATCATAGGGAATCTCCGGTATCAGTATAACGTCCGCACCACTGGAAATACCGGCATTCAATGTTAGCCATCCCGCATCACGGCCCATCAGTTCTACGACAAAAGTGCGACCGTGTGAGCTTGCGGTTGAATGAATGTAGTCAATCACATTGGTTGCGATATCTACGGCGCTCTGAAAACCGAAGGTTGTGTCTGTACCGTAAATATCATTATCAATTGTTTTCGGAAGCGTTATGACGTTCATACCAGCGTCAGAAATCAGCTTTGCGCTCTTCTGAGTGCCGTTGCCGCCCATTATGACAATACAATCCAGGTTCAATCGATTATAAGTATGCAGCATGTCGGGGATTACACTGTCGCCATTGTCGTCGACAATATCTTTCCCGGGAACATAGCGCTGTCTGGAAGTGCCCAGGATTGTTCCTCCCTGGGTCAGAATACCGGAGAAATCACGCGGCTCCATAAACTTGTAGTCGCATTCAATCAGACCCCGATAGCCGTCATACATCCCGTAAATTTCAACATTGTGGATCTTCTGATAGAGTGTTTTTCCAACACCGCGGATAGCGGCGTTGAGTCCCTGACAGTCCCCCCCGCTTGTCACAAGGGCAACTCGCAACATACGTTTCATAAGACAACTCCTTTTTTTGATCAGTTTAGACCTGCTGTCAGCATAGAGGAAATAGAAAAGAATTAACAGATGCAGTCAATAATCTTCAGCCTACCATTACTTCAGACAAACACCTCCGGGATAACCAGATTTAATGTCCAACGATGATAAGCTCCTGTTTCGGAGCTTTGGTAATGACTTCACTGCCGCTCGAACGGAGGACCATGACATCTTCAATTCTGACGCCATAGCGTCCGGGAAGGTATATTCCAGGCTCCGCACTGCAGACGGAATTCTCTGGCATGATGCGTGTTTCCCGAGGGTTCAGAGAAGGACCTTCGTGAATATCCAGACCAAGGCTGTGTCCGAAACCATGGCCGAAATAAGGACCGAAACCGGCATCCTGAATGACAGCTCGTGAGGCGCTGTCTATGTCACAGCCAGGTATTCCTGCACGTGCAGCGGCAATTCCCGCCAACTGTGCTTTCAGAACGGTATCGTAAAGGTTTTTCATCTCGTCGGAGGAGGAGCAGACGGCAACTGTACGGGTCATATCAGAACAGTATCCGTTTTTGATACAGCCAAAATCCATGGTCAGGAAATCTCCCGGGTTAATGACTGTATCCCCGGGAACACCATGGGGCTTACTGGTGTTTTTACCTGTGACAACAATAGGATCAAATGAGTTGCCTTCGCTTCCGTATTTTAACATGTGGTACACGAGCTCTGCAGCAACTTCGCGCTCCGTCATACCCGGTTTGATCATGGGCAGTGTCTTTTCCAGCGCTGCCTCACTGATTCTCTGGGCTTCAATCATGTTTTTCAGTTCATTCTCATCTTTGGATGCGCGAAGATCTGCGAGAAGATTGCCGGAAGGCAGAAGAGACATCCCCAGTGCCTGGCCCAGACGGTTAAACTGGGCATAACTGAGCTGCTGATCTTCTGCAAAGAGACGCTCCGATTTTTCAGATTTCAGGATCTCCCGAAGATGATCCTCGCCGGTATGAGAGCGATCATAGAGAAGCACACGGACGCCAGGGTCGACTGCCTGCTCCGCAGCCTCAATATAGCGGGAATCCGTGATCAGCCATGCATTGTTGCGGGTAACGAGGACATACCCGTCTGTAAAAGGAAATCCGCAGGAATAGTACTGGTTTTTTTCGTTCGTAATCAAAAGGGCATCCATGCTGTTCTCTGAAAGCTTTTGCTGAATCTGTGCAATATGGTTCATATACCTGTTTCCTCCGAAGTGGGCCGCGGGAAACTTACAATAAATACAGAGCCCTGCGGCTTGTTATGTCCAACGCGTATACTGCCGCCGTGGGCAATCACCGCGTCATGTACGATACTGAGACCGAGGCCGCTGCCTCCGCTTGCGCGGGAGCGCGCTTTATCTACCCGGTAAAAACGAGTAAAGATATTATATTGGTCTTCCTCGGGAATTCCGATGCCCGTGTCTTCTACAGATAGAAGGACTTCGGTTTCATTCTGTGTCAGAAGGACATTTACACTTCCCTGAGGAACGTTATATTTGATTGCATTCTCGACAAGATTGTAGATCACATGATTGAGATCGTCTGCATTTGCCATAATGACGCAGCCGTCTTCCAAATCTGTGTGAAGACTGACCGAGCGTTCTTTTGCGAGGGGGACGAGTGAAGGAAGCACATCAAAAGTAATCTGTTTCAGGTCCACTGGTTCCGGAACAATCTGGATGCCGTCATCCAAACGGGAGAGGTCGAGAAGCTTTTCCGTGGTCCGCTGCAGACGGACTGCCTCATGCCCGATATCGGAGACAAACTCGCGCATTGTCTCTGCATCAATACTGTCAGCCTGAAGGATGCTGTCGGAAAGAAGTCGGATGGAGGCAAGGGGAGTCTTTAATTCATGAGAGGCGTCGGAGACAAATCGACGCCGCTGGATCTCATTCGTCTCAAGGCGTTCTGTCAGGTTATTGAATTCTCTGCCCAATTCGCTGATTTCATCTTCTCCTCGAACACTGTGCCGATAGCTGTAGTCACCTGCGGCGACAACATGCATGCTGCGGGTGAGCGCATTCAGACGGCGAAGAACGATGTAGGAAAATATGACAGCCAACAGAAGTGCCACCGACCCGATTATGAGAGAAAAAATAGCTATTCTGTGCTGGATGTTAAGGAGAATATCGGCCCTCTCCGTGTCGTTTTCATAGAGACTGACGGCTCCGGATACAGCGCTTTTGGTTCCTATCGGAACTGACATGCTGCTGACAAAAGAGGAGTTGGAGAAGTCTGAATGAAACACCGCTTTACCTCCGAGAGCGGTGCTCAGTACAGACAGATCAGGCTGACTCCCCCCGTCATCGTAGACAATAATACCATCTGCATCTGCAACAACAACGCGGCTGAAGCCGCTTAGATCGAGAAAACGCAGCACATCGGAAACTCCGTCATGGCTGAGCTTGTCCAAACCGCTCAGGGCGGAAGATAAGACCGTTACCTGGGAGAGCATGGAGCTGCGCTTTTCCTCGAAAATGGCATCCCGGGCGGAGGTGATCGGATAGATATTCAAAAGCAGGAGAAGCACCAGCAGTATTGCCAGAATAAATGCAAAAAACCTAAATCGCAGAGAATGCATGTCAGAACCTCATGGAGCAAAGTAATAGCCTACGCCCCATTTTGTCAGGATCAGCTCAGGAGAGGCGGGATCACGTTCCAGCTTTTCACGAAGACGGCGGATATGAACATCTACGGTGCGTGTATCTCCCAAATAGTCGTAACCCCAGACAAGGTCGAGCAGGCTCTCACGGCTGAAGACTTTTCCGGGATTTTTCATCAGAAAGAGCATAAGATCAAACTCTTTCATGGTCAGTTCAACTTCTTTTCCGTCTTTCTTGGCGCTGCGCTGAGCTTCATCCAGAATAATGTGCTCACGGACCAGCGATTGTGAATCGCTGGAAGGGGCTCCTGCCAAACTGATATTGGAGCGCCGGATCAGAGCACGGACTCTGGCTTTCAGTTCCAGAATGTCAAAAGGCTTTGTTATATAGTCATCCGCGCCGGACTCAAAGCCGAGCAGAAGATCGGACCGCTCTCCTCGTGCAGTCAGCATGATGATTGGTACAGTGGAAAAGCATCGGATTTCTTCACAGGCCTGCAGGCCATCCTTCTCAGGCATCATCAGATCAAGGATAATGAGATGATAGTTGGTTTTTTTAGCCATTTCCACAGCAGCTGCACCATCATAGCAGCAATCCACTTCGTACCCCTCATTCTCAAGGTTGAATTTGATCCCCTTTACAAGAGGCCGTTCATCATCAACAACCAGAATTTTCATTCAAATCCTCCGACTGTTATATAGTCACAAACTGCTGCGTATTTCTTTTCCCCGATTCCTGGCACAAGGAGAAGATCTTCAATACTTTGAAAAGGGCCGTGCTCCTGACGGTAGTCGATGATCGCAGAAGAAAGCGAAGGGCCGATCCCGCTGAGGAGCTGAAGCGTATCTGCGTCTGCAGTATTCAGATCGATTTTCTCTCCGGGCAGAAGCTCTCTTGACGCATTGTGGCGGCCGCTACTGTCACGGCCGGCCAGAATGACGTCCTCTGAAACAGTGCGGTCGTGTATACGGTACCCGCTTGCAGGCATAAAAAACAGACTCGACAGAATAAGCCATAACAGGTACAGGACAACAAAAGATATGCTGATCAACAGCGGGATATGTTTTTTCATATAATCAAAAAAGCATTGCAATTCTGCCTGCCAAACCGTATAATAGTAAAGCTGAATTATCATCTGTTCTGTATTATATCCATAATAACAGATTTTGACAATAAATGGGAGCCCAAAATGAAAAAAATTAAGTTTCTGCCGATGCTGCTGTGTTTGCTTCTTATCTTCTGTTTTTTTCCATCTACAGCGTATGCGTCACCTGCACCTGAGCTGAACGGAAAAAACGTGGTGTTGGCAGATTTGAATACAGATAGAGTTATATATTCAAAAGACCCTGATACCGTCATTGCACCTGCAAGTCTGACGAAAATCATGACGGTTCTGCTTGCGGTTGAAGCTGTTGAGAGGGGTGAGCACACCCTGGACGAAATGGTAACCGCGGGTGAGGACTGCCGCACAGGGCTGGACGATGAAAGCAGCAGCGGAAATATTGTTCCGGGAGAGCAGTTAACCTATCGTGATTTGTTATACTGCTCCATGATACAGTCTGCCAGCGATGCCTGCAATGTGCTGGCTTCGCTTCTGGGGGGCAGCATTGCCAATTTCGTCGGCATGATGAATGATCGGGCGGAGGAATTAGGGTGCGAAATAACCCACTTTGATGATCCGAACGGACTTTCAAATAACAACCAGACGACTGCATATGAGATGTTTCTGATAACGAAAGAAGCTATCTCCCATGATTATTTTATGGTTGTCTGCAACATTGCCGACGTAACCATTCCCGCAACAAACGCTAATCCCGAACGCGTCTATCACAACTCCAATTCTCTGATCAGCAGTCAGTCGGTTTACGGCGGAAACAGATATCTCTACAGCGGCGCGGCGGGTGTAAAAACCGGTTATACCCGCGCAGCCGGTTATTGCCTGATTTCCACGGCGGAGAGGGAAGGACTGCATTTCCTGGCAGTTGTGATGGGCTGTGAAGGCTGGCTGAACGCAGGTATAGAAGATTACAGGAATTTCGAGGATACGATCAGTTTATATGATTGGGCATTCTCAGACTTTTCATACAGGAATATTGTTGACACGGGAGAACCTGTTTATGAGCTGGACGTAAAGCTCGCGCAGGATAATGCGAAAGCTGTTCTGTATCCGCAGCAGGGGCTTCGCGTTCTGCTTCCCCGCGACACATCCGATGAAGATGTCAAGCTTGATTTTAATATATATAAGACGGACCTTACCGCACCGGTTAAAGCGGGTGAAATCATGGGAGAAGCCGTAGTCAGTGTCAACGGCGATATCTATGGTACGGTCAATCTGATTACCCGTGAACCGGTGGATCTTGCCAGATCGGAATACATGAGGCAGCAGTTGAAGACATTTTTCTCGAACAGCTGGGTTATTGGGATCCTGGTTGTTGTTCTGCTGATCCTTGCCCTGTATATTACGCTGCAGATCCGCTACAGAAAAGCGAGACAAAAGTATCTTGAAGAGAGAAGAGAGGCTGAACGCCGCCGCCGGCAGAGACAGAGAGAGCTCGAAGAAAAACGGAGAGCGGGTTGGGAAGTATAAACTTCAGGTCTCAATGTTTTATGATCTTATCTGAGTAATTTTTATATTTCAGTGATTAAATAAAGTTTCGGAGGAAGAAATGACAAAAATTGATATTTTTTCCGGTTTTCTTGGCGCCGGAAAAACCACGCTGATCCGCAAATTGATTAAAGACGGATACCATGGTGAAAAACTTGTCCTGATTGAAAATGAATTCGGTGATATTGCGATTGACGGCGGTTTCCTGAAAGACGCGGGGATCGAAATCACAGAAATGAATTCCGGATGTATCTGCTGTACGTTGGTAGGAGACTTCACCAAGGCTTTAAAACAGGTAATCAAAGAGTATTCTCCGGACCGGATTCTGATTGAACCGTCCGGAGTCGGTAAGCTTTCTGACGTGGCCGCAGCTGTTGAGCGGGTTGAAGGTGTCGCTGTAGGTTCCAAACTGACTGTTGTAGATGCCGGGAAAGCCAAAATGTATGCGCGCAATTTCGGAGAATTCTTTAATGATCAGGTTTCCAGTGCTGCTCTTATTGTGCTGAGCAGAACAGATACTGCAGGAGAAAAGAAGGTGCTTGAAGCGGCTGAACTGCTGAAAACACTCAATCCCAATGCAGGCCTGATAACGACTCCATGGGAGCAGCTGACCGGTGAACAGATTCTCGAAGCAATGAAAGAAAACGGGCTGCGTGCTCAGATGGAAGAGCTGGAGCATGAACATCATCACCATCATCACGATGGGGAGTGTGACGACCCGGAGTGTGAGTGCCACCACCATCACCATGATGATGACGACGATGAGGAGCATGAACATCATCACCATCATCACGATGGGGAGTGTGACGACCCGGAGTGTGAGTGCCACCACCATCACCATGATGATGACGATGATGAGGAGCATGAACATCATCACCATCATCACCATCATCACGATGGGGAGTGTGACGACCCGGAGTGTGAGTGCCACCACCATCACCATGATGATGACGACGATGAGGAGCATGAACATCACCACCATCATCACCATGCAGACGAGGTGTTCGGAAGCTGGGGGATGGAGACGCCCAGAAAGTTCACCGAAACAGAGCTGCGCGAAAAACTCGCGGCACTTGATAATAATGACCGGTATGGAGACATACTTCGGGCAAAGGGGATTGTTGCTGCGAACGACGGGGATTGGATTTACTTTGATTATGTCCCCGGTGAGATTGATATCCGCAGAGGAGCGGCTGCCGTTACTGGCCGTTTCTGCGTCATCGGCGCACACATCAAGGAAAAAGCCCTGAAGGAGCTGTTTACCATTGCCTAAAAGACAGGATATGCCGGTTTATTTGTTTACCGGTTTTTTGGAAGCGGGAAAAACAAGATTTATTCAGGAAACCCTGGAAGACAGACGATTCTGCAACGGTGAGAAAACGCTTCTGCTCCTCTGCGAAGAGGGGGAAGAAGAATATGCGCCGGATCAGTTTGCAACAAAGGATGTTCAGATCCGCGTAATTGAGAACCAGTCTGAACTTACGGCAGAGCATTTGCTTGCCCTGGCAGCAGAGACGAAGGCTGAACGCGTAGTCGTTGAATACAACGGCATGTGGATGCTGGATGTACTCTATACGGCGCTGCCGGAAGGCTGGATGGTCTATCAGGAGTTCATGTTCGCGGACGCCAATACGATCCTGACCTATAACAGCAATATGCGTCAGCTCGTATATGATAAACTGAAAAGCTGTGAGCTTGTGGTCTTTAACCGGTTCCGGCCGGGAATGGACAAGATGGAGTATCATAAGCTTGTACGTGCTGCTTCGAGAAGGGCCGATATAGCGTATGAAGCTCCGGACGGGAAAGTGGAATATGATGATATTGTCGATCCGCTGCCGTTTGATCTGAATGCGCCGATTATTCAAATCGGAGACGATGATTATGCGACCTGGTATCGGGATCTCTCAGAGGAACCGAAAAAATACGAAGGCAAAACAGTACGATTTAAGTGCAGAGCACTGGTAAGGCAAAAACTCCCTTCGGAAACATTTGTCGTCGGAAGACATGTGATGACCTGCTGTGTCGAAGATATTCAGTTTGCCGGTCTGGTATGCCAGTGGAAAAATGCAGCTTCTGTTTCGGATGAGAGGTGGATGATTCTCACAGCGCGGATTAATTTCAAGTTCAACCGGGCTTATGGGAAACGGGGACCGGTTTTGACTTATCTCTCGTCGGAAAACTGCAATCCGCCTGAACAGCCGGTTGCGACCTTCTATTAACGGATGAAATATCGCTGTCTTGTGTTCGATCACGACGACACAACCGTAAACAGTACAGCAACCATTCATTATCCTTGTTTTGCTCAATTCCTGACGGAATACTACCCCGGACGTCACTGTAGCCTCGATGAGTATTTTCTGAAGAATTTCTCTCCGGGTTTTATTCCAATGTGCAGAGAAGAGTACGGTATGGATGACGGCATGATTGAGAAAGAAGGAGAGTACTGGAGAACCTATGTTCAGTCCCGCATTCCTGAGGCTTATGCCGGAATCAGGGAGATTATGGAGGAGCAGAAGAGAAACGGGGGCTGTATAGCCGTCATTTCTCACTCATACCGGGACAATATTCTAAGAGACTATTCGGCAAATTCTCTGCCGATGCCGGACGTCGTGTTTGGATGGGAAATGCCCCCGGAAAAGAGAAAACCTTCACCCTGGCCACTTCAGGAAGTCATGCGAATTCTTTCACTTAAGCCGAATGAGCTCATTATGATTGACGATTTGAAACCGGGCTTTGATATGGCCTCTGCCTGCGGCGTACCTTTTGCGGCTGTAGGATGGGCGAACGACATCCCTCAGATTGAACAGTTTATGCGGAATAACTGTGATCTGTATTTTAAGACTGTTGCTGATCTGGCGGATTATCTCAGAGAATGACCTGTCAATACTATACAATGGAGGAACAGCATATGGCACCTATTCTCTATATTGTAATACCGTGCTACAATGAACAGGAGGTTCTGCCAATTACTGCCCCAATGTTTCTGGACAAGATTACGACGCTGCATGCAGCCGGAAAAATCAGCGATCAGAGCAGGGTGCTGTTTGTGAATGACGGCAGTAAGGATAATACATGGAATATTATCTCGGAATTGGCAAAGAAGGATGAACACTATGCGGGTATTTCCCAAAGCCGCAACAGAGGGCACCAGAATGCCGTGCTGGCAGGCCTGATGGAGGCGAAGGATCGCTGCGATATCACAATCTCCATTGACTGCGACGGGCAGGATGATATTAACGCCATGGATGAGATGATCGACGCCTATATGGACGGCTGTGATGTTGTATACGGTGTCCGCTCCAGCAGAGAGACGGATACATTCTTTAAACGCTTTACGGCACAGGGCTTCTACAAGTTCCTTGCGTCAATGGGTGCGGAAGTGGTTTATAATCACGCGGATTATCGGCTGCTCAGTTCACGTGTGCTGAAAGAGTTTGCCAACTTCAAAGAGGTAAATCTTTTTCTTCGAGGGCTGATCCCTCTTGTTGGCTTTAAAAGCACAACTGTTGCCTATTCCCGTGCGGAACGTATTGCGGGCGAAAGTCATTACCCGCTGAAAAAAATGATCGGTCTCGCGGTTGACGGTATTACCAGTCTCTCCGTAAAACCGCTTCGCCTGATTACGAGCTTCGGAATAATTGTTGCGCTGATCAGTTTTATTGGGTGCCTTTGGGCACTGATTACGGCCCTGTGCGGGAAGACTGTTCAGGGATGGGCAAGCATGACATGCATCGTCTGCTTCGTCAGCGGCGTACAGTTAATCAGCCTCGGAATCATCGGTGAATATATAGGTAAAATCTATTTGGAGACCAAATCAAGACCTCGGTATATTATCAGTGAACGGACGGAAAACATGACTGCTCAGGACTGAAAATCTTTCGAAATTATTAAAAATG
>JAEEGL017139740.1_pt1 | contig 18868 bp, 20 predicted proteins | sample 9134231 | NCBI WGS metagenome assembly JAEEGL01 (sample SAMN16246548, study PRJNA631951) | gut metagenome | biome: gut microbiome; feature: rumen; material: fiber-attached | host: Bos | place: Iran: Karaj | collected 2018-10 | reverse complement strand
GATCGTCCGCGACATGGAAGGCGCGGCGACCGAGGTGAAGGAACTCGCAACGTCGCTCAGGGAGAATCCTTCCCTGCTGCTCCGTTCCGCCGACGCCGAGCCGCTGCCCGAGACGCGTCCTTAGCGCGGCGATAATTATCCGGCGCTGCCTGGCAGCGCGAGTGGGGGCTATAGGCGGAGCCGATAGCCTCAGCGAATTGTTTCCGATTAGTTGGAAATAGCACCTTCGTGCTATAATTTCTCCCGTTTGCGCGGCGGAGGAAAACGCCGTCCGCGCGACAGCAAGAAACAAACAACGAAAGGAGACACAAGATGAACAACAAGACTCTGCATTCTCTCATGATCGCCGCCGTTTCCGGAATCCTCTGCGCAAGCGCGCATGCCGAGGCTACGCATGGAACCTGGATAGGCGTCGGCGTAAAGGGGAACCTCGACACGAACAAGGTGTACTCGGTGAACGCCAGCATAGAAGGCCGCTTCGGCGAGGACGAGCTCGACGAGCAGCACGCGGTTGTCGGATTCGGAATCAAGCCGTTCGACTGGCTGACGATCGGTCCGCACTACCACGTCATCGACTCCCGCAAGGACAAGTCCGGCGGAGGCCACTACTGGGAGAAGGAACACCGCGTCGCCGTCGACGTTACGCCGTCCATCACCCTCGGCGGCTGGAAGATATCCGACAGGAGCCGCATCGCGTACCGCGACTTCGAGAACTCCCAGGGCTTCTGGCGCTACCGCAACCGCATCCAGGTCAACGCGCCCTGGAAGTGGACCGAGTGGAAGATCAACCCCTACGCTTCGTGGGAGCTCTTCCTCGACGACGGCAAGCCCTCCAAGAACGTCCGCAGGAACGACAAGTTCGACCAGTGGCGCTTCGTGACTGGAGCGACGGCGAAGATCACCGACAACCTCTCGCTCAATCTCTATTATCTTCTCCAGGAGAAGAAGGACACGTCGGACCACAACTGGCACCCCAATCATGTTGTCGGTCTCAATGCCACTTTCACCTTCTGAAAACCGAGGCATGAACCGATAAATCGCCAACCAATGAAAACTAAAGTTGAAAAGAAAGGATCACCAACATGGACAAGAAATTCATCGCAGCGGCATCGGCCGCCCTTATCTCCGGCATCGCTCTCGCGGCTCCGATCGAGCTCCTGAACGTCTCCTACGACCCAACGCGCGAGCTCTACCGCGCCTACAACGAGGCCTTCTCGCAGTACTGGAAGGACAAGACGGGACAGGAGGTCGTCGTCAAGCAGTCGCACGGCGGCAGCGGAAAGCAGGCCCGCGCGGTAATCGACGGCGTAAAGGCCGACATCGTGTCGCTCGCGCTCGGCTATGACATCGACGCGATCACGTTCACCGGCAGCAAGCTCGTCAACCGCGACTGGCAGGAGAAGTTCCCGCTCAACTCGTCGCCCTACACCTCGACAATCGTCTTCCTCGTCCGAAAGGGCAACCCCAAGGGACTCAAGACGTGGGAGGACCTCGTCAAGCCCGGTGTCGAGGTGATCACCCCGAACCCGAAGACGTCCGGTGGCGCGCGCTGGAACCAGCTCGCCGCATGGGGCTACATCCTCGAACGCGAGCTCGGCGACATCAAGAAGGTGCGCGATCCGAAGTTCAAGGACGAGGTGAAGAAGGCCGAGGAGGTCGCGACGGAGTACCTGCGCCAGCTCTACGCCCACGTGCCTGTGCTGGATTCCGGCGCACGCGGATCCACGACGACGTTCGTGCAGCGCAAGATCGGCGACGTTCTCCTCGCCTGGGAGAACGAGGCCATCCTCTCCGTCAAGGAACTCGGACCCGACGCGTTCGACATCGTCGTCCCGCCGGTGACGATTCTCACCGAGCCGCCCGTGGCTGTCGTCGACAAGAACGTCGATGCGCGCGGACCGGAGATCAGGGCTCTCGCGACAGAGTATCTCAACCACCTGTATTCGCCCGAGGCCCAGAAGATCATCGCCCACTACGGATACCGTCCGCAGCATCCCGAGCACGCCGATCCCGAGGACCTGAAGAGCTTCAGCAGCGCGCGTCTCATCAAGCTGGAAGCCCTCTATCCGAGCTGGCGCGTTGCGCAGAAGGTTCACTTCTCCGACGGCGGTCTCTTCGACAAGGTCTACGCAGGAGCGAAGTAAGCCATGTCCGACCTCGCGCAGACAGCCGAGCTTTCCGCGAGCCTCGCGGACGCGTCCGCCACGGACGCGCTCCGCTGGGCGGCGGAGAACTTCCCAGGACGCGTCGTCTTCGCGACCTCGCTCGGAGCGGAAGACCAGGTGATCACGGACATCATATTCCGCAACCGCCTGGACATTCCCGTGGCGACGCTCGACACGGGGCGACTCTTCCCGGAGACCTACGATCTCATCGCGGAAACCGAGAAGCGCTACGGCGCGCGGATCAAGGTCTACGCGCCGCCCCGCGAGACGCTCGAGAACTTCGTGCTCGCGAACGGAGTCAACGCCTTCCGCGAGTCCGAGGCGCTGCGCCACGAGTGCTGCCGCATCCGCAAGCTTGAGTCGCTGAAGCGTCTCCTGGAGGGGAAGGACCTGTGGATCTGCGGACTACGCCGTGGACAGGGCGTGACGCGCGGTGGCGCCGAGCGGCTTTCGCGCGACGAGGCGAACGGACTCCTCAAGCTCGCGCCGCTCGTCGACTGGAGCGAGGAGAAGGTGTGGGAGTACATTCGCTTCTGGAACGTGCCCTACAACCCGCTCCACGACCGCGGCTTCCCGTCGATCGGCTGCGCCTGCTGCACGCGGGCGGTCAAGCGGACGGAGGACGTGCGCGCTGGACGCTGGTGGTGGGAAGCGCCGGAGCACCGCGAGTGCGGACTCCACGCGCGCCTCGAGAAGGCGAAGGAACTCAGATAGCGGCGCGGCGCGCCGCCCGGAGAAAGGAACGAAGGCAACATGAACGAGAATTACGACATAAGCCAGCTCAAGCAGCTCGAAGCGGAGTCCATACAGATATTCAGGGACGCCGCGGCGCAGTTCGAGCGTCCGGTGCTCCTGTATTCCATCGGCAAGGACTCGGGCGTGCTCGTGCGTCTCGCCCAGAAGGCGTTTTACCCCGGGCGCGTGCCGTTTCCGCTCCTGCATATCGACAGCACATGGAAGTTCCGCGAGATGATCGAGTTCCGCGACCGCTTCTGCCGCGAGGCGGGGCTCGACCTCATCGTCCACGTCAACGAGGAGGGACGCCGCGCAGGCGTCAACCCGTTCGACTACGGCAGCCGCAAGTACACGGACATCATGAAGACCCAGGCGCTCAAGCAGGCGCTCAAGGCCGGACGCTACGACGTCGCCTTCGGCGGCGCGAGGCGCGACGAGGAAAAGAGCCGCGCGAAGGAGCGCGTGTTCTCGTTCCGCGACGCGTACCAGCAGTGGGACCCGAAGAACCAGCGCCCCGAGCTCTGGAACCTCTACAACGGACGCGTCAACCCCGGCGAGAGCGTGCGCTGCTTCCCGCTCTCCAACTGGACGGAGACGGACGTGTGGCAGTACATCCGCCTGGAGAAGATTCCGCTGCCGGAACTCTATTTCGCGAAGCAGCGCCCCGTCGTCGAACGCGACGGAACGCTCATCATGGTCGACGACGAGCGCATGCGCCTCGAACCCGGCGAAAAGCCGCAGACGCGCCTCGTGCGCTTCCGCACGCTCGGATGCTATCCGCTCACCGGCGCGGTCGAGTCGTCCGCCACGACGGTCGAGGAGATCGTCGCCGAAATGCTGGAGAGCCGCACGAGCGAACGCTCGACGCGCGTCATTGACCACGACGGCGATTCGTCGATGGAGCAGAAGAAAAGGGAGGGATATTTCTGATGGACAAAATCGCCCAGTATCTTGACGCGCACGAAAAGAAGAGCCTGCTCAGGTTTCTCACGTGCGGCAGCGTGGACGACGGAAAGTCGACGCTCATAGGTCGGCTTCTCTATGATTCCAAGCTGATATTCGAAGACCAGCTCGCGTCGCTGAGAAGCGCCAGCGCGGCGCACGGAACGACGGGTGCCGGCGAGATCGACTACGCCCTTGTGCTCGACGGACTCAAGGCCGAGCGCGAGCAGGGGATTACGATCGACGTCGCCTACCGCTATTTCGCGACGCCCCGCCGCAAGTTCATCATCGCCGACTGCCCGGGACACGAGCAGTACACGCGCAACATGGCGACCGGCGCCTCTACGGCCGATCTCGCCGTCATACTCGTCGATGCGCGGCACGGCGTCGTCACGCAGACGCGCCGCCACGCGTTCATCGTCTCGCTGCTCGGCATCAAGCATGTCGTCGTCGCAGTCAACAAGATGGACCTCGTCGACTACTCGAAGGAGCGTTTCGACGAAATCGTCCGCGAGGCGGCGCCGCTTGTCGCGAATGCGGAACCCGTGTTCATCCCCGTCTCGGCGCTCAAGGGCGTCAACGTGACGACTCGCTCGCCGCAGGAGATTCCGTGGTACAGCGGTCCGTCGCTTTTGGAACATCTTGAGTCGGTCGACATCGCTTCCGGCCGCAACCTTAAGGATTTCCGCTTTCCGGTGCAGTATGTGCTGCGTCCTGATCTCAACTTCCGCGGATTCGCTGGAACCGTGGCGTCGGGCGTGGTCCATCCGGGCGACGCGGTCACGATGCTTCCGTCCGGCAAGACGTCCCGCGTCGCGCGCATCGTGACGGCCGACGGCGATCTCCCCTACGCGTTTCCGCCGCAGTCCGTCGTGCTGACGCTCGAGGACGAGATCGACATTTCGTCCGGCGATCTCATCGTCCACACCGGAAAACTCCCCGAGGTGTCCTCGGCGTTTTCCGCGAACCTCGTGTGGATGGACCATGAACAGCTCGTGCCCGGCAAGGAATACCTGTTCCGCCACGGCTCGGGATGGCGCAAGGCGTTCGTCAAGGAGATCACGGCGCAGATCGACGTCAACACGCGCGAGCGACTTCCGGCGGCGAAGCTCGGACTGAACGCCATCGCGGAGGTGGTCGTGGAGACGACGACGCCGCTCGCGTTCGACCCCTACGAGCGCAACCGCGCGACGGGACGCTTCATACTCGTCGACCCGATCAGCAACCAGACCGCAGCCGCGGGAATGATCATCGCCGCCGTCGCCCCGACGCGCAGGGCGGTGTACCATACGTCCGGCGCTGTCGTCGCGATAACCGGCGCGCATGCCGCCGAAATCGCGGAACGGCTCGCTTCGAAACTTCCGGCAATTCGCTTTGAGGCAAGTGCGGACCGCACCGTAGAAGGGCAGGTCGAGGAGATAATCGACCTTCTCGTCGAGCGGCATGTTCTTCCGGATCCCGCCGCCGACGGATTCATCATTTGACGCGGAAGGAGATCGCACATGGATTTAAAGTGGAAGAAATACAGTGTCCTCCCCGGTTTCGGTCCGAGCTTCGCCACTACGGTCGTGTGGCTCGGCATCCTTGTGCTGCTGCCGCTCTCCACATTGGTCGTGAACACTCTTGCGATCGGATTCGAGGAGATCCCCTACCGCGTGATATCCGGCGGCGCGCCGACGGGCGAGACCGTCTATCTGCGCGCGGGCGATACGGACGACAAGACGATCGCGCCTGCGGACGCCGATCTTTCTGCGGAGACAGTCGCCGCCGTCGCGTACGGAGAGGCAGCCGAAGTGTCGCCAGCCGAAGTGGAGCTCCAGGAGGTGACGCGCGGCGAGCGCATACGCGCCGGACTCGTTCGCGGATTCCCGAAGTTCGTCGAGAAGGCGTTCAGTCCGCGCGTGCTCGCGTCATTCCGCGTGACGTTCGGCACCGCGCTTCTCGCTGCGCTCGTCAACCTGTTTCTCGGCGGAATCATCGCGTACGCCCTCGTGCGCATAAAGATACCCGGCAAGCGCATCCTTGACGCGCTCATCGACCTTCCGTTCGCGATGCCGACCGCAATCTGCGGAATCGCCATGGTGACGATGTACGCTCCTAACGGTCCGATCGGCTCGCTCGCCGCGAAGCTCGGAATAAAGATCGCCTTCACTCCGCTCGGCATCACGCTTGCGCTCCTTTTCATCGGACTTCCCTTCGTCGTGCGCGCGCTCCAGCCGGCGCTTATCGACCTCGGCACGGAACTCGAGGACGCGGCGATGTCGCTCGGAGCCTCGCGCATCACGGCGTGGCGGCGGGTTATCGTCCCGACTCTCGCGCCTGCATTGCTCACTGGCTTTTCGCTCGCGTTCGCGCGCGGACTCGGCGAATACGGCACGGTCATATTCATAGCGGGAAACGCGCCGATGAAAACGGAGATCACCTCGCTCCTCATCGTGACGCAGCTGGAGCAGTTTGACTATGCGGGAGCGACGGCAATCGCGCTGGCGATGCTGACCATATCGCTTCTTCTAATATTCGGCATCAACAGATTCTTCAACGGGAGGCACCATTCATGAGCAGAGAAGCTGGAAACTCCACCCGATTCGCCTTTCATGTCGTAGTCGGGACGCTCGCCGTCCTAACGATTGCGCTGATTCTCGTGCTGCCGCTCGGCATCATCGTGAAGGAGGCCTTCTCAAAAGGGTTCGCCGCGTGGTGGAACGCGCTGCGCGAAGCGGACACCTTGTCGGCCGTCAAGCTGACGCTGCTTACGACCGTGATCGTCGTGCCGGTCAACACTGTGATGGGCGTCGTCATGGCGTGGGCCATCGCGAAGTTCGACTTCAAGGGCCGCACGTTCCTCATCTCGCTCATCGATCTGCCGTTTGCCGTTTCGCCAATTGTCGCCGGACTCATCTTCATCCTTCTGCTCGGACCGCGCAACGGATGGATCGGACCCTGGCTCGACGCGCATGGAGTCCGACTTGTCTTCTCGACTGCGGGCGTGATCATCGCGACGCTCTTCGTGACGTTCCCGTTCGTCGTACGCGAGCTGATACCGCTGATGCGCGAGCAGGGATCGATGGAGGAGCAGGCGGCGCTTTCGCTTGGCGCGAGCCCGTGGAAGATGTTCTGGCGCGTCACGCTCCCGAACATCCGCTGGGGACTTCTCTACGGAGTCATCCTCTGCCTTGCGCGTTCCGTCGGCGAGTTCGGCGCGGTATCCGTCGTCTCCGGACACATCCGGGGCGAGACGAACACGCTTCCGCTGCACGTCGAGATACTCTACAACGAATACAGTTTCACCGCGGCGTTCGCGGCGGCAAGCGTCCTGTCGCTCGTCGCCGTCGTGACGATAACGGTCAAGAGCTTTCTGGAGCGCCGCATCCACCGGAAGGGGGCATGATCCATGAGCATAGAAATCAACCACATCAGCAAGCACTACGGCGACTTCCAGGCGCTGGACGACATCTCGCTCACGATACCTACGGGCAAGCTCGTCGCGATACTCGGTCCGTCCGGCTGCGGAAAGACTACGCTCCTGCGCACGGTCGCGGGACTGGAGCGGGCGGACGAAAAGCCCGGCGCCGACATTCTCTTCGACGGCGTCTCGGCGCTCAATTCGCCGGTGAACCGCCGGAAGGTCGGCTTCGTCTTCCAGCACTACGCGCTCTTCCGCCAGATGACGGTCGCGGACAACGTTGCGTTTGGGCTCACGGTCAAGCCGCGCGCTGAGCGACCCGACAAGGCGACGATCAAGAAGCGCGTCGCCGACATGCTCGATCTCGTGCAGCTCTCGCGCCTCGGCTCGCGATACCCCGACGAGCTTTCGGGCGGACAGCGCCAGCGCGTCGCGCTCGCGCGAGCGCTCGCCATCGAGCCGAAGGTCCTGCTCCTCGACGAGCCGTTCGGCGCGCTCGACGCGCAGGTGCGCGCATCGCTCCGCCACTGGCTGCGCCATCTCCACGACACGATCAACGTGACCTCCATCTTCGTCACGCACGACCAGGAGGAGGCGCTTGAGGTGGCCGACCAGGTCGTCGTCATGAACAAGGGACGCATCGAGCAGATCGGATCGCCGAACGAGCTCTTCTCCAATCCGAAGACCGAGTTCGTGATGCACTTCCTCGGAGAGGTCAACATCTTCCACGGACGCTTCGAGCGCGACAAGGCGGTGTTCGGCGCGAAGGGCGCGGAGAGCGACGACGCGGAGGCGAAGATGCTCGTTCGTCCGCACGATTTCGCGATCCGCAGGGCGCGTCCCCCGGAAGGCGGCATCGCGGCCGAGGTTATTCGCGTCCTCACGGCGGGATCGCTCGTGAAGATCGAACTTGTCGACGAATCGCGCAACCTGCTGTATGTCCACCAGTCGCACGCCGAGTATGTCGCAGACCCCGTGAAGGTCCAGGACAAGGTGTGGCTCGTCGCGACGTCGCGACGCATCTTCCGCAACGGCGAGGACTGGAGCGGAGACTATGTGATCTGAGGGAGGGCCGCGCATGGGTTTCAATACGGATGTACTTTATGCGGGCCGGCAGGAGGCCGCGGCGCAGGGCGCGACGATAGCGCCCATCGTGCAGTCGAGCGCGTTCGCGTACCGGACGATGGAGGACCTGGAGCGCGTGTTCGCGAACCGCGCGCCCGGGTTCGTCTACACGCGCGTCGGCAATCCGACCGTCGCGGCGTTCGAGCGGCGCGTCGCCGCGCTGGAGCACGGTTTCGCCGCCGTCGCGTGCGCGTCGGGAATGGCAGCCGTGGCGCAGACGTTCCAGACCATCCTCACCGCCGGCGACGAGGTTCTCGCATCCGCCGGACTCTACGGCGGCACGATCCAGTTCAACGCGCTTCTGCGGAACCTCGGCATAACGGTTCGGTACGTTCCGCATTTCACGCCCGACGAACTCGAGTCGCTCGTCACGGACCGGACGCGCCTCGTGTTCGGCGAGGTGATCTCGAATCCCGGGCTTGGCGTGGCGGACATCCGCGCTGTCGCGGAGTGGTCGCACGCGCACGGACTTCCCCTCGTCCTCGACAGCACGACCGCGACTCCGTTCCTCGTCCGTCCGTTGGAGCTCGGTGCCGACATCGTCATCCATTCGACGTCCAAGTACATCAACGGATCCGGCAATGGCGTTTCGGGAATAGTCGTGGACTCGGGACGCTTCCGCTGGGACTTCGACCGCTATCCCGCGCTCGCGCCATTCCGGCAGTTCGGTCCGCTCGCCGCGCACGTGCGCCTGCGGCAGGACGTGATGCCGTGCTTCGGCGGATGTCTCGCGCCGTTCAACGCCTATCTCAACCTCGTCGGCGTGGAGACGCTCGGACTCCGCATGGAGCGCATCTGCCGCAACGCGTCCGCGCTCGCGCACGCGCTCGCCGCGATTCCCGGCGTGACGGTCAACCATCCGTCACTCGACACGCATCCGCAGTCCGCGCTCGTGCGATGTCAGTTCCGCGACGGACTCGCAGGCGGAATACTCACGCTCCGCCTCGGCTCGCGCGAGCGCGCTCTGCGCACTGCCGAGAGGCTCAGGTACGCCACCATCGCCTCCAACATCGGAGACGTGCGAACGCTCGTCATCTATCCGGCCACGACGCTTTTCGCGCACAATACGCCGGAGGAATGCACGGCCGCAGGTGTGTTCGACGACACGCTGCGGGTGAGCGTCGGGATCGAGGATCCAGAGGACCTCGTGCAGGATTTCACAACCGCAATCGAAACAGACACCAAAGGAGAACAGCAATGAAGATAACAGTTTCAGGAACGGAAAAGGAAGTGCCGGATGGACTTCCGCTCAAGGACCTCATCGTTCAGGAGAAGGTCGAGTCGTCGGAATACGTCACGGTGACGATCAACGAGAATTACATCGCGAAGTCCGACGAGGCCGCGACCGTTCTCGCTCCGGGCGATGTCGTGGAGTTTCTCTACTTCATGGGAGGAGGCCGCTAATGGATCTTTCAGATACTCAGATAGAACGCTACTCGCGCCACATACTTCTCAAGGAAGTCGGAGCTAAGGGACAGAAGAAGCTCCTTGATGCGAAGGTGTTGATCGTCGGCGCAGGCGGACTCGGCGCGCCCGCGGCGATGTACCTCGCCGCGGCGGGAGTCGGGACTATCGGAATCGTCGACGCAGATGTCGTGGACCTTTCGAACCTCCAACGGCAGATCATCCACGGCACGGCGGATGTCGGCAAGCCGAAGGTGCAGTCCGCGGCCGAGACGATCGCGGCGATGAATCCGGACGTCAAGGTTGTAACGCACCGTCAGTTTGCGTATTCGGCGAACATCCGCGAACTTGTCCGTCCCTACGATTTCGTGATCGACGGTACGGACAACTTTCCGGCGAAGTTTCTCATCAACGACGCCTGCGTCCTGGAGAAGAAGGCGTTCAGCCACGCCGGCATCCTGCGGTTCAACGGACAGCTCATGACGTACGTTCCCGGTCAGGGTCCGTGCTTCCGCTGCGTCTTGAAGGAACCGCCGCCGAAGGATGCCGTGCCGACGTGCCGTCAGGCGGGCGTGATCGGCGCGATGGCCGGCGTGATTGGCTCGCTGCAGGCGATGGAGGCAGTCAAGTTCATCCTCGGGAAGGGCGAGCTCCTGACGGGCGCGCTGCTTACATACGACGCGCTTTCCAATAGGTTCCACAAGGTGAAGCTTCCGCCATGGAACGGAAAATGCGCCGTCTGCGGCGAGCATCCGTCGATCACTGAGCCTATCGACTACGCGCAGGCGGCGTGCGATCTCCGGAAGTGAGGTGGCGATGAAGGTTGTAATTTCGAAAGCCGATTTCGACCGCATCGTGGCGCACGCGCGCTCGTGCCTCCCGGAGGAGGCGTGCGGACTCGTAGCGGGAAGTGAGGCGGAGGGTGTCCGGCGGATCGAGAAGGTCTACCTTCTCGAAAACGCCGACCATTCGAACGAGCACTTCAGCCTTCCGCCTCAGGCGCAGTTCGCCGCGATCAAGGACCAGCGGGCGAACGGCCTGCGCTCGCTCGGCAACTGGCATTCCCATCCAGAGACGCCGTCGCGTCCGTCGGAGGAGGACATCCGCCTTGCGCGCGATCCGCGCGCAAGCTACCTCATCCTCTCTCTTGCCGACGTCGACAACCCTGTCCTCAACTCGTTCACAATCGCCGGTGGAGCCGCGACAAAGGACGAAATTGTCGTGGAATAGCGGGAACCGCGCTCGCCGCGCTATAGGAGCCGGCTATAACCGTTGAGGGGGAGAAACCTATGCCCGCGCACTCACCAAAGATGATATAATAGTCAGGAAATTGATCAAGCGGCAAAAGCCGCCAAGAGAGGAGACGACATGCCCGGAGAGCAGACAATCGACTACGCCACACTCAAGAAGGGTGGGTTCATGCGGCAGAAGCAGAAGAACCATTTCTCCCTGCGCCTCGGCGTCGTCGGAGGCACGGTCACGGCGGAGCAGCTCGCGGCCGTTATCGAGACTGCGAAGACCTACGGACACGGCTATGTGCATCTTACCTCGCGCCAGGGAATCGAGATCCCGTTCATCCAGGCGAAGGACGTCGCGGCGGTTAAGGAAACGCTCGCAAAGGGCGGCATCCATCCCGGCGTGTGCGGACCGCGCGTGCGCACCGTCACGGCGTGCCAGGGCAGCGAGGTGTGCCCCAACGGATGCATCGACGCGCAGGCCGTTGCCCGCGAGCTGAGCGAGCGCTATTTCGGACGCGAGCTGCCGCACAAGTTCAAGTTCGGCGTCACGGGATGTCCGAACAACTGCCTGAAGGCCGAGGAGAACGACGTCGGCGTGAAGGGCGGACTCCGCGTCCGCTGGCGCCGCGAATCGTGCATCCGCTGCGGCGTGTGCGTGAAGGCGTGCAAGCGCGGCGCGCTGAAGCTCGACGCCGACGCAATCGTCCTCGACGAGGCGAAGTGCAACTTCTGCGGACGCTGCGTCTTCGCGTGTCCGGTCGACGCCTGGGACACGACGCCGGGCTACATCGTCTCCTTCGCCGGAACCTTCGGCAACCGCATCGCGACGGGCGAGCCGGTCGTTCCGTTCATCGACGATCACGACGTGCTCCTGCGCGTATGCGACGCCGCGATCTCGTTCTTCGCAGAGAACGCGAAGCCGGGCGAGCGCTTCCGCGCGACGCTCGACCGCGTCGGGAACGAGAAGTTCAGGGAAGCGATAAAGGAGGCCGCCAATGGCTGATGAAAACAACGCATTAACGCCCGACGCGACAGTCGACATCACGTCCGTCGTCTGCCCGGTCACCTTCGTAAAGGCGAAGATGGCCATCGAGGAACTCGAGATCGGACAGACCCTCGCCGTGCGCATGAACGACGGCGAGCCGATCCAGAATGTGCCGCGCAGCTTCAAGGACGAAGGACACCAGGTGCTCCGCGTTTCCGACAACGGCGACGGCACGTGGACGCTCCTCGTCCGCAAGGCATCGGAGTGATGGTATAATATAGGCATGTACTTTCCTCTGTTTGTAAACCTTGACGCCCGCCCCTGTCTCGTCGTTGGGGCGGGTCCTGTCGCTTCTCGCAAGGCCGCGCAGCTCGCGGCGTTCGGCGCGGATGTGCGCACTGTGTCGCCCGAGACGTCCGGCCGCGGCTTCACGGAGTCGGACTGCGACGGTGTGGCGCTCGCGGTCGCTGCGACGGACGATGCGTCCGTAAACGCGCGCGTCGCCGCCGCGTGCCGCGCGCGGGGAATACCCGTGAACGTCGTCGACGATCCGGCGAACTGCACGTTCGTGTTCCCCGCGATTTTCGCGAAGGATCCAGTCGTCGTTGCCGTCTCGACTGGCGGCGCGTCGCCGGTCGCGGCTCGCGTAATCCGCGACCGCGCGGCGAAGGCCATTCCCGATGCGCTTGTCGCGAAGGTCGCCGCACTCGGCGCGAGACGCGAGGAGATGAAGCGCGAACTTCCCGATGCCAGGGAACGCATGCGCCACTACGAGAAGGAGCTTGAAGAATGGAAAGACTGAGAAGACTTAGAAGGACCGCCGCGATCCGCGACTTGGTCCGTGAGAACCACGTCCGCGCGGACGACCTTATCTATCCGCTGTTCGTCGCGGCCGGAAACGATTCCGTCACGCCCGTGGAGTCAATGCCGGGCGTCTCGCAGTACACGGTCGACCGCCTGAGCGAAGTCATCGACCGCGTCGTATCCGCCGGCGTGAAAGCGGTGCTTCTTTTCGGCATTCCCGACCACAAGGACGAGCAGGGCAGCGGTGCGTGGGACGAGGAGGGGCCGGTGTGCCGCGCGATACGCGCGATCAAGGCGCGCGCGCCGGGGCTTGTCGTGATTGCGGACGTGTGCCTGTGCGAATACACGAGCCACGGACACTGCGGTCTCGTCCACGACGGCTCAATTCTCAACGACGCGACGCTGCCGCTTCTCGCGAAGTCCGCCGTCGCCTACGCGCGCGCCGGAGCGGACATTGTTGCGCCGAGCGACATGATGGACGGACGCGTCGCTGCGATTCGCGCGGCACTCGACGCGTCGGGTTTCGTCGACGTCGCGGTGATGTCGTACAGTGCGAAGTTCGCGTCCGCCTACTACGGACCTTTCCGCGACGCGGCAGGCTCCGCGCCGCAGTTCGGCGACAGGCGCACGTACCAGATGGATCCAGCGAACGGACGCGAGGCGCTGCGCGAGGTCGCGGCGGATGTCGCGGAAGGCGCGGATTTCATCATCGCCAAGCCCGCGCTCGCGTACCTCGACGTTCTTGCGCGCACCTGCGACGTCTGCGACCTTCCTGTCGTCGCCTACAACGTGAGCGGCGAATACGCGATGGTCAAGGCCGCTGCTGCAAACGGATGGATCGACGAGCGGCGCGTAGTCCTCGAGAACCTTCTCGCGATGAAGCGCGCCGGGGCGAGGATGATTATCACGTATCACGCGCTCGACGCGGCGGAGTGGATTCATGAAGAGCGATGAACTTTTCGAGACAGCCTGCGGACTGATGCCCGGCGGCGTGAACTCGCCCGTCCGCGCCTGCCGGCGCGTCGGCGCGACGCCGCGCTTCATCGCCTCGGCGCGCGGATCGCACATCACCGACGTCGACGGAATCGAATACGTCGACTACGTCTGCTCGTGGGGTCCGGCGATCCTCGGCCACGCGCATCCCGCCGTCGTCGAAGCCGTCCGCGAGGCGGCGCGCGACGGACTCACCTTCGGCGCGCCGACGCCGCGCGAGGTCGAGATGGCGGCGCTGCTGCGCGAACTCGTCCCGTCGCTCGAGACGAGCCGCATGGTCTGCTCCGGAACCGAGGCCGTCATGAGCGCCGTCCGCGCCGCGCGCGGCTTCACGGGACGCGACGACATCGTCAAGTTCGCGGACTGTTACCACGGACACTCCGACGGCATGCTGGTGAAGGCGGGATCTGGCGCGCTCACAGGCGCCGAGCCGGACTCCGCTGGCGTGCCTGCCGACTATGCGCGCCATACGCTCGTTGCGCCTTACAACGACATCGAGGCGGTGGAGCGCATCTTCGCCGCGCACGGATCCGACATCGCGGCAGTCGTCGTCGAGCCTGTCGCGGCGAACGCGGGAGTCATCCTGCCAAAGCCCGGCTTCCTTGAGGCGTTGCGCGAAATAACGTCGCGCCACGGCGCGCTGCTAATTTTCGACGAGGTGATCACGGGCTTTCGCCTGGCGCTCGGCGGCGCGCAGGAATACTACGGCGTGACGCCCGACCTGTCGACGTTCGGCAAGATCGTCGGCGGCGGAATGCCGGCCGCGGTCTACGGCGGACGCGCGGACGTGATGCGGACGGTCGCGCCGGAAGGTCCCGTCTACCAGGCCGGAACGCTCGCTGGGAATCCGCTCGCGACGGCGGCGGGTCTTGCGACGCTGCGGCTCCTGAAGGCCGATCCCGACATCTACGCGCGCCTCGCCGCGAAGGGCGAGCGCCTTGCGCGCGGACTGCGCGAGGTGTTCGGCGCGCGCGCGGAGGTGCCGCAGGTCGGCTCGCTCCTGAGCGTTTCGTTCCGCGACGATCCCGATGTTACGTTCGCGCGCTGGTGGCGGCTGCTTCTTTCGCGCGGCATATACGCCGCGCCGTCGCGCTTCGAGGCGATGTTCATTTCAGACGCGCATACCGACGACGATATAGACCTTGTGATCGAGGCCGCGAAGGAGTTCCGCTGATGGGTTTCGATTGGCGAGGCGAGAGCTACAAGACGATCGGCGGCGCGTTTCGCGACGCGCGCGTCGATCTGGGCGCGATGGATTACGCGCAGTATGTACGCCTGTCGACATGCAACCGCGAGGAAGTGTTCTTCTTCGCCACCGAAACGGACTGCGCGCGCACGCGCGCGGCGCTGACGTATCTTTTCCGTATCGCGTCCGGCCTCGAGTCGATGATACTCGGCGAATACCAGATTCTCGGACAAGTGAAGGACGCCTATCGCGCGGCGTGCGCGCAAGGCCATGTCGGCAAGGAACTCGACCGCATCTTCCGCGACGCGATCACATGCGCGAAGCGCGTGAAGACCGAGCTCGACATCGGTGCTGTTCCGCCGTCCGTCTGCCGCGCCGGAATGGATGTCGTCGACGCGTCGGCGGGAATCGCCGGACGGCGCGTGTTCGTGATCGGGAGCGGACGCACCGGATCGCTCGCGGCTGAGATCGCCGCGGAGCGCGGCGCGCGTTCGATAGCTGTCTGCAACCGCAGTCCGGAAAGGGCGCGGCGTCTTGCCGACGCACTCGGCGCGGAGATTGTTCCGTATGAATCGCGCTACGGACGCATCGCGTCGAGCGACATTGTCGTCTCCGCAACTTCATCGCCGCATACGGTCATCGAGGCGGCACGGCTCGAACTCGCAGACCCCGTCGTGTTCCTCGACCTCGCGTCGCCGCGCGACGTCGAGCCGTCCGTCGCGGAACTGCCGGGCGTAACCGTAGTCGGAATGGACACGATCGGTGAACTTGCCGCAGGCGACGGCGCGGAGCGCGCGCGCCTCGTCGCGCAGGGAATGAAGATCGTCGAGGAGGCGGTCGGGAAAACGGAGGAGTGGCTTAATGGACTATAGAATCGGAACTCGCGGATCGAAGCTCGCGCTCGTCCAGGCGAACGGCGTCAAGTCGCGTCTTGCGGCGGCGTATCCCGGCGACACGTTCGAGATTGTCGTCGTCACGACGCACGGCGATCGCGTGACGGACCGCCCCATTGCGGAGCTCGGCGGCGGCGCGTTCGCGCACGAGCTCGAGCGCGCGCTGCTCAACGGAGAGGTCGATCTCGCCGTCCATTCGATGAAGGATCTCGCGGTCACGCTGCCGGAAGGACTCGTCCTCGCGAAGGCGTGGACGCGCGGCGATCCGCGCGACGCGCTCGTCTGCCGTGCGCCGGCGAAGTCGCTTGCCGATCTGCCGTCCGGTGCCGTCGTCGCCACGGGGAGTCCGCGCCGCGCCGCGCTGCTGCGGCGGATGCGTCCCGACCTCGTGTTCACCGGCATCCGCGGGAATGTCGACACGCGCCTTCGCAAGCTCTTCGAACCGGGACCCGACGAGCCGCGCCTTGACGCGCTCGTTCTCGCCGCGGCGGGGCTCAAGCGGCTCGGACGCGAAGACGTCATTTCTGAATACCTCGATCCGTCCGTCGTCATTCCCGCCGCGAACCAGGGGCAGATTGCAATCGAGCTTCGCGCGTGCGACGCCGAGCTGAAGGCGAAGATCGACGCGCTCGGCGATGACCACGCCGAAGCTGTCGCGACTGCCGAACGCGAATTTCTGCGCGAAGCCGGCGCGGACTGCCATCTGCCGATCGGCGCGTTCGCGGAGTTCAGGGACGGACGCTTCACGCTCCACTGCGTTTCTGGTCCGGCGGAAGGTCCGGTTACGGTTGAACATCGCACGGCGGGAGAGGTGACGCTTGTCGGGGCGGGGCCGGGCGATCCGGAACTCGTCACCGTCAAGGGGCTGAATGCGATCCGCGCGGCCGAGGTGCTTGTCTACGACCGCCTCGTTTCGTCCGAACTCGTCGGCGCGGCGCCCGCGTCGTGCGAGCGGATATACGTCGGGAAGGAGAGTGGGCACCACTCGCTCCCGCAGGACGAGATAAATGCGCTTCTTCTCGCGAAGGCTATTTCGGGACGTCGGGTGGTTCGTCTGAAGGGTGGCGATCCGTTTGTCTTCGGACGCGGCGGAGAGGAGATGGCGTATCTCCTGGAGCACGGCGTCGAATGCCGCGCGATACCGGGCGTCACCTCGGCGGTGGCGGGTCCGGCGGCGTTCGGGATTCCGGTCACGCACCGCGGCGTCGCAAACGGATTCGAGGTCGTCACGGCGCATGCGAAGAACGACGAACCGCTCGCGCTCGACTATGCGCGGATGCTGGACGTATCGCGCACCTACGTTTTTCTGATGGGGCTTGCGCGCGTGCGGGAAATCGCGTCGGGACTTGTCTCGGCAGGGCGCGCGGCTACGACGCCTGCGGCGGTCGTCAGCGCGGCGACGATGCCGGAAGCGAAGTGCGCGGAGGGAACGCTCGCGGACATCGGCGATAGATCTCAGGCGGCAGGCTGCGCGTCTCCGGCGATTCTCGTTGTTGGTGATGTTGTGTCGCTGCGTGGGCGTCTGGGATTTCCCTGCGCGGGGCGGCGCTTTCTCGTCCCTGTCATCGAAGGTGGCTCGCGCCGGATTCCGGGACTTCTCCGCACGCTCGGCGGCGAGGTGGACGAACGGATCGTGGGTCGGATTGTCCGAATCGACGGCGCGCTCTCGCCAGCTGATCTCGAAGGCGTGGATCGCATCGTCTTGACGAGCGAAAACGGGCGGCTCGGACTCACGGACGAGATTCTCGCGGTTGTGCGCGCGAAGGGGATACGCGTGGAGCGCGTGCGCGAGGTAAAGCCGGACGTGCGGACGCTCCATCTCACGCAGCCCGACGCGCCGCGCGTTTCGGGAGTTCGGCATATAGACGTCTACCGCAACGATCCGGTTCCGATAGAAGGCGAAGTCGATCTCTCGCGCTACGATGCCGCGCTCTTCGCCTGCGCGTCGTCCGTCGAGCGCATTTTCGCGGCTGCGCACGGTTCCACACGCTGCGCGGCGATAGGCGCGCGCACACGCGTCGCGCTGGAGAGGCAAGGCGTCGAAGACATAGTGACCGCGGCAGAGCCGACGGCAGAATCACTTGTCCGCGCCTGTGCCGTATGCAATACAACTACAAAAAAAGGGATAATTGCAAAATGAATATCGGTATATACTTTGGAAGTTTCAATCCGGTCCACTTCGGACACGTCACCGTCGCGCGCAGAGCCATTGAGGACCTGACGCTCGACAAACTGCTCGTCCTTCCCGTGGACACGAGTCCGTTCGGGACGGTCGCCGCGGCAGATTTGCCGCGCTTTCCGTGGGACAGGCTCGAGATGCTTAGGAACGCGTTCGTCGGGATTGAGAAGGCTGTAGTTGACGAGCGCGAGCTGAGGCGCGGCGGCGCCTCGTCCGTTGCAGGAGTAGTCCGCGAGATTGCCGACGAGAATTCGGGCGCGAAGCTGTACTTCATAATCGGCGAGGATTCGCTCGGCGAGCTGAGGAAGCTGAGCGACTATGGCGAGCTCGCCAAGTTGGCGGAGGTCAAGGCGTATCCGCGCACGAAGGAGTCGTCGGGCGAGATTCGCATGCTCTTCGATGAAGGCAAGGTGGTCCTCAACACGGAGGAGAAGGTCGTTTCGGCGGTGAAGGCCGGACTTGTGCGCAAGGAGGGATTCTGCCCTTGCAGGCTTCCGAAGCTTCCGGAGTTCTTCTGTCCGTGCGACGAGTTCAAGGCACAGCTCGCCGACCCGTCCTATCACGGACTCTGCCACTGCCGACTTTATCTCAAGCCGTAGCTTTAAAGCTGGCAGTAGCGTCCCTTCAGGTGCGCTGCGCGAGGATTTGGTATAATATGTCGAATGACAGATTTTTCTAAACTACTGAATCCCGAACAGTGCGCGGCGGCTACGGCTGGCGACGGACCTCTCCTCGTTCTCGCGGCGGCCGGCACCGGCAAGACCCGCACGCTTGTCCATCGCGTCGCCTTCCTTGTCGAGCAGGGCGTTCCAGCGG
>JAEEGL017090690.1_pt1 | contig 18868 bp, 18 predicted proteins | sample 9134231 | NCBI WGS metagenome assembly JAEEGL01 (sample SAMN16246548, study PRJNA631951) | gut metagenome | biome: gut microbiome; feature: rumen; material: fiber-attached | host: Bos | place: Iran: Karaj | collected 2018-10 | reverse complement strand
GTCTTTCCGGACTTACAATGGCTGAGTATTTCCGTGATGTAAAAAATCAGGATGTGCTTTTGTTCATTGATAATATTTTCCGTTTCACACAGGCTGGTTCAGAGGTTTCAGCGCTTCTTGGACGTATGCCTTCAGCCGTAGGTTATCAGCCTACATTGGCTACTGAAATGGGTGCTCTTCAGGAGCGTATCACATCAACCAAGAAGGGTTCTATCACATCAGTTCAGGCCGTATACGTGCCTGCCGATGACCTTACAGACCCTGCTCCTGCTACAACATTCACACACTTGGATGCTACCACCGTTCTTTCCAGAGATATCGCTTCAAAGGGTATTTACCCGGCTGTTGATCCTCTTGATTCTACAAGCCGTATCCTTTCACCTGATATCGTTGGTAAGGAGCACTATGAAGTAGCAAAGGGCGTTCAGCAGGTGCTTCAGAGATATCGTGAACTTCAGGATATCATCGCCATCATGGGTATGGACGAACTTTCTGAAGAGGATAAGCTCACCGTTTACAGAGCTCGTAAGGTTCAGAACTTCCTGTCACAGAGCTTCTCAGTTGCTGAGCAGTTCACAGGTCTTCCCGGAAAGTATGTGCCTCTTAAGGAGACAATCCGCGGCTTCAAGATGATCCTTGACGGCGAGTGCGATGATCTCCCTGAGTCAGCATTCCTTCTTGTTGGAACCATTGACGAAGTATTTGAGAAGGCTAAAAAGTAAGCCGGAGGAATAATATGCCGAATTTTCATTTACAGGTAGTCTCCATGGACGGCTTGGATTTTGATGGAGAAGTTGAGAAAATACTTCTGCGTACAATAGATGGTGATGTGGAGATTCTTGCCCGTCATACAGACTACTGTACCGCCATCGGAATGGGCACAGCCAGAGTTACCATGGCAGACGGCACAGAGAGAAAAGCAGCCTGTATCGGCGGAATGCTTTCAGTTATGAAGGGTGAAGTCAAGGTATTCCCCACCACCTGGGAGTGGTCTGAGGATATCGACATTGCCCGTGCCAAAGCGGCTAAGGCGAGAGCCGAAGAGAGACTGAAGGATCAGATGCTGGACAAGGAGGCCCGCGTAAGGGCAGAGGCCAAGCTCTACAGAGCTCTTGTCAGGATCGGCTCCTCCGATCATGGGCAGGATCATCAATAATACTACCTACCACCGGTTGCAGAAATTGCTTCCGGTGGTTTTTATACTTTTTATGGCTCTGATGTCGTGTTAATATTGATTATTATATATCAGAGAGGATTTGGCAGAATGTTCTGTAACAAGTGTGGAACCGAATTAAATCCGGGTGATAAATTCTGCGGTAACTGCGGAGCACCCGTTGTGATCATAACCAAAACCGAAGCCGGGAGAGCTGCAAGCCAAGGGCCGGCCCCCATGTCCCGCAAAAAGAAGCTCGTGAATATCGCGTTCATTATACTAGCTGTTTGTATAATCCTTGGATATTATGCGTACTATATACACAAGGCAGTTGCTCTTACCAAGGAGACTGTGGATAAGGCTTTTGAGCAATATCAGTATCAGCTTGATGACTGGGAGGATATGGAAGAAGAATACGAAGTCGAAGAGGATCTCCCGGAAGAAGATATCGATACGCCGGAAATAGAATATGTCCATGTGGATGCACCCGAATATACCGGCAGGTACGATTATTTCAATGATGAGAAGTGGATAGTTGATGTGCAGGGACTGTTTGTCAATCAGGAGGGAGACAGTAACGACAAGCTCCTTGGAATAGACCACAGCGGCAATAGCAGCAGGGATCTGAAGGAGACCATGGTCCTTACCGAAGACGGGCAGTTCTACTATGTCAACGCCAGCACGGATGTCATCGAATTTGCTCAGGGTACGACCTGCGCAGAGCTTGCCTTTGACGGAGGCACAATGTTCTATGTCATCCCTGAGAAAAAGGAGGGTGAGTCAGAGGAGCTTGAAGTCGGAACCCTGTTTCTCTTCGATACCGCCACAGGATTCAGTGATAGCGTTGCCGAAAATGTACAGGCTAATTCTCCTGTCATTTCTCCGGATGGCAACATTGTTGCTTATACCAGAATTGTTGATTCCAAGAACAGTGTGCTGTGTATTGCCGGCTCTGATATGGAAGAGAAGCAGATACAAAAAGGTAATCTTCGCGCCTGCAGCATAGATAATTCCGGCAACCTTTTTTACACCAATGAAGAGCAAAATGAGATCTACAGATATAAGGATGGTAAGTCTGTAAAGGTTCTGTCATCGGAGGAATTCAACAATTACTTCATAAACGGATCCGCCGATGAGATTCTCATCTCTTGCAGCGAAGGTGCATACTTCTGCGATGGTGAGATGGAAGAGGCAGCGCAGGTATATGAGGGAGGCCTTGTGACAAACATGCACACCAGCGCACTTCACCAGAGCTACGGCCAGTTCAGGGCAAGTATTCTCGATGTGGCTTCACTTAAGGATCTGTACTTTATCTCCAAGGAGGGAGTTGTATTTATCATAAGTAGCGATGGGCGAAGCGCAGCCTTTTTGGATCATGACTACAATGACGTCGACAACATAGTATTTGACGACGTGAATCGTGAGCTCATGTACTGCTGCGACGGAGTGTTGTATAAATCCAAGGTCAGTGATGACGGCATTGAGGATGAGGCCTTCTACGAGGAAGATGATGTTGAGACCTTTTTTGCCAGCTATGACCTTAAGAATGTGTGGCTCAAGATCCGGGACGATATCTATTATCTTAAGGATGGGGAGCTTGAAAATGTAATACCCGATTACGTATATGACGATGAGAACACAGGCCTGTATTTTGCATGGAACATTGAGGACAACAAGCTCTATTTTACAGAATACAATACATTGTACAGCGTCTACGACACAGAAGGTTCCACAGAAAAAGTTGCCGATGATGTGGATGCTCTTTTCAAGATAAATGGCAAGTTAGGCTTCCTTGATCTTGAGGGAAACATATATCTCTACATTAATAATGAATTCGTATGTGTCTATTAAACCCGGGAATCATATAAGAAATCCCGACCCCTTCGGTATTCGAAGAAGTGTTAACAAAAAATTCGAAATTTTAAAGTGGTATATTTTGCTATTTTAATGGTATTATTGTTCCGTGTTTTTTTATAAAATTTTTATAAACTAACGCGGGACAATTTTTATGTTGGGAAGAGAAAAGTAAAATGGGGACAGTTTTAACAATATACAGTCAGAACGCTTTCAAGCGTTTTCTTTTACCTGCAATTAATGATGCAGATCATACGGTACTTATATCTGAAAATCTTTTCAGTATCAGCACAGACATCGAGCTTAAGATGGAGATCAGGGATAACAAGTGGTATTTCAGACGATCTGAGAAATACGATCTTGAATGTCTTGATCCTACTGTCGATTGCTATCGTAATCCACTTCAGAATGATACAAACAGCAAGAAGAATGAGTTCAAGCTTCTCGTTGAAGGTGCGCACATTATCACTGTGATTGCCAACAACGTAGAGGACTATTTTGCGTCCTACAATCATTATTATGTTCCCTGTGAGGGACAGACCATCACAATTGGTCGTAATGAGAACACTACTTTAAGCTATGACTACATGAATACCAGTCAGGTTTCTGCAATTCACGCCGCTATTTTCGTTAATAACGGCGATGTCATTCTGTCTGATAACGAAAGTGCCAACGGTACCTTTCTTAATAACAGGCGACTGATCGGCAGTGACAGACTTGCCTTTGGCGACTGCATAGATATTTTCGGCCTTCGAATCGTTTTCCTGGGAAACAAATTCGCGATCAACGTATTTGAGAGCGGAGTCAAGGTTGACGAGAGAATTCTGGTTCCTGCCAAGGATGATGATATTCCGCTTCTCAGAGTTAATAAGAAGAGACTCTTTACAGTTTTTAACAGAGCTCCCAGAAGACTTAGCCAGATAGACAGTGAACCCGTCAAGATCGATGAACCGCCCCAGCCCAAGGATGAGGTGCGTAAGACCGGAATCCTCGGAGCCCTCGGTAATGCCCTTGTAATGGCGCTTCCTATGATGGTTGGATGTACCTTCATGGTGGTGGCTTCCAAACTCTCAGGTGTTAACAGGGGTATCTTCATGTACATGGGAATGGTAACCGCCACTACCTCAGCGACCATCGGTGCGATCCGTGGTATCAGCGGTATGAAGAGAGCCCGTAAGGAATACGAGGAATACGAGAAAAAACGTAACGAGAAATACGGCGAATATCTTAAAGATAAAGAAGAACTTATAAAGTCTAAGTATGTCAGAAATACAGAAATATTAAGAGACAGATACGTTCCCGCCCAGACAGCCGCCATGTTCGGCGCCAACAATCCGCTTCTGTGGAGCAGAAACATGAGTCAGCCCGACTTTTTGTCCCACAGACTCGGTATCGGTGATATGCCTTTCCAGGTACAGATAGACGTACCCGATGAGAAATTCACCATGAGTGAGAACAACCTGACTCTGATTCCCACGAACCTCAAGCAGACCTATACCACTTTGAAGGATGTTCCCATCTGTGTTGACCTTCTTGAGGAGAAACTCATCGGTGTTATCGGAGGCAGGACCATGGCGGGAGGTGTTCAGGTTGTACGTAACCTGATAACCCAGATTGCAGCCAACGACTCCTACACAGATGTCAAGATAGCCCTTGTTTATAACGAGAAGAAGACTTCCCTCAGCAAGGAGTGGGACTTCGTAAAATGGCTTCCCCATGTATGGAACGAATCCAAGAAATTCAGATTCATTGCATCCAATAAAGAAACAGTAAGTGAAGTATTCTTCGAACTTAACAAAGTAATCCGTCAGAGAATTGAGAACCAGGGTACTCCCGGACAGGATGAGGGAGATATTCCCAAGCCCTATTATGTAGTGATCGTGGCAGCACCTGAGTTCCTTGAAGGAGAACTTCTTACCCAGTATCTGCTGTCACCCAAGCCGGAATACGGCTTCTCCACCATTTATATGGTTGAGAACTACGAGCAGCTTCCCAACAGCTGTGAATATATCATTGAGAACGACAGCGTATTTACAGGTGTGTACCGCACTTCAGAGGATCTCGAGATGGGAACCGTCATCAACTTTGACCAGCTCTCACCTCAGGAGGCTCATGACTTTGCCGAGAGAATCGCCTGCGTTGAAGTGCAGGAAATGGAGACCGGCGGTGATGTGCCCAACTCCATAACCTTCTTTGAAATGTACGGCATCAAAAAGCTTGATGACCTTGATGTTATAACAAGATGGAAGAAGAACCGTACCTATGAGTCCATGAAGGCTCTCGTAGGCCAGAAGGCCGGCGGCGCTCCCTGTTACCTCGATATTCACGAGAAATACCACGGTCCCCACGGACTGGTAGCCGGTACTACAGGTTCCGGTAAGTCTGAGACACTTCAGACCTACATCCTGTCCCTGGCGATCAACTACAGCCCGGACGATGTCAGCTTCTTCATCATCGACTATAAGGGCGGTGGTATGGCGAACCTTTTTGAAGAGCTGCCCCATATGATTGGTCAGATCTCCAACCTTTCAGGTAACCAGATCCAGAGAGCCCTTCTGTCAATCCAGAGTGAGAAGGACAGACGAGAGGCACTTTTTGCAACCTACGGTGTTAAAGATATCAGAGACTACACCAAGCTGTACAAGAATAATGAAGCAACTGTTCCGCTTCCCCACCTCATTATCGTTATCGACGAGTTCGCGGAGATGAAGAAGGAAGAGCCTGAGTTCATTCAGGAAATCGTCTCCGTATCCCGTGTAGGACGTTCCCTTGGTATCCACCTTATCATGGCTACCCAGAAGCCTGCCGGAAGCGTCAGCGATGACATCTGGGCCAACTCCAGATTCAAGCTCTGTCTGCGAGTTCAGAGTAGACAGGACTCAATGGACATGCTCCACAAGCCCGATGCTGCTTACCTTACCCAGTCAGGTAGATGTTACCTGCAGGTTGGTAACGACGAGCTCTACGAACTGTTCCAGTCAGGTTTCTCAGGAGCGGTTTATTATGACGATGAAGAGGATGTCAGCACAGATATCGCTACCATGCTGGATGTCAACGGTACTTCTTTCATCGAGGGTAATCATGCCAGAACCATTCGTCAGAAGGAAAAGAAGATGGAATGGATCGGCAAGCTCCTTGAAGTAACCAAGGAAGTATACGGAGATGATTCCGAGAAGCTCAAAAATGCCGGAAGAGAGGAAAAAGAGCATATAGCAGGACTTGTCCTTGAGAAGCTCCTTTCTCTTAAATATGACTATCCGGATACAGAGCATAACAGAGAGAACCTTATCACACTCTTTGAATATATAGGAATGCAGGGCTTTGACACTGAGAAGATCCTTGATATTGAGGCTCAGCTCACCAACGCCAAGAAAAAGCTTCCTCAGAAGCCCGAGAGAACACAGTTGGAAGCAGTTGTCGGCTACCTCAAGATGCTGGCCAAGCTCAACAATTACAACCACGACTTCAGCCTGTTCCTTCCTCTTTTGCCCACACTTATGGGACTGGACGAGCTTCCTCAGGATACATTGCCAAGAAATTCGGAGACTATCTTTGGCGGAACTGCATGGCCTGACCACGAAGGCAAAAGAGATATCACCGTGGGCCTTGGCTTGTACGACGATCCCGAGAACCAGCGTCAGGATCTCTACACCCTTAGCTTCCCCAAGGCAGGAAGCCTTATGGTTATCGGTGCTCCTGCTACAGGTAAGAGTTCCTTCCTTCAGACCTTTGTATACGAGCTCATTACACGTTATTCACCGGCAGAGGTTACTATCTATGCACTTGAGTTTTCAGTGCGTAAGTTTACACCTTTTGCAGCTGCTCCTCACATCGGAGGTATCGTTACTGAGAATGACTCCAATGAGAAGCTTGAGAAGTTCTTCATCATGATGGGACAGATCCTTGCAGAGAGAAAGCAGCGCCTGGGCGAAACCGGTTACGAGCACTATGTGGCTGAGACAGAAGCAGACAGCATGCCTGCTATGTTCATCATCATCGATAACTTCGCATCCCTTGTAAACAGAGCAGCCGACAGATATAACGGAATACTTCAGCAGCTGGTCAAAGAGGGTGCTACACTTGGTATCTTCATCATTGTTTCCGCAGCAGGCTGTGGTAGTGGTGAGATTCCCAACAATATGGCTCAGAACTTCAAGACTACTGTTTGTCTCGAGCTTAATAACGTATTCGATTATACGACCTATATGAGAACCGCTCATTTGAGAATGAGACCCGAAGCCGGTATTCCCGGACGTGGTATTGCCAAGATTGGCGAAAGAGTTCTTGAGTACCAGACAGCTCTTCCTCTTAAGAGCAGGAATGATGCGGAATGCAGTAAGGTATTTAACGCACTTTCAGGCAAGATGAAGCAGGCCTGGGAGGACGGCGGAGAGGACAGATACTATCCAAGGCCAATTCCGGAGATTCCGGAGGAGCCTGTTTGGGAGGAGTTCAGAAAGCTGCATGATGTTAAGCATATGTTTGCTTCCAACAAACTTCTTCCTATCGGTTATGACGCTAAGACCGCAGCAATATACGGTATCGATTACTCAGAGGTTTATTCCTACCTTATTACAGGTTCCAAGAAAAAAGGAAAGACCAACACCCTCAAGGTTATCGCTTGTGCAGCCGCAGCCAAAGGCGCCAGAGTTGTTATTGTCGACTTCGACAGAACACTTGCCAAGTTTGCGCAGGATCTCGGCGTAGAGGCAATCCATACAGAGATGGATTTCGCAGGCTTCTTGTCCAAGCTTCTGGTTCAGGATATTTCTGTGAGAAACAAGTTCAAGTCAGAACTTGTGGGCCAGAACCTGGAAGAAAAAGAGATATTCGAGAAGATGCAGCAGTTCGGCCAGATTTTCGTTCTCATAAACAACCTGCCGGAATTCGTTATGAGAGTAATCAAGCCTACGGAACAAGGTGTGCCTAATAACCTTAACATCAACATGGAGATGATAATGTCCAAGGGTTATCTCCACAACCTGTACTGGTTCTCAACTGCTGACAAGGAGAATCTCGGAGTTGCACCTTCTTACAAGTTGTTCAAGCTGTTTGCGGCTGACAAGAAGGGTATCCACTTTGGTGGAAATGCTCACTCAACGGCAGTTGCCGGCATGAGCTATGAGAATCAGGATAGAAAGACTGTTGACACTGCTAAGCCTGCCGGAAGAGGTATGCTTGCATCTGACAACGGTGATACAACACTGGAAGTAGTACTTCCTATGGTAAAAGGTAACTTGAAATGATATCTGCCATTTTATTTGACAGCAATGAAGAAGAATTGAATAAGATAGAAGATTTCGTTTCTGATGCTGTTTCCATGCTTGCGGAGGACGAGCTTAGAATTGCGGCCTTCTCAAGCGTGGAGAAGCTTAAGGGGGGGATGGAAACGCTGGATCTTTGCGATGTTGTTGTCGCTGAGTTTGGTGAGGACGGCAGCTGCGTGGACATAATCAGAAAGAAGTTTGGTAACATTCCGCTCCTTCTGGTGGTGGACATCACTGTTTCTCCTGCCAAGTATATCAGACCGGGCATAATGCCGTCGGCTCTGATTCTGCGGCCTTCATCAGACGATGACATTGAGAGGAATATTTCTGATTTCCTGTCCGCGTCCCTTAAACCTACGGTGGCTGATGATGAGCAGATGCTCATGGTTGAGACCAAGTTCGGAGACCTTAAGGTTCCGATCTCCAAGGTTGTGTATTTTGAGTCCAAGGCAAAGAAAGTGTTCCTTCGTCTCAAGAATGAGGAATACGGCTACTATGACACCTTAGAGCACCTGGAGGCAACGCTTCCCGATAACTTTGTCAGATGCCACAGAGGAATCATCGTTAACATGGATTACGTTGAACGCTATGCAACAACAGAAAAGACGCTGTATCTCAAGGACGATATCTTCATTCCCGTGTCCAGAAGCTACAACGCCGCAGTCAGGGGGAAATTCAAGAAATGAGTAATATAGGAAGCAAAGCCATATATATGTCCCTTGAGCAGCTCCTTATCATTTTTTATCAGAGAAAAGTAGAGGGGCTTCTGGTTCCCGATGCTATGTCTGATATAGATGCGGATGACAGACAGCTTAAGGAGGCCATGGCCAAAATGATCGGAGAAGGTTTTATTGTTCCGGACAATAACGGAGCGTTGACCCTTTCTGATGAGGCCAGGGAGATCGCAGATATTATCGCGGGAGCGGAGAAGATATTTCATATAGGAAATATCGGGATGCCTCAGCAGTTTCTGTATGCGCTTAAGGGCAGAGGCGTTCTGATGAATCTTGACGTCGCCAATCCCAAGAGAGCAAGACTCGAGCTTGCGGATGTAAGAGAACTTCTTAATGATGTTACTTACTATGACGCAATGCCTGATGAGGAACAGCTGGGATCCGTATCTACCACGGGATCGATATCCAGAGAATTACCTATAGAAGATGTATTGGAAATCCCCGATGTGGTAACTGTGGTTGACAGATACCTTCGAGGTGCACAAGCGAGTGAGATCAGAGTTGTGGTAAGGGAAGGAGATCCCTTCACTCTTACCGTAATTAAGGAACAGGCAGAAGATTATGTCTATGCCCCGGACCTTTTCACCAACTTTTTGATGGAGGAATAACAATGATAGTAGTTGACGTCTTTGTACCTGCTCTTGATAAGGTCTATAACTTCAGCCTTAATGAGAATGTCAAAATAGATGCGGTCATAACCGAGATAACTGACATGATCGAGCAGAAAGAGAAGATGGTTTTTGTTGGAGACCAGAGTAAATTAAGACTCTATAACAAAGAAACTTATCAAAAATTACCGGTCAAAAATTCACTCTCAGAATGTAGTATACGGAGTGGAAAATACCTCATTTTGATATAAAAAACATAAAAAAAGTGTCATTCGTCCGATTTCAAGTGTCATTCGTCAGAAAATCAACATTTTTTTTTCAAACGTGGTAAAGTGTATTTCAGACAGAGGGAGATAAAAAATGTTCTACATAAATACCGAGAACGTTCGCTCGGCGGTGGCTTCATTTTCTTCCGGTGAGCAAACTTTAAAAAGGCTAAGAAATGAACTTGATGATGTAAGAAGTAATCTTTCGGATCTTAGCGAAATGAATGAGGTTCTATCGGCACTTGAGCAATTGAGCAATCAGATACTTGAAGAGTCGAATCAGCTTGGCCGGTTCTATGAAGCAGGTATTCAGATTGTTAACGAGTACAGGAAGGCCGAAGAGAACATTTTGAACAATCAGGAGGGTCAGAGCTGGGCCTTCGGAGGCGGATCTTCGCTTCAGGACTTTTCCGGAGACGGATGGTCACCAGCAGCTTCAAATAAAATAGATTATGAAACACTTGAAGAATTATCAGGCTTGTTTTACTAATCGGAAAGGGTAGACGAATGGACGTAATAGCTAACAACCTGCCACAGTTTGATGGTGATATTCAGGATTACAATTCCGGATATACACAGTTATCACAGGCTTTCGACCAGATGGTTATTCACATGAATGAACTTAACACCATGTGGGAAGGCGAAGCTCATGAGGAACTGAAGAACACCTTCAGCAATGATCAGCAGAAGACGCAGACAATGCTCGATGACGTGCTCAGAGTATATAACGAATTGAAATTTGCTCATTCCGAATATACATCATGTGAGCAGAAGGTATCGGGAATAATAAACGATTTATAATTGGAGGACTAAAACATGGCATTTACATTAGCACTTGGTGTTACTCCTGAATCGCTGAAGACCAAATCCTCAGACATCAATACAGATATTGATGATATGGTTAAACAGGTTAATCTCCTGTATGAGGAAGTTACAGGAACATCTTCTTATTGGGAGGGAGATGCCGGTAATACCCAGAGGAAGAACTTCGAAGATCAGGTAAGTGAAATTAACAAGTTGATTGAGCGACTTCGTACATACCCAACAAGAATTCTCAAGATGGCCGGTATCTATGAAGAGGCTGAAGAAGGGTCAGTTGAGATGGCAAATACATTGGCAACCGACATTGTAATGAAGTGATTATTATTTAGCGAGGAGAACCGGAATGAAAACGGAAGCACAAATTTACATGGATTTCCAGAAGGCCAAGGAACAGTCAAGCCGACTTCGCCAGATTGCTTCAAATTTAGACAACGTAGCAGACGACGAGGTTCAGGGGGCAGTTACCAAGATTGGCGCAGACTGGACCGGCGAGAATTCGGACAACTATACCGGTAAGGCCGGCAACGAGAAAGTAAAGATCAACACAACAGCCGCTAATGTCAAGAAAGTGGCAGACGTAATTGAAGCAATAGCAGCCAGAATTATGCAAGCAGAACTGGCAGCTATCAGAATAGCTAGTCATTAAAGGAGGAAAACAAAATGGGAGAAATTTATGTAGCTAGTTCACAGGCAATTAGAGAGGTTATCGATTCATTACAGCAGCTTAACGGCAGATATCAGGAGACTTCTCAGGACATCGTTCAGGAAGCTAAGAAGCTCACACAGAAGTGGGAAGGTGATGCAAGCGAGAGATTCCAGGAGACTTTCAACAAGGAGCAGCACTGCTTCGAGGACTTCTATCAGGGAATCATGGATTATCTGAAGGTTCTTAACAATATCCTTGAGAGATATGAGAGAGCAGAAGAGACCAACGTCAACATCGCAGCTCACTAATGAGACATACTTAATATAATTTAGGAGGAATATTAATCATGGCATTAAATAATTTAAGAGTATCAGACATACAGGACTTAAGAGCAGAGTCACAGATTTTCCAGGATCATGCTGATCAGGTAAAGAATGTAGCAACCGAGATGATCGAGCTTGTTCTTGGCACAGCAAACATTTGGAAGGGCGAGGCTCGTGAGAGCTTTGTAAATAAGTTCGAGGGTCTTAGAGACGATATCGACAGACTTTACAACATCTGCCAGACATACAGCACAGATCTTCAGCAGATCGCTACAGAGTACGAGAACGGTGAGAACGACAACATCGCATTAGCTCAGTCTTTACCTGCAGACATCACAATGCTTTAATTGATATCAAAATAGATATTCTACCAGAAAACAGTGCTTTTAACGGCACTGTTTTTGGTGTATTTAGGAAATGATGGGAGTTTTTATTATATGAAATGCTTTAAGAAATGGATTAATCTTGCACTTGCTGCATGTATTGTTTTATCTCTCGCAGGTGGACCTGCAGTGATCAAGGCAAGGGCTGAAGGCGATGTACAGACCGGGGAAGAGGTACAGACCGAGGAAGAGGCAGTGTCTCAGGAGCCCGCTAGACTTATGCAGTCTTTTGTACGCGAAAATATAGTCAGGGCGTATATCAGAAACGGAGCCCTTGACGGAACAAGTACTTATCAGATTGGCAAAACAGCCTGTGAAGATATCAGATCCTGCGGTATAGGTGAAGATTCCAGTCCAGTCAGGACTCTCATATTATTGGATAACTCCATGTCCATGACTCAGTCATTGAGGCAGCCTATTCTTGATACGATCAAGCAGATAATTGATGCCCATGGAGAAAATGAATATTTCAGAATCGGTACGGTAGAGAAGACCGTAACATATCTCAACGGAGATTTTATAAACGATTATAAATCATTGATCAATACTGTTGATTCTATCAAATTCAATGATCAGGATACCAATCTCTACAACGTTCTCTATGACATCATCAGCGAACTGGAAGCCAACAGCTATGATGGCTATGTCAGAATCCTGGTGTTTGCGGATGGTGTGGATAACACAGAGATAGGATATACGGAGAGCGAGCTGGTTGATCATATGTCATCCAGAAACTACCCTATTTATTCCTTTGGCGTTAAGACCAAGTCCAATGCCAAGCTGTTAGAGAACATGTTTGCACTGTCAAGAAGAACAGCCGGAGACTATCTCGTTATAGACAAAGACAGCATTGGAGAAGTTCCTGCTATTGTAGCCGCAGACAGTGCCATTACTGTAGTGACCGCAACAATCCCTGAAGAAGCCAAGGATGGAGAACGCAAGAACAGCAGACTTACCCTGGCAAGTGGCAGCTCTGTTGAATTCATGGTGCAGACACCTTTTTCACTTGAACCTGTGATTGTGGATCCGCCGGAACCACCAAGACCGGAAGAACCTGTTATAGAGCCGGATCCAACAATTTGGGACAGACTCAAAGAGCCTAAAGTAATTGCTGCGCTGGTTGGTGCGGTAATCGTACTGGCAGGTCTTATGTGGCTTCTTATATATAATCTGGCATTCAAGAATAAGAAACAGCCTGAGAATGTCATGATGCCTACAATCAATCTTGCAGCAGGCGCAGGTGAGACAGAACTATTCGGATATGGCACAGGAAGCCAGAACAATGGAACAGAGCAGCTTACGCCCTCAGTTTCGGACGGAAGAAAGAAATATATGTTCCTTATGACAGATACAGAAGATGAGGACAGGAGCTTTAGATGTGAGCTCATCGATGAAGTTACCATCGGCCGTATGGAGGACAACTATATCATCATCGGCGATGACAACTCAGTCCACAGACATCATTCGGTAGTATCGGTCAAGAATGGAACTTTTTATTATACAGACCTTAAGGATGTTAAGAATCGAAGTGCAATTAACGGCGTATTGCTCAAACCTACAATACCCCAGCTTATTGTCAGCAACTCTGTAGTAACTATAGGAAGGCATTCTTACACCATAACAATTTCGGAAGGTCGATAAATTATGAAGTTATTATCAGCGAACTACACCGACAGAGGCTCACGTGACGGAATAAACCAGGACAGCGTTCTGGCATTGACAGAAGGTGATCTGGCAATATTTTGCGTCGCTGACGGTATGGGCGGCCATATGCACGGAGAACTGGCCTCCAGAGAGATCATCGGTGGAATCAGACTCTGGCAGAGAGAGAACAAAGATAAAGAGTATGACAAAGCCTCAGAGCTTTTTGACGAAATAGAAGAAATACTTACCGAAGCCAACAAGGTGATCTTCGAGAAATACAATTCGGAAGGCCCCTGCGGCAGTACCGTGGTATGTCTTGTCATATTCAAGGACAGATATGCTGTTTTCTCAGCCGGAGACAGCAGACTGTACAAGAAGAAAAAAATCCATATGTATCAGATCACAAGGGACGACGCTGCCCCCAACGGCAAACTTACCAAGGCCGTTGGAGTCAGTGACAGCCTCAAGTTCAACAGAATCACCGGCAAGCTTGGCAAGAAAGATGAATTTTTCCTGTGCAGCGACGGTGTATATAAAGAGCTTACTCCCAAAACTATCAAAAAGCTACCCGGTAAAGTCTTCTTTACCGGCAGCAACAAAGGAATCGAGAAACTGATATCTTCCATCCAGAAAGAAGTTACCAGAAAGGGCGCCGGTGACAATCATTCTGCGATTTTTGTTAAATGTGTGGGATGAAAAGGATAAGGATGAAAAAAAACATAGCAAAAAATATTAGTATGGCTTTGATCGTTGTCGTTGCTCTTGTGTGATGTATAATTGTTGCTGAGTGTTGTGTCGTAAAAGGAAACAATGAAGCTGCTGCGTACGTTGTGGATATGTTGATGGAGGTACCACTGCCGGAGCATACAGAATTGATAGAAACCTATTATTCCGGATGTGAGGATGATTATTTTAATAAAAGGTGTATGGGCTTTATGGGAGTGATGCTGGTAAAAAGTGATTTATCTGCGGAGGAACTAAATGATTACTATGAGAGTCATAGGGTATATCAAGGACGTGATTTTGTTGTAAGAGAGCAGGAGAGCCCAATTTTTTATGAGCACTTTGTTAAACATAGATTTGAATACGATTTCAGTGAAGGAAATTATTATGCGATTTACACGGTAACGGTGTATGGGTATCCATATAAGATACCGTTTGATTATCGCGAATGGGGCTAAAAGCATCGCCATAAAGCGTCAACTATAATAAAGAATACTCGCTTGGTGAGATAATTCGGATAGCTGAAATAGCGGTTCAGACGGATCAGGAGATGCTGAGGATGCGTCTTCTGCCGGTGCGACTACTTCAGAAGATGCAGGCGGTGAGGCTTCCGGAAGTGCATCAACCGGTGCAAGCTCCGACAACGCAGGCACTGCAAGTTCATCGACAGTAACTTTATCAATGGGTTTGGCTTTAGAACCTTTTTTACCAGGTTTTTTAACAGTGGCTTTTAGTTTATGCAGATGGGAGACAGGTTATTATCATTCGAATCCCACAGCCTGGAAAAGAAATCATAGAAAGTTCCAATTCCGGGCGTATCACCTACTTCAAAACCGCTGAGAATGGCATAAAGAGGATTGATCTTTAATTGTGAAACCCATTCGGTAATAGAATCAACTTTGAAGTCAATGCTAAGAAGGTAAGAACGATGCATGCAGGAAGGAGTTCTGGGAGCAGGACCAAATTTTGAATACTTGGAGATCATGTTTTGATCAGTGTAGGAAAGATCAAGGTTCCAAAAGCGGTCTATGATATCCCAGGTGCTTTGAGATATAGCATCTGGATCAGGGTAATATTTGCGGAGATTTTCAACAACAAAGTTTTGGTAGTCGGCATGACTGCCACAATTAACAGGTAACATAAAATCGCCCTCCAATCAAAAAACTTACGGCCGCGCCGTAACGACACTTCCTTTTTAACAAGGGCGCGAAGCGCCGCATTGTTACTGGCTTATAGATTCCGAGAGTATATCCAATCAGCAGGAGGAAAAGATGGCACAATTCAAAATCAATGTAGAGAATGCTAAATTACACGCAGCAATCTTTGATAAAGCAGCAGACGAACTTCGCAAATGTTCAATGGAAATAGAAATTATACGGGATAGCTTGGATCCAAGCCTACATGAACTGACACCTTCGCTGGAAGCATTGTCTGCTGAAGTTAGTGGAAATGCTGAAGGAGTGAGTGGACTTGCGGAAGCATTACGAAAAATTATTAGTTTTTTTGAAGAAACTGAGAATAGAATTTTGGAATTCATTAAGGAATCGGAACCTATTCCGACAGTTGAATGGGAGAAGGTTGAAACTAATCCAAACTCTGAGAATACGGAGGGAGGCGGACCAATTCCTACAATAGCTGAGCCTGGAATCCCTTTAGAAGAAACTGGTGAGACAGATGAAGTGGTAAACGAAGATGGTGATATAGCCAATAAGATGAATGTTGACATTCAAAAAATCTATGATGGGTTGACGGATGATCAGAAACAATTTGTTGATAATATTGACAAGCTTAACTATTCTGGTGACATTTTGCTTGGTATGAAGTATACAGCAATTCTTTTACTAGATAAAGGAATGGAAAAAGAATTTGTCGCAGGCGTTTTAGGCAACTATGTCTGTGAGGGAAAGATAGGTACGTTCGAAAGTTCCTGTTATTCTGATCCTAAGAGAAAACCAGCTTACTTAACAGTGCTGGATGAACATTTTGATTATAGTAATACCATGTCGGGAAAATCAATTGAAGAAGTAGGCATTTCAAAAACAAAAGACTATCTGAAATATATTAACGAACACGATAATGAGTTTTCTGCACCACAATGGAATAAAAAAACGCAACAATGGGAGACAAAAACGCCAGATTTGTATTTTGGTATAGGCGGAGTGCAGTGGACCTCGGATGATAGAGCGGATGGCTTGATTAAGTTATATGAAGAGATATGTGAGGGGGATTTTCCTACTAAAGAAGAGCAGGCCAAGGTAGAAGCAATTTATATTGCATATGAGCTTACTGGTCATGAGGGAGTGGTAAGCTATTCAAGCGTATATGAGAATTGGAAAAAGAATAAAACGGTTGAAAATGCAGCGAGCGTGATATATTCCCAATATGAAAAGCCTTATGATAATACGGAGGAGAAAAGAAAAACGGCTGCTAGATTGATATATGATACTTTGATGCAATAACCTGGCAGATAGAGGGAAAACAGAATGAATAATAGAGTATCATTACCATTTGTTGCATATGCAATCGTTATTTTATGCGCAGGATGTCAATCTACTGATTGCGTTGAACAGAATGAAGGCTTTAATAACGATATTTTTGAAGACTTTTTGAATAATCGCGAAAAGGTTTATTTTTGTGATACGAAGTATTATGAATTAAATAATGAGATAAAAGAAAGTTTCACCGATCAAGTAGGCTATACGCTCGATGAGATAATTCGGATAGCTGAGAAGTCGGGTCAGTCTTATGATACAATGCACGGTGATAGTAGTGTATCCTCCCGAACGATTGATTGTGGAAAAGATGGAGAACAAGAGCTGCTTTTATCAATTCATCTACCCGGATTCGAAGATGACAGATATGAAAACGGTGATGAGTATGAAAATCTTTTGGTAGTTAAAATGGTAGATAACAAGCTGTATGCAAAGTTCTATACAGAGAGCTCTTACTATCAAACGGCAAGTGTTAGTGATTATGGGTATTTTACTTGGAGCGGTCCGGCATATTCTGGCGTTGGAGTTGAAAGTACAGGATATTTGGACGCAGATTGTGAATGGCATTTTTATTATGAAGACATATACTACCTGGAGATAGAAGATTTTGCTTCGAGGAAGGGATTGGATGGTTCAGACTTTTCTTCAGATAAATGGAATGAAGTCGCGATTGACGAATACTATTTTGATGAAGAAAAAAAAGAATCGGTAGTTGTCTATGCATATTGTGATGATAACGGCGCTATATGGGACTCTGCGTTGTACTCCGAGGCTGGCTTTTTTCAGCAGGCATTCGATAACGCCCATATAAAGGCAATCTCAATGGATAGACTCGGGACATTGCTGGATGAAAAAAGGCAGCAGATTGGTCTTGGGGCTGAAATTATGCGAGGAAAAGAGTATGTGAACTTGGATTATGGGGAATACGAAGGAATAGTTAATGGCAGAGACCGTTTTCTGATTGATCTGGAGGATATAGATCTTCAATGGAGTTCAGGGACTGATACTTTAGAGCCCGGTGCACAGTACAAGTTGGATACATTAGGAAGAGGACTGTTTAGCTTATATCCTAATGCTACATCGATAAGGACAGAAAAAGTCAGTCTCATTGATGGTGAGGGCGGTGGAGAAAAACAACTGCTGGTAGAGGAAGCAATACGGACTGATACAGATATAATTATATTGAGTATGATAATCACAAAAACCGATGATGGTTATCGGGCCTATTGTATTAAGGATGCGAAGTAGGTTGAAATTTTATTGCCGTTTTCAGAATTTTTTTTAAATATTATTGCAATTACCTTTGCGGCAACTTATAATCTGTTTTGTATTTATACATTTTTAATAAAATCGTAATAATTAGTTTATTTTTTGTTTTGTGTTAACAGGAGGAAGTATGAAATTTAATAAGGTCAGGGCTTTTTGGGGAAGGAAGCTCCTTACTGTATTGTTGGTTCCTACAATTTTGGGATGTCATTTTACTGCCGTTCAGGCATTAGCTGACGAGGCCGTAGTTGAAAGCGGGGAAACTACTGCAGATTCAGGCGAAGATTCCAAAGAAGATCAGAACAATAATGATAATCAGCCCGCAGCGGACGATAACCAGGGTAATCAGGGTGGAGAATCCGACGATAACTCCGGTGATGGCAATGATAATTCCGGAGAATCCTCAGGTGAGGATAGTGACGGCGGTTCAGACGGATCAGGAGATGCTGAGGATGCGTCTTCTGCCGGTGCGACTACTTCAGAAGATGCAGGCAGTGAGGCTTCCGGAAGTGCATCAACCGGTGCAAGCTCCGACAACGCAGGCACTGCAAGTTCATCTGATGCTACTACAGGCAATTCGTCTGATGCTTCAACAAGTGCATCATCTGGCGCTTCTACAGATGCTGCAGCAGATGCTTCTTCAGGTGCATCTTCAGCAGATGCTGCGGATGCTGCAAGCAGTGCATC
>JAEEGL011938347.1_pt1 | contig 18868 bp, 17 predicted proteins | sample 9134231 | NCBI WGS metagenome assembly JAEEGL01 (sample SAMN16246548, study PRJNA631951) | gut metagenome | biome: gut microbiome; feature: rumen; material: fiber-attached | host: Bos | place: Iran: Karaj | collected 2018-10 | reverse complement strand
CTTCCTTTTTCTTTAGTTTTAAGTTTTTCATTTAGGTTATATTCTTCGTTATAATCTTTAATACAAAGAGTTCTCATTTGATCTTGTAATTCCATTAAAGAAGATTTATTAAATACTTTTGATTTACAAACTTGCATAGATAATCCATTCTTATAACCATCTTTAATTGGAACTCCTACAACATGCATATGGGGAGAAGTTTCATCATAATGGATTATAGCAGAACAAACTTTAAACTCTGGTAGTAGTAGTTCTAAATCATCTATTTGTTTTTTATAAACTGATGTCATCCTTTTCTTATAATCATCATCTTTAGTATCCCAGAATGTTTTGTCTCCAAGTTCAATTATTATTTCAACAGCCAAATCTCTATTCTTATCTAAAGAAACATGTTCATAATAATCATCAATTTTTCTGTCATTTCTTTTTGTCTTGTTATATTCTAAAACTAATTCATCAAAACTTTTATGGTATAAGTCTTTAACATCTTTAACAACTGAATCTGTTCCTCGTATGATAACAATGTTTTCTTGATCCATATCATATTTTCTATAATTATGTTTATCGCATCTGGTTAATTGTGCTTTATTTTGTATTCCATTATTTGTTAGAGAAGTTGTTCCAGATTTGGTTGTTATTCCTTTTGAAGATAATTTTCTATTCTTATCACTACCTACATGAAGTGAGTAAGCCATTGCCATATTTTATACACCTCCTTGTGCTATATTTTGATATTGTCAAAATTAATAACCCCCTAGGAACTTTGACATATGTCCCTCGTAGGGACTATATCAAAATTCCAGTGGGCTAAGGACTATTCCTTAGAATCCTTTATGAAATTATCTCAAGACTTTCATTGAAACATAGTTTCAACAAAACGTGATTCGATAATTTACATCATTGAATTACTATCGCCACTTTCATTTCTTCGCAACAAAACGTGCCACGTAATTTATGATGTTTGTGTTTGCGTTCCCACTGGCAAACACTTAATGTTAACAGCATTCAAATCTTTCTCATCATGAGCAGGAATGCTGTTAAATAGATATTTCATATCTATTAAACTTGTATCAATTTTATCGTTAATATAAATTGACCCAAGTTTATGAATTTCCAATTTGTCTTCTGGATCTATCTTTTTATAATCTTCTAATGGGAATACTCTCACAATCGTATTATCATTAAATGAACCACCAAATTGGAATATCTTATCTTTTACAATGTAGTCTCCTTTATAATATGAAACATTGTAGAATTGTCTTAATCTCTTTAAATATTCCTCGACATTTTTTTCATTCATATACTCACTATATCTTACAAAACCAGGAACATCTTCAAACATAGCTTTAACTGGTTTATCTATAAAACCATTTCTCCATAGTTCATTAAATGGATTAACAATAGATTTTCTAAATTGAATTTCTTTAACTTTATATTTACTATTACCATCTTGTTCTAATTCTATTTCATCAATAAATCTCATTATGAATATTGCTTTTTCATCCCTTGTATAATTTTTCCAATATTTCATATTCTCTTTAAACTTTTCAGGATGTTTAACCGAATTGATAAAGTCGATGTCTCTTTTTAGCAAAATGTCTTCTGGAGTAAAACTTAATTCATCACATATCCTAGATTCTTCTAACTTTTCTTCTAGTTCTTTTATAATCTTTTCTAATTTTTCTTTTTCTCTTACATATTCTGTTTTATTAAATGTTCCATCAATAAATGCTTGTCTAACTCTATCTAATTTTGAATATTGAACTGATATTTCTTTTGCAACTGATTCCTTAGGATTATTGGATTTATTTTTAATCATTGGTAAGAAGAATTGATTTACTATTTGATCGTACTCACAAACCCAATCAACAAACTTATCAATAAATGTTTGAATAACACTTTCCTTAATATTTAATTTACAATCATGGCAATAATAGTAATAATAAATGTTTCCATTTTTCTTTCTAGTTGCCTTTCCTCCAAGTATTCTTCCACATTTAGGACATTTTAATTTTTGAAGGAATAAATAATCTTCATTTCTCTTATATGCTTTAGCATTTCTTTTTCTTTGCTGTTGACATTCATACCATAGTTCTTCTGATACTAAAGGTTCAACAACATTACTATAATAAGTAGGATGCTTTGTTCTTTTACCATGGACGAAGTCTCCTTTGTAAATTTCATTTGATAATATTGTGGTAATTGTAGAATCTCTCCAGTTATCTTTTCCTAATGCTTTTTCTTCATTAAGAATACTGGCAATTTTAAAATGTGAATTTCCTTCATGATATAAATTAAAAATTTTAATAACAACATCTTTTTCAGTTTCATCTATTACAAGTTTTTTATTTTCGTGCTTATAACCAGTAGGTGCTTTATGTGGAATATGACCTTGTTTAATCGCTCCAGCAAGTCCTATTTTAGTTCTCTCACTTGTTCTTTCTATTTCATTTTGAGAAACACTCATCAATATTCTAGCTACCATTTTCCCATTAGAAGAAGCAGTATTTATATCATCATACACAAAGTCCAGGTTAGCTTCATTTTCTTCGATAAAGGATATAATTTCTTCCCAATCATATACACTTCTCGAAATTCTATCTTGTTTCAGAGCCAACATAATAGTAATTTTCTTTTTCTTAATATCTTCTTTTAATCTTTCAAATTCAGGCCTTTTATTTCCTTTTTTAGCACTAATTCCTTCATCTGTATAATAATCACCAATTTCATATCCTTTGAGCTTACAATAGGCCTCTAATCGTTCTTTTTGCTCTGGTAGACTAAATCCTTCATTAACTTGATCCTCTGTACTAACTCTCATATAAAGACCTGCAATCTTTTTTTCGTTATTATCAGTTAATTCCATTTTATTCCTCCAATCATTAAAAAAGGAGTCAAGGGCATTAACGAGTAATGCTATCTTGACTCCTTACATATTCTACTAAATAAATATCACAATAGTTTTTGGGTTTTAATCGTTTCATATTATCCCTCACTTATTGGTTATTTATTCTATACCTTTTTTGTAAAAAGTCAAGGTTTACAAGTTATTCAAATAATTCTCCAAGTCTACAATTTTAAGTTTGTTATGAATATTATTAATATAAACTTCATTTGAATAGTTAAAAGCAAGTATCATTACATTCTTTGCCTCAATTCTATGTGGTTCTACATATACCAAATTTGAATGATTAATCTTTTTTAAACTTCCGTTGTGAAAAACGGGTTTAATATGAGCAAGTTTACAAATTAACTCAATACGCATTTTTAAGGTTTCATCAAACTCTATTTCTTTCTCGATAATATCTAACATGACTATTTTCCTTTCTTATCTTTCTTTATCAGATTTGTGTTTCTTTTGTGCTTTTCTATGCAAATCTTCAAGAATAGCGTCATCCCATTCATCATAGCGAGATGGACCAGCTAAAAGCATATTAGTTTTAGGATCATACTTAACATATTTCATAATCCTAAGTTCTAACATGGTATCTTTAATAGTTTCTAAATCATCAGAACAATACTTAGATAACTCTAAAGCATTTATTTCATCATTGAATAGAATCATACTTAAGAAACCTTTAGCATTTAAAGATAAGTCTTTATCAGTTAAATATTTCATAATAGACTTATACATTGTATAGTGTTTCATTTTCTCACCAACCTTTCTTTTTAAGATTAGGTTGATTTTTTATACAACAAAAAAATCAATCCTTTTGAGATTGATTTCTATTTAATGTCCGAATAGTTCGAACAGAATTATCTAATGGAGCAAGTGAAGGGAATCGAACCCTCGTCTCAGCCTTGGCAAGGCCGCGTACTAGCCGTTGTACTACACCTGCATCAGTAGTAATATATTAACATATCACTACTATTAATTCAATATTTTTATTCAAAATCTATCCTAATATTTTTAATAAAATCATAATATTCATAACTATTTTTATTAACTGTTAGTATTTTTAATTTAGTTAATAAATATGGCATATTATATATTTTAAATCTTTCGATATTTAAACCTTTACATATTTTTTCTATTGTTTTAAGAATAAACTCTTTTTCATCACTTGGATTTAATCCCCTATTATACTTTTTTAGTATCTTTTTATATGTATTTTTTTCAAATAAATTAGCATAATATTCTTTACTATAATATTTAAAATAATATTTATTACCATCTAATTGATCTAGATATTTTAACATATCATAATAACCTAAATTCATTTTATATTGAGCAGATGATTTAGTAAATCTCATAATAGATCCTAAATCTTCTCTTGGAGTAACAATATGTACTTTTACTCCTTTTCTATTTTTATATTTTAATTTACTTTGCCAGTTCTTAACTACAAATATTTCATCATATCCTGCCTCAATAAACATATCTATTGGACAATTCTCATATACTCCCCCATCTATATAATATTTGTTGTTAATAATTTTTTCTAATTTGAAGAATGGTAAATATGCACTGGATAATATACATTCAACTAATTTACCTTTTGGCATATCTTTTTTAAACATCATAACAGGTTTTCTATCAGATAAATTATATGTATTCATACCATATTCTATTTTACTTCTCATAAATCTTTCTTCTTTTATATACTTACCAAGAAGTTTTTTAATATTAGTAGTATCTATACCTTTTGATTTAATTATTTTAACTACTTCACTAATACCTTTTTTAATTTCTTCAATTGTTATTTTTCCATCATATAGTCCATCTAATAGTTTAGCATCTATTCCAAATAATTCATCACTACTTGTACTTAGCCATAATCTATATAAAGCATCAAAATTATGAATAACATAAAATGCAGCATTAATAGCTCCGATTGATGTTCCTCCAGCTGCATCAAAATAAATACCTTTTTTACATAAGGCTTTAATCGCACCTACTTGGTATGCTCCTCTAGCGCCCCCTCCTTCTAATATTAATGCTTTCATACTAATTTCTCCTTAATATTCTTATTTAAAATATTTATATTCATTAATAATAATGGTATAGCTAATAATATGGCTCCTATTACATCAGAAAAATAATGTACACCTAAATATACTCTTGATGCTCCAACAAATAAAACTATTATAGTTACAAGCGGTAATAAATAATATCTACTCTTTTTATTAATTGTTGCCAAATAACAAAGGAATATATAAAAGACTACTGATGTTAATGTATGTCCACTTGGAAAACTAAATCTATCTGGTATTGGAATCAAATTAAATGTAGGTCTCTCTCTATTAATAATTACTTTAGTAAAAGATGTTAAAAATAAAGCAGAAGAATAATTGTAAACAATTAGATAAAAATAGTTCTTATTAGATATAATTATAAATATACACACAATAATTATTATTGGTATATAAAATTCTCCTAAAAAAGTTAAATTTTTAAATAATAATGTAAATCTTTCATCAATAATATTTTCTCTAGCAAACATTATTTTATTGTCAAAAGCTAGTATTTTATCATACAAAAAAGAATTCTTAATTATTATAAAAGCAATTATTAATAATATGTCTATTAATATATAAATATAATTTTCTTTTAGAATCTTCTTTATCATATTGTAATTATATCACTTAAATAAAAAAAATAGTACTATAAGTACTATTTTGTTCCATAAACCCTATCTCCTGCATCTCCAAGTCCTGGAAGAATATATCCGACTTCATTTAATTGCCTATCTACACTAGCACAATATATTTTTACATCTGGATGTTTTTTCTTTAAAAATTTCAATCCTTCAGGTGCAGCTATTACACATAAGAATTTGATTTTAGTAACACCATCTTTCTTTAATTTATCTATTGTTGCTACTGCGCTTCCTCCTGTAGCCAACATTGGATCTAATACAAGAACTTCTCTATCTTTTATATTTTTAGGCATTTTATAATAATATTCAACTGGTTCTAATGTTTCTTCGTTTCTATATAAACCAATATGGCCTATTTTAGCATTTGGAATTACTTTAATAATTCCATCTACCATACTCATACCAGCTCTTAAAATTGGTACAAAAGCATAATTATCTTCATTAATTCTTTGAGTTTTTGTTTTTTCTAATGGAGTACTAATTTCTATATCTTCTAATTTAGCATCTTTTAAAGCTTCATAACATAAATGAATAGCTATTTCACTTACTAATTCTCTAAATTCTTTTGTACCTGTTTTTTTATCTCTTAAAATTGATAATTTATGTGTTATTAATGGATGATTTAATACTACCTCTTTCAATCTTCTCTCTCCTTAATAAGTAAGTTTAGTAAGATTCCTACTACTGCTGCTAAACTCATTCCTGATAATGATACAGATATATTTTTAGTAATTAGTGATATAGCAGCTCCTCCTAAACCTAATACTAACATTGATGATGCTACTATTACATTTTTAGTTTTAGAGAAATCTACATTATTATCTACTAATGTTTTTAAACCATTTACAGAAATAAATCCATATAGAAGAATTGAAATACCTCCAAGTACTGGATTAGGTATTGATGAAATAATTGCTGTTAATTTACCTAAAAATCCAAATATAATTGCAAATACTGCTGCTAATCCTGTTACCCAAACAGATGCAACTCTTGTCATACCTACTACTGAAGTATTTTCACCATATGAAGTATTTGCTGGTCCACCAATGAATCCTGCTGCCATTGTAGCAAGTCCATCTCCCATAAGTGTTCTATCAAGTCCTGGATCTTCTAATAAATCTCTATCAATAATAGCACTTAATACTTTATGATCTCCAATATGTTCAGCCATTGTAACTAATGCAATTGGAACTATTGTTAAGAATGATCCAAAATTTAATTTGTAGTGTACAAATGGAATATAGAATGCTGGTTTTTGTAAGAACTTAGCTGCTTCTACTCCACTAAAATCAACTACTCCTAATATTACAGCACAAATATAACCTGCAACTATTCCACATAAGAATGGAATTACTTTAAAGAATCCTTTTGCTTTAATAGCAAGTAATGCAACTGTTAAAAATGCTACTGTAGCAATTACTAGATTCTTCCATGGAACTACTTCTAAATCTAATCCTACTTGTGATACAGCTGAAGAAGCTAATCCTAAACCTATAATCATAATCATAGGCCCTACTATAATAGGTGGTAATAATTTATTAAGCCATTTCTTTCCAACTAGCTTAATAATTATAGCAACTATTACATATACAAGACCTACACCCATAAGTCCAGTAAATACACTTGCTTTTCCACATTTTAGAAATCCTACTATCATTGGTGAAATGAATGCAAATGAACTTCCTAAATATATAGGACTTTTCCCCCTAGTACATATGATATAAATCAATGTACCAATACCAGAAGCTATTAGTGCAACTGATATAGATAATACTTCTTCACCAGCAGCTTGATTTACTAATATTGGAACTAATACAGTAGCTCCGAACATAGCAAATACATGTTGAATTGATAATAGTAACCATTTACCAACTGGTGGTTTGTCATTAACATCAAGTAACATTTTACTGTTTTTCTTCATAAATCCTCCTTTAAAACAATAAATTGAGCAAAAAAAATCTCATCAATAAATGATGAGACTAAATATCAAAGAAGTTAACAACGATAGCACATTTTTCAGTACCATTAAAAACAATCTTAGTTTTATGTGCTAATTCTTTCATATATCTTTTTCCTCTTTTAAAAGAATAACATAACTGGAAATGAATTTCAACTAGTATTTTTTAGTTTCTTCTAAAATTCTTCTAAAACAAGGTATTCTATTATACTTATTTTTATCATATTCATAATGTACTTCAAATACACTTTGAGCACCATTTGCTATGATTTGTTTAACATCTTCACTATTTGTTGCTACATTTTGAGGAACATTATTAAAATCATATTTTCCTGCTTTATCATACATTTTTACTTGCATATCATATTCTATTTTATCTATTAAATATGCATATTCAGCTAATAGTGTTTGTTTAGAATCGAATTCTTCCCATAATTCTAATAATTCTTCTTTGTTAGGTAAATCTGATAGAATTTTTATAATAGCATTTCTTTCTCTTTCTTCTCTTTCTTCTTTAGACATATCCCAAACAGTTTTATCTTTTTCAATTATTTCACCTGTTTCATGAAATATTAACATTCTTCTAATTTTATTGAAATCTACATCATACCCGTATTCTGATTCAATACCAAGTGATAATACTAAACATCCATATATATGTTCTAAAACATTTTCTAATCTATCTGTTTTTGCTCCCCAATATACATGTCCTATTCTCTCTGTGTCATGTAATTTTAAATTTCTATTAACAAATTTTTCTTCATTATATACTGGATTTAAATAAAATTTAAAATCACTTAACATTCTTTCATAAACTATTTTTGCTCCATAACCTTCTTCTGTTTCTAATTCTTTACTAGCTTTAATTAGTCTATTATATTCATCTTTCTTTCTAAGATTATCTATTTTTCCATCTAAACTGCTTAAAATAACTGTTTTAATAACTTTATCAAAATCAAAATCTAATTCTTTATTTTCTAATGATCTAATTAATAAAACCATGCATGCAAGAGCAACCATTTCAGCTCTACTATATTTTTGACCATCTTCTGTTTCAAAAACAATTTCATTTTTATTTTCATTTGCTTTTATATATAAATCTAATACTTTTGAACTACCTTTATCTTCCATAAAATCCCCCTAAAATTGCTTTATATTATATATTAAAATAATTATTATTGCAATAAAAAGAAATATTATTCAATATTTCTTTGACTATGAAACATATATTGAATTACTAATCCAGAATATATGTCAAAATGTTCCTTAGAAAACTTTTCTATTTCTTTTACATCATCTCTTATATTATAATTCTCAACCATATATTTTTTAACCCATGTATCAATTGGAAAAACATCAAATCTATGATATCCAAATAATAATATACAAGATGCTACTTTTAAACCAATTCCTTTAATAGACATTAGTTTATCTAATGCTTCTTTTGTTGATAACTTATCTATATCTTTTAGATTAGGAAATTCATTTAAATAATTAACTATATATTTATCTCTAAATCCTACCCCAAATTCTCTAAAATCATCACTATTTAATTTTTTTAATACTTCATATTTAGGAAATAAATAATATTCTTTATTATTAAATACTATCTTTTCTCCATATTTACTAGATATTTCATTTATACTTTTAGAAATTCTTTTAACATTATTATTTTGACTAATTATATAACTAATACCCATCTCAAAAGGATCTTGATTTAATATTCTATATTTACTACACTTATCAATAACATTTTTTAAACTAGGACATTTTTCAATTAAATAATTATTTATTTTATTATAATCTTCATACAAATCAAAATAATTGTTAATAACTTCTTCAATATTATTCATATTAGAAGAATTAACAATTATATAATCATTCTCTTGTTTTAAATTAATAACTCTATCCTTTAATATATTAGTAAAACTTCCATCTTCTTCTTTTATTACTCTAAAACAAGCTCCACTTAATAAAATACTTTCTATATCAATATTATTTATTTTTAATCTCATTACTATTTTTTGTCCTTTAATTTCTTAATAATAGATAATACTAAAACAGTTATTACGCAAATAACTAACAATACAACTAATATTAATACTGAAAATCTATTACTTAAACTTAATGCAAAATATTCACGCAATAAATGATTCATAGTCCTCCACCTCGATGGCATATTATATCACAAAATGCCCTATATTACAATCCAAAGAATATTTTTTCTATAACTTTCTTATCTGGATATTTTATATCTTTCATTCTATTTTCAAATGTTTTTCTATCATAAGTAAGTTTTACTTTTTTAACAGTTACTTTATCATTAATATATATTGAATAAAAGTATGTTTTATTATCCTTAGTACACCCACTTGATCCAATTCCATAATAATGTTTTCCATTTATTTCATGATAATCTTCTTCATGATTGTGTCCATAAAACACATATTCAGATTTTTCTTTATCAAAAACATTTATATATCTATCATCTTTTAATATATCTAGATGTTCAAATGGATATTCTTCATTATTAATGAAAAAGTGCATAAATGAAAACTTATGATTTTTATATTCTAAATCATACCTCAAATCTTTATTATTTTTTCTATCAGTAAATGTTATTCCATTTAATGATTTTTCTACCCAATCATGATGTTTTAATTCATCACCTTGCAAATCACTATCTATTTTAGCACCTCTAGTGCAATATAAATCATGATTGCCTAACAATAGTACTGTATTTGTATCTAATAGTGTTTTAGCACACTCATATGAATCTGGCCCTAAACCAACAACATCACCTAAAGATATAACCATATCATAATCATTACCTATCTTTTTTAAAATAGCTTTTAATGCTTGATAATTACCATGTATATCTGAAAAAACAGCTATCTTCATATTATCACCAATTTAATTATATCATAATTATATATGTGTACAATAATCAATTATTTTCACATAAAAAAATCAATCCTTGGATTGATTTTTATATATATCTAAACTTGAGAATCCCAAGTAGATACCTTTTTGGAGGAACCAGTCGGATTTGAACCGACGATAACGGTGTTGCAGACCGGTGCCTTACCACTTGGCTATGGTTCCACTTGCATATAATTATATCAAATTATATGCTTTATTTCAAGATAAATGTATACTTTTGACCCCTAATTAAAAGAATTATTTCAATTTTGTCTGCATTTTTTAAACTAGATGGTACCTCAAAGTATGAATACTTATTACTCTCATAAGAATTATTCTTTGGAGTAAGTTTCATTTCATTTGATACACCCATTGATCTATATTTTAAGAAACCATAATAATTATATAAATCTGATGGTTCTTTTATATATTTACTTGAGAAAGTACTATTATCTATTTCTATAGTAGAATCTATTTTTAATATAGCTCCCTTTCCGGAAGAAATATCAGGTATTATTGTATAAATACCAGTTTTTTGTTCTCCATCAAATTCATATGTATATTTTTCCATAAATTTTTCTTCTACTTTATATGAATTTAATATAAGAGTAGTGTTTCCTAACATAGAATCAGTAAAAGTAAATTTATTTGGAATAGATTTACTACCATTATCTTTTTGTTCATCTATATTGACAGGTTTAACTATTTTAGATTTATATCCTTCAGAAGTATTATTTAATACATTTACTATGTATTCTGTATCCAATTGAGTTTTATCTAATTCAAATACAACATAACAATCATAAATCATACCACCATCTATTTCTTTTGATTTATAAATATTACCAATATCTTTGAATTTTTCAGATAATGTCATATCAGGATATAATAATTCATCTTTAAATGTTAATCTAAATGTTTCTCTATTAACACTTAACTTTTTAGTACTATTATTTCTTATACTTGCTTTTACTAATAAATAATATTTATCTTTTTTAATAATATTATTATTTCTATCAACACTAGTCATATAACTATCTGTTATATCGAAAGTAAATCCATTAGCTAAGAATGCAGAATTCTCATATTTCATATCTGCATATACATTAATCTTTCTAAACATTGCAATTGAAAATAAGAATATAAATATTGATGACACTATAATAACAAATAATTTATTTTCTAATATAAAGTATTTACTTAATCTAAGGAATTTTCTAATTCCTCTCATATATTTATAAGAGTCACTACCAAAAGTAAGTTCTACTTCTTCACTATCAGAAACTTCAATATTCATTTCTTCTAGATCTTTTTTAAAATCGAATTGTTTTATATTAAATCCAATTGTTCTACCAAATAATAGAATAATCAGCAATAATTGTGGGAATAAGAATATAAATGAAATATCTCTATATACCCTGACGGTTTCTACATTAAACGTTGATCCTTGTAATTTATTAAATGAAATAACCATAAATACATAGAATACAAATAATGCTATATAGAATATAATTGCATATAAGTATAAACTACCATTTTTTCTCTTTAATACAAGTATAAAATATATTAATAAACATACTAAAAATGATGCTACACAGAATATAAACATAAATGGTGTAACATATATAGATGATAATTTACCTACAGTATAATATGCATGCAAATTAACATATGTATTGAAAAAGTCATATATATCAAGAGTTTTCTTTCCTAAAAAAGCAGCAAAAAACAATAATACACCATGTATTAGCCTAAAATTCTTTATTAAGAAAGCATAAGGTTTTTTAACTAACAACCTAACCAACTCCTATTATGTAATAATTATAACACTAAGAAATAAAAAAGACTAGTATTAGTCTTATTTATGATATACAAATATTGTATTATTGTCATTAAAATTAAGTTCATAATTATAGAAAATTTCTTCACTACCATTTATAGGAGTATATTTATATAATTTTTCACCTAAATTATAATAAATCTCATTTCTATATTCTCCAACTATTTTAACATCATTTTTTAATAATAATTGTTTTAATTTAGTATTCTTAATAGTTTTATATAAATTATTATCTTTTACTTCATATTTATATATTGAATCATTTACATCATATTTAATTTTATCTATTTTATATTCAGTTTTACTACATGAAACAAATTTACCCTTTTCATATTTAACAAAACCTGTTTCATTATTACATTTAATCTTCATTTTCTTATTTTTAGTATTTAATTCATATAAAATAGAATTTTTATTATCAAATAAATATATATATTTACCTACTGATCCTACAAAATATGAATCAAAATCTATTGTATATTCTAAATCAAATGAATTTATTTGCTTATTTGTAATATTAAATGTATAAATTTTTTTATATTCATATTCTGAATTATAATCTGCCATATAAATAGTATTATTATATAAATAAGATAATGTATTATCATATCTATCTCTATCAAATATGTTAATAATTTCATATTCTTTACCATTCATGACTATATAACCTTTATAATTCCATAAAGCTATATATTCATCATTTGATAAACTATTATTATAAGAAAAGTCTTTTTCACCTTTATCAATTACTACTTTTTCAGTCTTATAATTATCTAACATATCTGTTTCAACAACATTATAATCTGTATAAATACCATTTTCATAACATAATGGATATGTTTCAACATCTTTTAATTTAAAATATATACAATTAAATGTCTCATTAGATATTTCTTCTATTTTACTAATTTTATCCTTTTTAAAGCTTCTTGGTTTATAATATTCAAAATTATATACATAATTTTTATCTTTTATTTCATAATAAAATCTTTTCTTTGAATATTTTACACTTACATCATAATTATTAATTTTATAACTTATTTCATAATTAGAAAAAAAGTACTTACAAAGAATTAAAATTATACATATTATAATTGAGTATACCAATCTTTTATTCATATATTAATTATACTATATACCAAATAAAAAAACTAGTTTCCTAGTTTATTTTATTAATTTGTTCTTCTTCAAGAAATCAACTACACTAGCTTCATCAGAGTAGCCAACTGCATCTGTTACGAACTTACCATCTCTTACGATAAATGAGTATGGAACTCCACCATCGAAGTTTTCTAAATCAAATGTATAAACAAGTACACTTTGATCATCATCAGATAGTTCTTCTAATTCAAAGAAATATAAGTTGAATCCATATTCTTCAGCTAACTTAGTAATAACTGGTTTATATGCTTGACAATGTGAACATGTTGTTGATGCAATTACTGTTAATGCTTCTTCTGTTTTAACTTTTTCAGCCCACTCAGTAACTGATGGTCCTTCTTCTTTTTCCTTCTTTTCTATCTCTTTTCCAGGTAAGAAAAATGAACCTACTATAAATGCTACTAAACATACACCAATAATAGCCAATGTCACTAAATTTGATTTTTTAGAAGTTTTCTTTTCTTCAACTTTCTCAACTTCTTTTACTTCTTTTTTCTTTTCAACCACTTCTTTTTTAGGAGCAGTCTTTTTAACTGTCTTTGTATTTTTCTTGTTTGCCATCCTTACACCTCTATAAATATTTTACCTATTTTACTATTAAAAGGCAAGAAAAAAGAGATTTTAAATCTCTTTTTTACTTACAAACTTTCTTTCCGTTAACAGTTCTTGTTTTTCCTGTTTTAGTCCATCCTTTAAGTGATGAGCTTGAGCTCCACTTATATTCATATTTACTAGTAGTTGTTTTTGTTTCAGTAGCTTTCTTTTCTTCTGTTTTATATTTATTACAAATCTTACCTTCTAGTTTATATCCTGATGGACATTCTAATTTAGTTGAAGATTCTTCAATTCTCTTAGTACATTCAGTACCTTCTAATTTATAAGTACTATCTTCACACTTATAAGTTACAGATCCACCTACAACTTTATAACATTTTAAGCTTGAACCGCTTCCTTCTTGAACATTTGCTTCACTTGGACAACTATAAGTTTTAGTTGTTTTTGTACATTTGAAGTTAGAACCAGTTCCTGATCCTGTATATCCACTTGGACAAGTAGCTTTATAACATTTTAGATTTTCTCCACTACCTTCTTGGATATTAGCATCACTTGGACAAGTATAAGTTGTTGTAGTTCTATAACATTTTTTATTTTCACCTGATCCTGAAGTAGTTGTACCACTTGGACAAGTTGATTTATAACATTTTAAACTTGAACCTGATCCAGTTTGATAATCTGTACCACTTGGACAACTATAAGAAGTTGATCCTGGAACAGTAACTGTTCTATAACATGTACTTGGTACACTTACAGTACTACAGCTTTCAACTGGAGTTGATCCATAACATGTACTACAAGTAGTAACTGTTTTACCTGTAGGACCTACACTTGAAGAACAATTACAAGAATAACTATATGATTGATATGTAGTAGAACATCTTCTTTCACTCTTAGTACAACTATATGCTTCTTGTCTTGTTGTATCTGGTGTAGTTGTTTTTTGTGTTGTTAATTGTGTTACATTTGGATTCTCACTGTTTGTATTTGTTTTCTTAGTTACTGTTAATTGAGTCTTAGTATAATTTGCACTTTCAGTAACTTCTTTAATTATTGGATCTAATTGTTTCTTAGAACCTGATATAACTTCAGCTTTTGCTGGTTGTCTATCAATTCTAAAAGTACTTGTAGATGATTCAGCAGCTTGTGAATCTATGATAACATCTCTATAACAATATTTTCCTTTTAGTGTATATCCACTAGCACAACTATATTTTGAACTAGTTTTATCTACTAATTTCTTATATTGATATTGTTTTACTTTAGTATAAGTACATACTTCATCTGTTTCATTATCTGGTTCAGGTGTTGGTATTGGTGTACATGAACCATTTAAACAATAAGTATGACATCCTAGTAATTTAACTGTATAATTAGATTCTTTTGGACAAACTAAGTTAGTTTTTAACTCATATCCTTCATCTAATTTAGTTACTAGAACATATGATTCATCAAGATCACATTCTTTTCCATCTTCATCAACAAATGGTAAAATCATTTTTTGATCAATCATATCTCTTAAAGCAATTTTTTTACTATCTCCTACTTCAGTAGGCATTTTTTCGTCAGTGAAATAACTTTCACCAGCTTCTTGCATGTATTTAATATTTTCTCTAAACACATTACTATAGAATGGTTTCATATTTGGTACTTTCTTTTGGAATAACCAAATAAGTATGAAAATTAATAAACCAGCAAATATAATTTTAACTATAAGATCTAGAATACTAAATCCTTTTTTATTATTATTGCTATACATAATTTAAACCCCCCTATTATTTTATTTTAAAGTTTTTGAACAACCATGTTCTAAATCAAATTTACTAATAAAGTAATTTTTAGCTAATACGAATAATCTTTCAGGTAATGATAAGTTATTTGCTTCGTATTCATCTTTATGTCCGCTTCTTTCAGCTACAGCATCCATTGGAATTTCATTTATTTGATACATAATTTCTGATAATGGTTTTTCTGTTAATTCACCAGATTCACCATCATAACAATAAGGAATACATACATTTAAACGATGTCCTTCTGAATATTCTAATATAGTTGATGCATATTTAGCACTCATTGCATGATATAAAGCAAATGATGTTGGTGTATCAACTTGGTTAATATTTACATATTCACCTGTGAAATCTACATAATTGAATTGGTTAATTACTATAATTCCCCATTCTTTTGCAGCTTCTAAGAAAGCTTCATCATCGTTAGCTCTAATAGCAGCTACTACTTTTTCCATAGCTTCATCTAATTGAACAGCAGCCTTTTGAGCAAGTGATCCATCTGGGAATAATGGTGCCATTGGTGTAAAGAATATTTGTGTACCATATTGTTTAAATGAATCAAAGTTTGCTATTGAGTGTAAATCATTAGCTACAGCAATCATGTCTGTATCATTATATGTGATTTCTCCATTACCATTTACCATGAATTCTCCACCGATCATTCTCATGTCATTCATAAGAACTTCTGGTTTAAACATATTTGCTCCTGCTTTTGATTTTGCTGGATCAGCAATATAAGTTTCATAATACCATTCAGCTCTTCTTCTTAATTGAGCTTCATCATTAACATCAGTATAATTACCATATTCTTCAAATGGTTTTTCAACAACTACTTCTGGAGTTGGTTCTGGTGTTGGTGTTGGTGTAGCTGTTGGTGCAGGTGTAGCTGTTGGAGTTGGTGCAGGTGTAGCTGTTGCAACTGGTGTTGGAACTGGTGTAGGTTTTGGAGTATTTACTGTTTCTTCAATAGCTACTTGAGTTCTAACATCATCTTTATTACATCCATTACATCCTTTTAATAAACATCCTGCTCCTGTTACTACTAATGCTCCAGCTAAGAAACTTACGATAGCAGTTTTTAATTTACCACTAGATTTTTTTACTTTAACAACTTCTACTGGTTTTTCTTCTTCTGTTTCTAATTCCTCTGGATCAGCAACCTTATAGATAGTTACTCCATATTCTTTAGCTAATTTTTCTTCAACTTCTAATAATTTAGTATCAGAAACTTCACCTAAAGTATTTTGATTAACTAATTCTACATACATTTCTTTATCAGCAAGTACTTCGTAATAAGTTTGATCTACCTTTTCAATTTCTCCTTTAAGAATATTTCTTTCAGAATTTCTACTAGCATTTCTGAATTGTACACGTAATTCCTTATCACGTGCCTCTAGTCCAGCTAGTATCTTTTCTATTTTTTCCACTAATTCTAAATTCATACATTTTACCCCCTTCGTAAATGTGCCCTATATTATAGCACTAAATCTAGAATATGTCAAATACTATTTAGTATTCGACGGATGTATGAAATATACTAACAAATAATTTTTTATTTTTCAATATATTTCTATACCCCTTCTTAAAATTCGCTCATATTATACCAAAAAATAAAGGAAAAGTCAAGTTTTTCCTTTATCTATTTAGTTTTTAAATTTTTCATTAAAAGTTTATCTAACTTAAATTCCAATAAAATGAATATCAATATTCCAAAATCTAATATAGGTTTTAATACATTTTTTATTACAAATATCTTATTCAAATATAGATTCGAAGCATCTACATATGACATAGATTTAAGAACTATCATGTTTAATATAAAGCTATTAAATATGATTAGTAAGAATACTATTATCAATTTACTTAGCCTAGCAGAAGAAAAATACTTATTATAATTATGAGTTACAGGCACAAGCAAAAATATAACAAACAAGCTTGATATAATGTAATATATACCAAATAAGTTATTTTTACTAAACATATATATTATAATCTCTATTATAGTTAGCAATATAAATATACATGTTATACAACCAATAGCTAATTTCTTATACTTATACATACTTTCTCCTTAATTAAATTATACCATAATTGCTTGTATTATTAAATATTATTTGCTATCATTGATTTATACGAGGCTCTATATGAATACTACTGAAAAAGCAAAAAAAACAAGTACAACAGATATGCTAAATAAATTTATAGCTAAAGGGGATTTTAGTCAAGAAAGTATTGATAATTTTTTAATATCCGCTAATTGTACTCAAAAACAACTAATCAGAAGAGCTTTTAAACTATTAAATTATTTTATTTCAATAATAACAGAAAATAAGGATTTCAAAGAAGAATTAAATCAAATAATAGATTTAATCTCTTTATTGTGTGAAAATAGTGAATTTAATAAAAAAGAAATAGAAGTAAATCGTATAAGAATCAAGAAATCTAGAGAGGCTTTATTTGCTCTTTCTAATAAATATAATAATTTTGATCTTTTATCTGTTGCTAATAGATTGGATGAAATAATATTAGATAAAAACTTAGAAATACAAGATTTATTATTATTAATAAAGAAATTAATTAATAGAAAAGAAGATGTAAATATAATTAAAAAGATATTAAATATTAATAAAGGTGCTATTACAGGAAATGATAATGAATTATTTTATTATACATTTAATTTAGCTATAAATGCTATTAACAATGATGATAGAGAGAAATTCTATTATGTAACATTACTTAAAATATTTTATACTTCTAAAATTAATAAAATAAAGTATATAAATGAGTTAAATAGTAGAGTTTTTGTTGAAAGTCCTTTAGCTAATGAAATATATATGATTATACATGGAGTTAGAAGATCTTTAAGTCCAGAACAAATATTAGATAAATATGAAGTATATGAAGATTTACCATATTCTAAGATTTATGTACCAAATAAAGGATATTTTAATGATAGTGTTTTATTTACTATAGATAGTAGTGATACATATATTAGAGATGATGCTATAAGTATTAAAAAAGATGGTAATAATTATATTCTAGG
>JAEEGL016673282.1_pt1 | contig 18869 bp, 20 predicted proteins | sample 9134231 | NCBI WGS metagenome assembly JAEEGL01 (sample SAMN16246548, study PRJNA631951) | gut metagenome | biome: gut microbiome; feature: rumen; material: fiber-attached | host: Bos | place: Iran: Karaj | collected 2018-10 | reverse complement strand
TGTGATGAGAGGTATGAAGATGATACCTGTAGATAGAAAGGCACATGATAAAAAGAATGTTTATAAATATAGTGAAGAAACATTAGAATTAGATAATGCAGTTTGTATATTTCCAGAGGGTACTATTAATAGAACTAATGATACTATTATGCCTTTTAAATTAGGAGCTGTTAAAATGGCTTATAATACTAATAGTAAGATTATACCTTTTACTATTACAGGTAAATATCATTTATTTGGAATAGGGGGTAGAATTACTATTGATTATTATGAACCTATTATTATTAAAAATATAAATAAAGGTAATAAGCAATTAATGGATATAGTAAAAACTAATTTAGAAGAAAAGAATAGAAATAAATAATAGACTACAAAAGTAGTCTTTTTTTTGATATAATAAAAATAATTTGGAGGAAAAGATGAAAAAGAAAACAGATAAAATGATCGGATACAGAATATTTAAGGCTATACTTGGCCCTATATATAAATTTTATTATAATCCTAAGTTTTTAGGATTAGAAAATATACCATTAGATGGTCCTATAATATTTGCGGGTAATCATATACATTTAATGGATCAGAATGCAATTATTGTGTCATATAAAAGACCAATTCATTATATGGCAAAAAAGGAATATTGGGATTCTTTTAAAACTAGATGGTTTTTTAATGCAGTTGGTTGTATACCAGTAAATCGCTCTATTAAAGATGAAGTTGCGACTGAAAAAGCACTTGAAGTATTAAATAATGGTGGATGTATTGGAATATTTCCAGAAGGAACTCGTAATAAGACAGATGCCTTCTTACTACCATTTAAATTTGGAGCAGTATCAATGGCTAAAAAAACAAAAGCTACTATTGTTCCATTCGCAGTTACTGGAGATTATAAATTTAGAAGTAAGAACTTAGTATATAGATTTGGTAAACCTATTAAATATGGAAATGATTTAGCTAAACAAAATGAAATACTTACTAAAGCTATTACTGATTTAAAGAATAAAAGTTTGAAAGAAGAAAAAAAATTAGAAAAAGGTTCAAAATAATAGCAGTTTTATGTTATTATTAATATGGTGATTATAGTGAAAGTTACAGATAATTTTGATAATACAATTAAATATAAACTATATAGAAATGTAGAGTCATTACTACATCCATCTATATCTAAGAGTAATATTTCTACATATAAGATAGTATTAGATGATAATATGTTACCTATTAGAGTTTTTTATCCTAAGAAGGTATCTAATATGAAAGATGTAATTATATATATACCTAGTGATGGTAAAATTACTGATTCTTATGGTAGATATACTACTATTAGTAGAGATTTAGCTATTAAAACTAATAAGTGTTTGATTGCAATAGATTATTTTGATGAAGATATAGTATATCCAAATACATTAGATAGAGTAGTAGAAATAGTTAAATTATTATATGAAGAGTTATTTAAAATAGGATTAACTAAAGATAATATTACTTTAATGGGAGATTCTTTTGGAGGAACTCTAGTTAATGATATTAACATTAAATTTATAGAAGAAGGAATTGATTATATTAGTAAATGTGTTGTATTTTATCCTATGATTAGTATGAAGTATGATGATTTTACTTTATATCCTTCATTTGATGAAAATTCTTCATATGATTTATTAACATTAAATACTTGTAAGAGATTTGTATCTGAATATATAAATAGTGATGATTACTATAATTATGTATTAAAGTATGATAAGTTAGATAAATTTCCTAATTACTTAGTTGTAGTAGGAGAATATGATCCTTTAATAGATGAAATAAAAGAATTTAATTCTAAACTTAGTAATAGTGAATTATATTGTTTAGAAAGTAATACTCATGGATTTTTAAAATATATTCATACTATGAAAGGTGATGTATATGATAAAGTTCGTAAGTATATAGATGATAGGAGTGATAAAGATGGCTCAACAAAAAAAGACTAAGAAAGAGATAGTTAAATTATTATTAAATAAAGAATTAACTGGAGAAGATGATGCAGAATTATTAGATTTATTAGTAGAACAACCTATTGCGATAGATGTTGATAAACAAGAAGATGCTAATATGACACAAGGTGATAGGATTGCTGATAGATTAAGTGAAGTTGCTGGATCATGGGGCTTTATAATTGGTTTTATATTATTCTTGTTAATTTGGATAACTTTAAATTTAACAGGTATTATTAAATTGGATAAATATCCTTTTATACTATTAAATTTATTATTATCATGTTTAGCTGCTCTACAAGCGCCTATAATTATGATGAGTCAAAATAGACAAGCTAAGAAAGACTCTATTAGAAACCAAAATGATTATAGAACTGATTTAAAGAGTGAATTAATTAGTGAAGAATTACATCATAAAGTAGAAGAAATATTAAGATTACAAAGAAGAATATTAAGGGCATTAGAGGATGATGAAGATGAAAAAAAATAAAATTATATGTTTATTATTAATAATGACTTTAGTATTAGTTTTGAGTGGTTGTAAGAAAGAGGAAGAACCTGATATTCAAAATATGTCTGATACTCATACAGTTAGTGAAGATACACCACTTAGTAATATAGATGTAAATGGTAGTGGTACTCTACTTTGTACAAGAGAAGCTATGATGCCGGAAGGAATGAGTGGAAAATTTATTTACTCTATTAATTATAAAGATGGGGAAATATTAGTACTTCATTCAATGGAAAAAGTAATTAGTGATAATAAAAGTCAATTAGATGAGTATGAAAATTCATACAAAACAATTAAAGAAAGATATAAAAGTGTTAAATATTATGACATTACTATTACAAGAGAAGATAATTATGTAATTTATGATTCAAATATAAATTATGGTAAACTTGATTTTAATGAATTAATTGAAGTAGAAGGTAATGAATATAATTTATATGATGATAATCATTTATTATTAAAAAAATGGTATAATTTTGCGAAGAAGTCTGGTATGACTTGTGAAGGAGTAGTTAATTAAATAATAAATTAACTATTCTTTTTTTGTAAATTTACATACTAATAATATATAAATTCATATATGCTTTATTTATATTTGATAAAATATATATATGAAGATATTAAGTAGATTCAAACAACTTAAAAAAGATATTAAATTAGTAATAATCACAGTACTAATAATGTCTTGTATTGGAGTATATGCAACAGGTACATGTATAATAGCAGCAACAGCAGATGATGTGACATACAACAATACAACAGTTTCAGCTGCTCTAAATGATTTATATGAACTAACACAAACATTTTGTCCACCAGGTTACGAATGTACTAAGTACAATTATGTGATAGATTGTGACAACAATATAGTTAGAACTACAATATCAGATGATTTAAATGGATTAGCTAAAAGAATGGCAGAAAAGGCCTATCTTGATAATGGTCAAAGTGAGTATGTATCATCATGTAATGGAGTAAGTTTTAGCGATATATCAAGCAATACAAATGGAAAAGGTATATATGAGATGGCTAGCACAAAGAATGATACCTATCCAATTTACTATTATCGTGGAGATGTAGATAACAACAATGTAAAATTTGGAGGATTTTGTTGGAAAGCAATCCGTACAACAGACACTGGAGGAGTAAAATTGATTTATAATGGAGAACCTGATCAAGATGGATATTGTACAACTACAACAGGTGAATCCACACAAATAGGAACTAGTGTATTCAGTCCAGGCTATGACTCACCATCGTCTGTAGGATATATGTATGGAACAATATATAATCGTTTACAAAAAACAGCATCTAATCTTAATACACCATATGTATATGGTAATGATGTGACATACTCTGGAGGCACATATACACTATCAGATACAATGACAAGTACTGGAGCATGGACAACAGACTATAATACATTAAATAATAATCATTATACATGTTGGACTACAGGAACAAGTTGTACATATGTATATTATGTATATTATACAGATAGAACGTATGGGGCTTACTATATAACACTAAAAGAAGGTAAAAAAGTATCAGACGCATTAGATGAGATGTTTAATGGAAATGATGTTAATACAAATAGCAGTACAATTAAGACTACAATAGATAATTGGTATAATACAAATTTATCAAGTTATACTAGTTATATAGAAGATACAGTATATTGTAATGATAGAAGTATAAGTAATCTAGGAGGTTGGGAACAAGACGGAGGCCATACATCAACTAGCCTTCAATTTAGTCCATATACAAGAAAAAATTCAAAAACCCCAACTCTAACATGTAGTAGAAATTTAGATAAATTCACAGTATCCTCATCAAATGGAAATGGCGCATTAACATATCCTATAGGATTAATAACAGCTGATGAAGCAATGTATGCTGGAGCAGGAGGCCTTTTTAATAATGAAACTGATTATTATCTAAATAATAACCAATTATATTGGATTCTTTCTCCTAATACTTTTAGTAATCATCCTTGGGGCCATGTTGTTGAACCTTTAGGTTTCCTTAGTTCTAACAATACTACCTATACTAGTGGTGTTCGTCCAGTCATCTCTTTAAAATCTACTGATGTAGTTGAATCAGGTGATGGAACTCAAAATAATCCATATGTGATTAAGACTAGTTAATATGTTTATATCATCCAATTAATTGTGTGTTTGTTTTAGACATCAATTGGGTGATTTTTTTGTTTTTATATTAAATTTATTATATAATATGAGTAATTAGTGGAGGAACTATGGATAAGAAAAACATCAGAAATTTTTGTATTATTGCACATATTGATCATGGTAAAAGTACTTTGGCTGATAGAATACTTGAGATTACTAATTCTATTGAAAAAAGAGATTTAAAGAAACAAATGTTAGATGATATGGATTTAGAACAGGAACGTGGTATTACTATTAAGTTAAATGCAGTACAACTAACATATGAAAAAAACAATACTACTTATTATTTAAATTTAATAGATACTCCTGGTCATGTAGATTTTTCTTATGAAGTATCTAGATCTTTAGCTGCTTGTGAGGGGGCTATTTTAGTAATTGATGCGACTCAAGGAGTACAAGCACAATCACTTGCTAATTTATATTTAGCTCTTGATAATGATTTAGAGATTATTCCAGTAATTAATAAGATAGATTTGCCTAGTGCTGATATAGATAGATGTTTAGAAGAATTAGAAAATATTGGTTTTAATAGAGAAGATGTTGTATGTACTAGTGCTAAAACTGGAGAGGGAATAGAAGAATTAATAGATAAAGTAATTGAAAAAATACCTAGTCCTAAAGGTGATGAGAATTTACCTTTGAAAGCACTTATATTTGATTCTAAATTTGATTCTTATCGTGGCATTATTACTTCTGTTAGAATAGTAGATGGAACTATTAAAGTTGGTGATGAGATATTAATGATGGATACTAATGCATCATATGAAGTATTAGGTCTTTCTATTGATACTCCATATGAGAAGAAAGTAGATAGTTTATCTGCTGGAGAAGTAGGTTATATTTATGCTTCTATTAAGAGTTTAAGCGATATACATGTAGGTGATACTATTACATTAAAGAAAAAACCTTGTAGTGAAAGATTACCTGGGTATAAACCAATGCAGCCACAAGTTTATGCTGGTATTTATCCAATTGATCCTGATAAGTTTGAAGATTTAAGAGAAGCATTAGATAAATTAAAATTAAATGATTCTTCCTTAATATATGAACCAGAAACGTCTAAAGCATTAGGTTTTGGATTTAGAGTTGGTTTCTTAGGATTATTACATATGGAAATAGTAGAAGAGAGAATTAGAAGAGAATTTAATATTGATTTAATTGCGACTAGTCCATCAGTTATATATAAAGTAATATTAACTAATGGAGAAGTAATGGAAATAGATGCGCCATATAAGATGCCTAAGAATGAAAAGATTAAATATATGGAAGAACCATATGTTAAGATGAATATATTTTCTCCTGCAGAATACATTGGAGATATTATGAAATTATGTCAAGATAAAAGGGGTAATTATCTAAAGATGGATTATATTGATACTACTAGAGTTACTATTGAATATAAATTACCTTTATCTGAGATAATATTTGATTTCTTTGATAAATTAAAATCTTGTACTAAAGGATATGCGTCTTTTGATTATGAGTTTAGTGAATATTTAGAATCTAATTTATGTAAGATGGATATATTAATTAATGGAGAAATAGTAGATGCTTTATCTGTAATAGTATATAAAGATTTTGCCTATAATAGAGGTAAAACTATAGTAGATAAATTAAAAGAAGTAATACCTAGACAATTATTTGAAGTACCTATACAAGCCGCTTTAGGTAATAAAATTATATCTAGAAGTACTGTTAAAGCACTTAGAAAAGATGTTTTAGCTAAGTGTTATGGAGGAGATGTATCTCGTAAGAAAAAACTATTAGAAAAACAAAAAGAAGGTAAAAAGAAAATGAAAAAGATAGGTAGTGTAGAATTACCTCAAGAAGCATTTTTATCTATATTGACTACTGGAGATAATAATTAATGGTTAAATCTGTTTATATACATATTCCTTTTTGTAATAATATATGTACTTATTGTGATTTTTGTAAGATCTATTACAATAAAAAATATATTTCATTATACTTAGATGAGTTAGAAAAAGAAATTAAAAATAAATATAATAATGAATTAATTGAAACTATATATATAGGTGGAGGTACTCCATCATGTCTAAATATAGATGAATTAAATAAATTATTTGATATTATTAAGATCTTTAATATAGATAATTTGAAGGAATTTAGTATAGAATGTAATTTTGATAGTATAAATAATGAGAAATTAGATATATTTAAGAAAAATAAAATTAATCGTATTAGTTTTGGATTAGAATCTATTGATAAAAATAATTTAAAAATACTAGGTAGATTTAATGATACTAATAAGATTAAGGATATTATTCAATATTGTAAAAGAATTGGATTAAATAATATAAATATAGATTTAATATATGGATTAGAGAATGAGAGTATTGATGTATTAAAAAAAGATTTAGATTTTGTTAAATCATTAGATATAACTCATATATCTACTTATTCTTTAATTATAGAAGATAATACGATATTAAAGATTAATAATACTAAATATATTGATGAAGAGTTAGACGAAGAAATGTATAAAGTAATATGTTCTGAGTTAAAAGAGTTTGATCATTATGAGATTAGTAATTTTTCTAAAAATAAAGATTATTATTGTAAACATAATTTAGTATATTGGAATAATTTGGAATATTATGGATTTGGATTATCTAGTTCTGGTTATATAGGTAATATCAGATATACTAATACTAGAAGTATTAATAAGTATTTAAAACATAATTATATTAAAAATAATGGTATAGAAGAATTGAGTATAAAAGATAAAATAGTATATGAGATTATATTAAATCTTAGAACTAGTACAGGAATTGATTTAGATTATTTTAATATTTTATATAGAAATAAATTAGATGAGTTATATGATTATAAAGAGATGATTAATAGAGGATTATTGGTAGAAGAAAATAATCATTTAAAAATTCCTAAAGATTTATGGTATATTAGTAATAGTATAATAGTAGAATTATTGGAGCATGAGATATGAGAGAAGAGTTATTTAAAGATGAATTAAATTATATTAAAGATTCAAAGTTAAAAGAATCTTTAATTAAAATTATAAATGAATTACCGGATTATTGGTTAGAAGTTGCGGCTTCTTCTACTGGTAAATATCATCCTAAATATGCTTTAGGAGATGGAGGATTACTTCGACATTCTAAAGTTGCGATGAGAATGGGATATGAATTATTATTAGATGAATCTATTGGGAATAAATATACTAGTAGAGAAAAAGATTTAATGCTTATATCTCTTCTTATACATGATGGATTAAAATCTGGTATAGAAAAGGAGAAATATACTAGATTTGATCATCCTATATTAATGGCTAATTTTATTTTAGATAATAAAGATAAATTTGATTTAAAAGAAGAAGATGCAAAATTTATAAGTGATGTGATTAAGACACATATGGGTAATTATACTACTGATTATAATGGTAATGAAGTGTTAGAAAAGCCATCTAATAAATATCAAAATTTTGTTCATATGTGTGATTATTTAGCTAGTCGTAAATTTATTCATATAGATTTTGATAAAGATAATAATATATTGGAGGAAGTATGAAGGGTAAGATAATAGTTATAGAAGGTACTGATTGTTCTGGAAAAGAAACTCAATCTAAATTATTAGAGAAAAGACTTAATGAGAATGGATATAAATGTATTAGATTTGGTTTTCCTATGTATGATACTCCTACAGGTAAAATTATTGGAGGAGATTATTTAGGTAAACCAGAAATAGGAGAGTCTTTATTTAGTGAAGGAGCAGTTAATGTTGATCCATATGTAGTATGTTTATATTATGCTGCTGATAGAAAATATAATATGAATAAAATATTAGAATATTTAGATAAAGGTTATTATATTATATTAGATAGATATACTACTTCTAATTTAGCTCATCAAGGTAGTAAGATTAAAGATAAAGATGAGAGATTTAATATGTATCAATGGATAGATAAATTAGAATATTGGTTATTAAAATTACCTAAACCGGACATGACTATATTTTTACATATGCCTTTTGAATATTCTAATAAATTAAAAGAAAATAGAGAATATATTGATGAACATGAAAAAGATCCTGAATATTTAAAAAATTCAGAATTAGCTTATTTAGAATTATGTGGACTTTATAATTGGAGTAAAGTTGAATGTGTTAAGAATGAAGAGATTAGAACTATAGAAGATATAAATAATGAAATATATAAATTATTTAAAGATAATATTAATGAATAATAAAAAAAGATAAGTAAAATACTTTTCTTTTTTTTTATAAATTTGATAATACTCCAGGAATTGAACTATTAGTTGTTGGAATATGAGGAACATTTGAATTATTTTGATTATTATCACTAGATGTAGGGATGTGTGGTACTTTTGGTTGCTCTTGTACTTCTTCGTTTTTCTCTTCCTCTTTTGATTTTTCTTTATTGTCCTTTTCTGTTGTTTCTTCGTTTTTCTCTTCTTCTTTTCCTTCTTTTTTGTCTTTTTCTACCTCATCTAAATCTACTGTTAAAGTTTGACCATATGTAGCATCTTCTAAGTCTCCTGTTTCTATTTCTATAATTCTATATATTTCTTCAAAGGAAGTGGATCCATCTAATACTTTTCCTAAACCATCTTGAAGCATAGTAATAGTATTATCACTATATACTAAATCACTTAATTCTTCTTTTGATACTTTTTCATTTAAAGCATTTCTTAATTTATCATCAAATTCTAATACTTCTTGAACTGCGATTCTTCCTTTATAACCTTTACGACAATGTTCGCATCCATTTTCATTAGCATCCCATACTTCATCTACATCTTTTTTCATAAATATTTTAAACACTTTTTTCTCATAATCATTAGTTGGTCTTTTGATACGACAATGTGGACATATCATTTTTGCAAGTCTTTGAGCAATTATACCAACCATTGATGTAGATAATAAGTATCTTTCAACATCCATATCTAAAAGTCTTTCAATTGTAGATAGGGCATTGTTTGTATGGATTGTAGATAAAACCAAGTGACCTGTGATAGCTGAACGTACGGCGATTTGTGCAGTTTCAGAGTCACGAATTTCTCCGATTAGAATAACATTAGGGTCTTGACGTAAGATAGAACGTAGGGCAGCAGCGAAAGTCATTCCAATCTCTGAGTTTACTTGTACTTGATTAATACCTTCAATATTCATTTCTATCGGATCTTCTACGGTAATTATATTTGTTTCAGGTTTATTAAGTGCTTGAAGCATTGAATAAGTAGTTGTTGATTTACCTGAACCAGTAGCTCCAGTAACTAGAATAATACCATTTGGTATTTCTATCATTCTATGAATTTTTTTATTATTTGCTTTGTTAAATCCTAAACTATCTATACCTTCTAATGATCTTGTATAGTCTAAGATACGAATAACTATTTTTTCTCCTTCATTAAGAGGTAGGGCAGAAACACGCATATCTAAATATGTACCACCAAAGTCTCCTTTAATAGCACCATCTTGTGGTAACCTTGTTTCAGTTATATTCATATTTGCCATTAATTTTAGTCTTGTAGTTAAGTTTCTTTCGAATACTAATGGTATAAATGTATAATCTTGTAATTCACCATCTATTCTAAATCTTACAACCATTCCGTCTTCTCTTGGGTCAAAGTGAATATCTGATGCTTTTCCTTTTGATGCTTGAATAATTATATAATCAGCAATTTGTGTAACTGGAGTTTTTGCAAAATCAAATGTTGCGGCATACTTTTTATTAGCACTTCCACCTTTTAATGCATCTAGTGGATTTGGTTTTTGTTGTGTTGTAGGTTGAGGTGCTGCTTGAGGCTGTGGTTGTCCTTGTGGTTGTGGTGTCATTTGCCCTGGCATTTGTTGTGCTGGCATAGGCGCGTTAGGTTGACTTATTGGCAAATTGTTTACAGCTGGATTTTGAGCACTAGATAAAACTGTACTTGCAGCATTTGATTGTACAGTTCCTGTGTTATTTACTTTACCACTATTGTTTAAAGTTGTATTTTGTATTTGATTTTGAGCCATTTTGCAACCTCTTTATTCTTTTTATGGTATTTTATTCTTTTTTATTATATAATAATTTTAGAATTAAAACAATAGAAAGGGTAAAAAAATGTATGAAAAATAATAAAGGATTTGTATTAGTGGAAACACTTGTTGTTACTGTGTTTGTTGTTACTGTTTTTACAATGCTTTTTGTTCAATATACTCCTGCTTTGTCTGAGTTTGAACGTAGAGAATACTCTGATGATATTGATAGTAAATATGATATATATTGGGTTAAAATGATGGTTCAAAGTCAAGATTATATTACTGATGCTAAATGGACTACTATTAAAAATCGTTTATATAGTAGTTCTGGTAATACTCCTTATGTAGAATTAACTCATGATTATTTTACTGATTATCCCGATTGTACTGTTGGTACAGCACAATGCATTATTGATAAAGTAAAATATGATTTTGATATTGATAAGATATATGTGACTAAGTATAGTTTATCTGGAAATAATTTGCATTATAAAAAGATTAATAATAGAGATGTTAATCAAGGTGGATTTTTTAAAGATAAATTATTAGAAGGTACTCACGGAAAAATAGGTGGTACTACTTTTGATCCTGGATTAGTTGAATATGTTGATCATTTACCTGATTATATTAATATGTCTATGAATTATGCTGAATTTAGATTAATTGCACAATTTAAAAGATTAATTGATCCTAATTTAGCTACTGGTGGTGCTGGTACTGGTACTTTAGATAGAAGCGATGCTAACACATATTATACTTATGCGACAATTGAGGTGATCAGAGAATGATAAAATTAAATAATAAAGGAATGACTATTATAGAATTATTAGCTTCTTTCATTATTATTTCTTTAGTTCTTGTGACTTTATATACTTCATTAAATAATTTTAGTGATAAAAAAGTTGAAGAATCAGCTAAAGAATCTGTTTATACATATAAAAATTTATTAACTAAGGAAATATATGATGATATTATAAATAAAGGTTTAATTGATGTAGATTCATCTGAAGTAACTGATACTGTGGTTGAAGCTATGGATAGATTTGGTGTACATAATTGTGCCAACAAACAATATTGTGTTGGGGCAGGTGGAGACAGCTGCGGTGGTACAGGTAGTAATTGTGTTAATGCGAATGAAACTTTATTAACCCGTGTTGTTTTTACTTTTAAGGATACTTCACAAAAATTATTAATAGTAGCAAAAAATCCTGATGCTGATGGTAAAGATATTATTGCGTATGGCAAATTTAATGATTTACATATATATGATTTACCAACTTATGATGGTAATGCATTAAGAGTTGGTAATGTTATATCATCTCGTTTTTCATACCCAATATATGATTTTGAAATGAGATTTGAACATCCATTGTTCTCTCAAAGATATGGTGTCATTATAAGAGCGGTTGTTAATTTACATTAATTTTATAGGAGGATAAATGAAGAGATTATTTGAAATTATAAAAAGCGAATATAAATTTATACTATTTTTAATCTTTTTATTAGTTATTTCCTTATATCCATTAAATTATTATATTGTACTTGGTGGAGGTATTAAAAATATAGGTAATAGAGTGAAAGTAGAGAATGCTTATAAAGAAAAAGGAACATTTAATATTTCATATGTTTCACAAATGCAGGCTACACCTGTTACGTATTTATTATCTTATGTTATTCCTTCATGGGATTTAGAAAAAGTATCTGATTATAAATATAATGATTTGGAAACAGTAGAAGATTTAGATAAGAGAGATAAATTAGAATTAGATTCTACTAGTTCTAATGCTATATATTATGCTTATACTATGGCAGGAAAAGATATAAAGGCTGTTTCTAGTAAGTTTTTTGTTTTAGCTACTTTTAATGATTATCCATCTGATTTAAAAGTAGGAGATGAATTAATAAGTATAAATAATACTTCTTTTGATGAGACATTAAAATATAAAGAAGTTGTTTCTAATAGTACTGTTGGAGATATTGTTAATATTAAAATTAAGAGAAACAAAAAAGAGATGAATATTAACTCTACTGTATACGAAGATAAAAATAACAATAAAATTTTAGGTATATATTTAACTAATTTAAAAGAATATGAGACTAATCCTAAAGTAGATATATCTTTCGCATCTAATGAAGCGGGACCATCTGGTGGATTAATTACATCTTTATCTATTTATAATAAATTAGTTAAAGAAGATATTACTCATGGATATACTATTGCAGGTACTGGTACTATGGAATCTGATGGATCTGTTGGATCTATTGGTGGTATTGAATATAAATTAAAAAGTGCATCTAAAAAAGCAGATATATTTTTAGTACCTAGTGGTAAAAATTATAAAAGTGCTATTAAATTAAAAAAAGAAAAAAAATATAAAATTAAAATAATCCCAGTAAGTAGTTTTTCTGATGCGATTAATAAACTAGAGGAATTAAAGTAATGAGAATAGGAATTGATTTAGATGATACTATTTCTTGTACAAAAGAAGAAATAAATTATTTATTAAATATATTTTTGAAAGAAAATCAAATAGCTGAAGAAGAATTAAATAGAGATATTATCCATCAATTTCATCTAAAATATATTAAAGATGTATTTTCTAATGAATTAGTTAAAGATGGAGTTGTAGATTATATAGATAAATTAAGTAGAGATAATGAAATTTATATAATTACTGCTAGAAATGATTTGTTTTTTGATAATACATTAGATGTTAAAAAATATACTTATAATTGGTTAGATAAAAATAATATTAAATATGATAAAGTAATATTTAATTCATATCATGAAGGTAAAAAAGATGCGTGTATTAATAATAAAATAGATTTATTTATAGATGATGATATTGAAAATATAAAATGGGTTAAAAGTAGTGGTATTAAAACTATTTTATATGATGATAGTGGTAAATATACTGGAATAGAGTGTATTACTAATTGGAATGATTTATATAACTATATTATTAATTATAAGCAATAATTATTGTGTTTATATTAGTAATATGCTATTATATATTGATATAGAGGGAGTGGTCGAATATGAGAAAGATTATAGGATTTATAATTATTGTTATTTTAATTATATTAATAATTGTATTAAGTAATAAATATTATGGTAAAAGTTCTAATAATAAAAGTTTAAATACTTCTAATACTACTAGTACAAAGATAACTACAAATACTAATACAAGTGATGATACTACTGATAATAATTCTACAGTAGTTGAAGAGAAAAATACTTTAAATAATAATAATGATGATGTAGATAATGTTCCTGATACAGCAAGTGATGATAATAATGGTTATATTGCAGTAGATAGTTTTACTGTTAATATTGATAAAACTGTATTAAATGTAGGAGATAGTGAGAAAATAAATGTGGTAATTAATCCTACTAATGCTTCAGAGAAAGAAGTTAACTTTACATCTAGTAATAAAGATGTGTTGACAGTTTCTTCTGTTGGTATAATTAAAGCAAAACATAAAGGAACTGCTTTAGTAACAGTAAGTGTAAAAAATCATAATGACTATAAAATGATAATAAATGTAAAATAAGGAATTAAAATTCCTTTTTTTGTGATATAATTTTAATGGTGAACTATATGAAGAATTTTGTAATTATATTAATTTTTATGGCTATTTTGATATTTTTTATATTTTTAATTGATAGTAAAAGTAAGTAGTCTATAATTTGATTAATGTTTTATAGAATGATATAATTAGTTTGTTTATATTACATGAAGGGTGATTAAATAGTTTATGAAAAAGTTTTTTGCTAATATTAAAAAGTATTATAAATATGCGGTTAGATCTGCGAAAGCTGAATTAAAAAGTGAAGTGGCTGATTCTTATTTGAATTGGTTATGGTGGATAATAGAACCTTTTGCATTTATGATTATTTATACTTTTGTATTTGGTTATATATTTAAGAATAATACACCATACTTTGCTTCTTTTGTAATGATAGGTGTTATGTGTTGGGATTTCTTTAATAGAATGCTTAGTGGTAGTGTTAAATTAATTCTTAATAATAGAGAATTAGTTACTAAAGTCTATATTCCAAAGTATATATTATTGTTATCTAAATCATTTACTTATATGATTAAAATGGGTATAAGTTTTGGTTTGTGTTTAGGTTTAATGGCTTTTCAAGGTGTTCCACTTAGTTGGCATATTTTATTTATTATACCTATATTTATAATTATATATATATTATCTTTTGGTATAGGTTTAGTATTAATGAATTATGGAGTGTCTTTTGATGATTTATATAATCTTACTAATATTGGATTGAGAATGCTATTTTATTTATCTGGTATTTTCTATAATTTAAGAACTAGAGTAGGTGGGCATTTAGCTTACTATTTATTAAGGGTAAATCCATTTGCGTTTTTAATCAGTGAAATGCGTAAAGTTATGATTGAGAATCATTTACCTAGTTTTGAAGGTTTAGCTGTTTGGTTCTGTGTTAGTTTAGTTATATTAGTATTTGGTATTTATATAATTAATAAAAATGAAAATTCTTATGCGAAGGTGATATAATGGCAATTGAAATTCATGAATCTAAAAAGAAAAACCATTTAATTTCTGATGGTAAGAGAGATATTGCGGTTAGTGTTAAAGACTTACATATTATATATAGAGGTTTAAAGAAAACATCTATTAGAGCTTCTTGGAAACATTTAACTGATAAAATAGAAACTTTTGAAGCTTTAAAAGGTATTTCTTTTGAGTTAGAAGAAGGTAAAATACTTGGTATTATAGGTAAGAATGGTAGTGGTAAATCTACTTTATTACGTGCTATTGCGGGTATATTTTCACCTGATATAGGTAGTATTGATCTACATGGTAGAAGTGTTTCATTACTTTCTATTGGAGTTGGTTTTAATAAGAAATTAACTGGTATAGAGAATATATATTTATCAGGTATGTTATTAGGATTCTCTGAAGAAGAGATTAGAAAAAAAGAAAAAGAAATAATTAAATTTGCTGATATTGGGGATTTTATACATAAACCTGTAAAAACTTATTCTTCTGGTATGTATTCAAAATTAGCTTTTGCGATTACTGCAATACTTGAGACTGATATTATGTTAATCGATGAGGTTTTAAGTGTTGGAGATACAAAATTTAAAGAAAAAAGTTATGCTAAAATGAAAGAATTAATTTCATGTGATACAAGAACAGTTGTTATTGTGTCTCATAACTCTCAAACAATTAATGATTTATGTACAGATGTTATTTGGATTAATGATGGTGTTGTTATTGATGTTGGTAAACCAGAAGATATAGTACCTAGATATGAAGAATATATGAATCAATAATTATGAATAAATATGTGTTAATAGGTGGAGGTAATGTCGGTAGAGGCAATACTTCTTACGAAACTGAAATAATAGATAATGAAATAGTTAAAATGACAAATAAAGAAAAACCAAATTTATTATTTGTTGGGTTAGCTTCTTCATTTAGTGATTCATATTATGATACTATAAAAAAAATATATAAAGATCTTGGGTGTGAGACTAGTTATTTAAAAAAGAAGAATATTATTAATAATCCAAATATTGTAGAAGAAAAGATTAAAAATGCAGATATAATATATTTTTGTGGAGGAGATAGTTTAAAACTAGTTACTGATATTAAGAAACATTTAATTGATAAATTATTAGAAGAAAAAGATAATTGTATTTTTGTAGGTATGAGTGCTGGAGCTATATTATTTTCTAATAAAGGATATAGTGATTCTCTAATACTTAGAGGAGAAGCAGATAAATATGATTTTGTAGATGGATTAGGATTAGTAAATATATCTATATGTCCACATTATGATGAAGAAGAAAAAAGAAAAGAATTAAAAGATGAATTATTTGATACTATATATGGTATACCTAGTAAGACTTGTTTAATTGTTGAAGATAATAAGTATAAAGTATTAGGTGATTCTAAAGTATATAAATGTTATATGGATAATAATAATTTTGTAGAAGAAGTGTTAAAAGATGAAGGAGTTATTTCCTAAGTCTTTTTTTTCTATAAATATTTTGTTATATTTATCTTATGAGTAGATATAGAAATTATAAAAAAAATAATAATAAAATAATTAGATATTTATTATTAATATTAATATTATTTGGAGTGTATTATTTAGATAAATTTATTATTACTAATGATAATCTAAAAAAAGAAAACCCTGTAGAAGTAACTACAGATAATAAATTAAAAGTATATTTTATTGATGTTGGTCAAGGAGATTCTATTCTTTTGACAATTAATAATCATAATATGTTGATTGATTCTGGTAATTATAATGATAGATTTAAATTAACTAAATATTTTAAAAGTTTAGGTATTAATAAATTTGATTATGTTATTGGTACTCATGCTCATGAAGATCATATAGGTAGTATGTCTTATATTATTAAGAAATTTGATATAGATCATTATATTATGCCCTCTACTAAGACAGATTATAATTCTTATACTTATACTATTAAAGCGCTTGATAAGAAGGAAATGGGTGTAGAAGAACCTAAGATTGATAGTATTATTAAATTAGATGAAGTTAGTTGTAAATATTTATATTATGATAATAATGAAGAAGATTTAAATAATAATTCTATTATTATGAAATGTACATTCTTTAATAATAGTTATTTATTTACTGGTGATACTACTAGTGATGTTGAAAAGATGATATTCGATAAAGACTTAAAGAGTGATGTATTAAAAATAGCACATCATGGATCAAGATATAGTTCTAGTGCCCAATTTTTAGAACAAGTTAATCCTAAATATGCGATTATTACTTGTGAGGAGGGTAATGAATATGGATACCCTCATAAAGTTACACTAGATAAATTAAATAGTAAAAATATAAAAATATTTAGAACTGATTATGATGGTACTATAATAAGTACTAGTGATGGAAATAATATTAGTTTTAATACTATTAAAACTAATACGAATGGATGATTATATGAGAGTAAAAATAGAAAGATTAGATAATTTTGGTAGAGGAATATGTTTTATTAGTAATAAAATTTGTTTCGTATACAATGCTTTAGAAGATGAAGAAGTAGAAATAGAAATTATTAATGATACTAAAAGATATTCTGAAGCTAAAGTAATAGATTATTATTCTAAATCTAAAGATAGATGTGATACTTGTATTTATTATAATGAATGTGGTGGTTGTTCATTAGATCATATGAGTTATGAAAAAGAAAATAAATTTAAATTAGAAACTGCGAATAGTATATTAAAAAGAATAGGTAAGATTGGTTATACTATTAAAGATATTGTTTATGATGAAGAATTTAATTATAGAAATAAAATTGTATTACATAGTGATGGTAAAAGAATTGGGCTTTATAATAATAAATCTAATGATATAGTAGAAATAGATAATTGTAGATTAGTAAGTCCTTTAATTAATAAATTAATAAGTGAGATTAAAAATGTTGATGGAGAAACTACTATTAGGGTAGATAATTTAGATAAAGATTATATAATTACTAATGGAGAAAAAGATTTTATTTATACTAATATAGGTAATATTAAATATAAGATTAATATTAATAGTTTCTTTCAAGTTAATAGATTTTTAACTGTAAAAATGTATGATTTTATTAAGAAATATGTATTAGAATTTAATCCTAAGAGTGTTTTAGATTTATATTGTGGAGTTGCATCTATTGGTATATATGTTTGTCATAATACTAATATAAAATTAATAGGAGTAGATTTAAATCCAGATAATATAGAGTGTGCGAAAGATAATATTAAGTTGAATAGTATTAATGGAGAAGTATATAAATTAGAAGTTAATAAGTCGTTACATTTATTAAAAGATATTGATGTAGTTATTGTAGATCCTCCTAGAAGTGGTTTAGATTATAAAACTATTAATGTATTAAATTATAGTGATATTAATAGAATAATATATGTTTCTTGTAATATTACTACTTTAGCTAGAGATTTAAATATATTCAGTAATTATAAGATAAAAGAAATGAAATTATTTAATATGTTTCCTAGGACATTTCATTGTGAAAGTATCACGGTACTTGAAAGGAGATAATATATGAGTAAGTATGAACCATTATGGAGATATGTAAAAGAAAATAATAAAGAAGAGTATAAATTATCATTTGAAGAAGTAAAAAGAATAACTGGCTTTGATTT
>JAEEGL015071397.1_pt1 | contig 18869 bp, 14 predicted proteins | sample 9134231 | NCBI WGS metagenome assembly JAEEGL01 (sample SAMN16246548, study PRJNA631951) | gut metagenome | biome: gut microbiome; feature: rumen; material: fiber-attached | host: Bos | place: Iran: Karaj | collected 2018-10 | reverse complement strand
GCAGCCATCGACTCTGCCGATATCTTCCTGCAGAAAAAAGAACAACAGATAGCAAACCTTAAAGAGGAATATCTCAAGGCAAAGACGGAGATCCAGCAATACGAAGCGGCAACAAAGATATACATGGAATATATCCCCTTTGAAAACGACTCTGCCATTGCCTATCAATATCGCTGCATCGAACTAGCAAAAAGCATGGGGAGAGATGATCTGTTGGCAACCGCTACCATCAGTCTGGCAAACCAACTGTCGAACTCAGGATTCTACAATGAGGCACGCATCCATCTGAGTGAGGTACCCGAGCAATACATCGACGACGAACACCTCATAGCCATGAACCGTCTCTATGGTGAGATGGGATTCTACTCGCATGACCCCAAGCTAAGCCAGGCCTTTCACCAACAGGCGAACGAGATGAAAACCAGACTATTGGAACGTCTCGACACGACTTCTATGACATGGTTGTCTTTCCGCACAAATTTACTAAACAACGAGAATAAACAAGAGGAAGCACTGACATATAGTGACCGGTGGATGCAGGCATGCGAACCCGGCACACGCCCTTTTGCCATCATGGCATTCTTCCGTTCAGAGATTTACAGAAAACTCGGGGATGTGGAGATGCAGCGTTACTGGCTGATACAGTCGGCATTGGCGGATATCCGCAATGCTATCATGGACCAGGGATCACTGTGGAGCCTGGCTAACTCACTGATTAGTAAGAAAGAGGATGTGAACCGGGCACATCGTTATATCGACTTCTCATGGAAATGTCTCACACGGTTTTCCACTCATATGCGTTCATGGCAGGTTGCACCCGTCGTGGCACGTATCAACGATGAGTATAAACAACAGCTGCAGACAGCTAACAACCACCTGAGATGGACCATCGGCATCATCAGTCTGCTGCTCCTCGGCATCCTCCTCTCACTGCTGTACGTCATGAAGAAACGCCGACAACTGGCAAAGGCACGGAATGAACTGAACTCACTCAATGACCAACTGGAGGTCAAAAACCAACAACTGCAGGAGAACAACACCCTATTGTCTGACGCTAACCAGATGCTTTCCGACACTAACGAACAACTGCGGAATGCCATCATGCGCCTCAACGATACGACGCGCGTGAAAGATGAATATATCGGAAAGTTCCTCACGATATGCTCCGACTATATCAATAAGTTGGACAACTACCGCATCAAGGTGAACCGTAAACTGAAAGCCAACCAATATAACGACCTGCTTCGCATAACTTCATCCGAACACCTTAAGGAGGATGAACTGAAAGAACTGCTGGAGAATTTCGATTCGGTATTCCTCCATCTGTTCCCTACCTTCATCGACGACTTCAATGCCCTCCTGCGTAAAGAGGAAAGGATCATACCTGCCGACAGGAACTCATTGAATACCGACCTTCGTATCTTCGCCCTCATACGACTGGGTATTGACGAGAGTTCAAAGATTGCCGAATTCCTCCACTACTCACCCAACTCCATTTACGCTTACCGAGCACGCATCAAAAACAAAGCAGCCGGTAACCGTGATAACTTCGAACAAATGGTCAAAGAAATCGGTATGCAGCAGTAAACATTTCATTCGTGGCTCAAAGATCCGACCTATGAGTTGCAAATCTCTAATTTACAAACCACTTTTTTCAATCTTTATCATTATATATTTTTGACTTAGCCACAAGAATGTAAAAAATGTTAATAGTTGATCGCCTTATATACCTGCTTCAGAAAAATACACTAAATTTGTGACCATACTCCCGAATTTCTTATAAAAATCTGGAGTACATTCACAAAATTCAGAATTATATGTACAAGAGAATATTTGATATTGAGAGAAAGTTAGATGAAGGAATGTTCCTATTTGGCGCACGTCAGACGGGGAAGTCTACTCTTTTGAAAGAAAGATTCAAAGGGGCAATTTATTACGATTTACTTAATCCGAGTGTAAGAAGAGCTTTTAAGTTGAATCCGTATTCTCTTTGGGAGGCGCTTCAGGACAAACCAGCAGGAACACTTGTGGTCGTTGACGAGATCCAAAAAGTTCCGGAACTATTGGATGTTGTACATTCCCTGATGGTGGACAGAGGTTTATTCTTCATTCTCAGCGGATCCAGTGCAAGAAAACTCAAACGTTCCGGAGCAAACACCCTCGGAGGTAGAGCTATACCAGAAACACTTTATCCTTTGGTATGGCCAGAGGTTACTGATTTCCAAATTGACCATGCTGTCCAAAACGGTATGATTCCCCGTCATTATATGGTAGAGGATGCAACCAAACGTTTATCCGGTTATGTGAAAGTCTATCTGGACGAAGAAATCAGAGAAGAAGGCGAAGTGAGGGAACTCGATGCGTTTGAACGCTTCATGGAGATTGCAGCCATTTCCGACGGGGAAATGCTGAACTATTCTAATATTGCCTCAGATTGCGGTGTTTCAGCAAAAACTGTCAAGTCGTATTTCCAAATACTATATGACACACTAATTGGATACGAGATTCCTGCATTTAGGAAAGAAATAAAGCGAAAGATCATCCAGGCTCCACGTTTCTACTATTTTGATGTTGGTCTAGCAAACTACTTAATGGGACGTCATAGTTTAAAGCGGGGTACTGATGATTACGGGCATGCCTTCGAACACTTTGTGATGCAGGAAATCATAGCATACAAAGGATATAATGACAAGTGGGATATTATATCCTATTGGCATACCTATGACAAAAAAGAAGTTGATGTAGTTATCGGGGACGCTAAAGTGGCTATAGAAATCAAATCTACAGAACATGTAGAGACGAAGCATAAAAAAGGTCTCAAGGCCTTTAAGGAGGAGCATCCTGAATGCCGTCTGATTCTTGTGTCACTCGATCCGATAACTCGCAAATCCGGCGAAGATGAACTCATCTACATCTTGGACTTCTTGAAGATGTTGTGGAATGGTGAAATATTCTGAAACATTCCACTAAGGCACTACTCTTCGTAAATATTCTGGATGTGCTTATAGTAGGCGGTGATCACATCGAGCATGTCTGAGGGAAGGTATGCGAAAGCCTTATCTACCAACTCTTCGGGGATCTCGTAGAAAGCCTCTGCAAGTGTGCCCGTGATGGCCGCCTTCGTGTCAGTATCTCCATCGGCAAGCACCGCGATACGGATAGCGTCTTCGAAGTTCTCCGACTCTAAGAAACAGCGGATAGCCATGGGCACGGTCTCCATACACGTACCGTCGAAGTGGTTCTGAGCACCGATCTTGTAGATATCCTTCAGTGAGGGTATCTCATAATGCCACACCTTCTCCACTTTTCCCTCCACCTCATCACGGGTGATACGGCAGGTTCGTAGCCAATAGGTTAAGGTGGCGATGCACTCTGCGCCCTTGATACCCTCGGGGTGGTTATGGGTAGGAGCCGCTGTCTTACGCGCTTCTTCCTTCACCTCATCATAATCGTCGAACAACCAAGCAACCGGACTGACGCGCATAGCCGAGCCATTGCCGTAAGAACCATAAGGCTGCGGATCATTGGAAAAGACCCATTGGGCAAACCGCCCACCGTAACCGCCCATGGGATCAGGATATTTCCTACACCAATGCAGCAGACTCTCCTTATAGCCCTTACCATTCAGGATTGCATCCGCAATGGCGATGGTACAGATAGTATCATCGGTATAAGAACAGTCCGGCGTGAACAACTCAAAGTTTTCTGTGGGTGGTGCGGAGAACTCAAATCTTGATCCCACGATATCTCCTATGATAGCTCCAAGCATATAGATTATAATTTCTACTGCAAAGATATAATTAAATGAGAGAAATCCCCTCATTTCTGTACTTTTATTTTCAATTCTCCATCAACAATCCGCCCATAACTGGTTATTCCTTCCACACGGATGGTGTATCGGGTAGGCTGGTCGGCACTGAAGAAAGAAATATTCAAAGGAGTATCCTTCCCCATTCGCAGGTATGGATTCCAGTAAATGGTACGCCGCATGTCAGGCTGCATCTGAGAAGGTTTTTCTCCATGAGCGTAGCGGGGGAAATAATATTCTATGGGAGACTGATAGCCGGTAAGGCGTACAATCTTATTATTAAAGATATTATCCGAAGGCCGGTTCAGACCGCTACGCGTGGTTATATTAATGACACCGTTGGTATTGGGGTCGAACACCCATGCCTTGGAACCTAAATAAAGGTCAACACGGTCGATGTCCTCCAATTCAAAATCATTAAAGGTAAGGTCGGGAATATGCATACCATTGACGTAGAGTTTCACTTTCGGTCCGTTACCATTTTCGGGTGACTGCCCAAACTCATGTCCTAACATCTTGTCGATACCCGACATGGAAAGCATCGGATCCGCGGTGATAGTACCGCTGCTATAATCTACATCAAGCATGTTTGTACACAATAAAAGAAAACCAAAATTAGGATATTCCCCCTCTTCTATCGCCTTGCGGTCGAGCGACAGGGTGGTGTTGTCAGACAGCGACCCTGATCCTCTATGACCTTTTACCACCACTTCCTGCAAAAGATGACTCTCCCTTGCATACATCTCCAACAATTCTTCATCAACATCCACCCACGGTAACATTTTAGCCGACCCCCTGACAATACCAACATCAGGAGTATAAGGTGTCTGCAATTTATCTAATTCCACCAAGCAACGACGTTTTTTCTCACGCATGGCATAGACGATAGCATCCGCATCGTTGGGGTAGTTCAGTCCATGAAACTCGAAACGACCTGTGGAATCTGTTATGGCAGTATCGATATGTTTCATCTTTGTAATGGCAAGCACCACCTCTGCTTCTCCGACCGGCTTGTCAGTGAACACACTACGCACCCTTCCACTGATGCACTGCTCGTGTTCCTTCTCTACAGACGGAATGGTATATTGTCCCTGCATCACGGCATTCAGGTCATAGCGACGCCAACCATTCACCATCATCAGCAGATCAAGTTGGTCTGCCTGGAAGGAGGGATGAAAATACTCATCCAACCGGCCGTTAACCCCGGGTAGGTCAGACGACAACAGCAACTGACTCCAGAGCGAGGGCGAACGATGGTTGCGGGTAAACGAATCGTCGGTCACGGAAAGCGAGAGGAAGGCCATCTCATCGGTGTTTATGTCTGGCAGGGAAAGCCTCAGAGGAATACTGTCACGCAGGCCATATTCCTGACGAGACATCTCCATGGATAGCGGCAGATGACTGGAATGGTTGTTGGAGAATACCAGTCGTTCACTCAGTATGCGACGGTTTCCATCTAAGAGCAACAGACTGTTCACTCCCGCAGGCAACTGTTTGAAAGGCAGATGATAAGTGGCTCCAGGCTTGACCGGCATCATCCTGACTATCCGTCCACGACAATGAACGAGCAGATAGAGGGGCGTTTGCTGTTTTTTAGTGCCACTGTTGATGATGACCTGCACCTCGTCCGATTTTATACGGCATCGCAGGCATATAGCATCGGCACGTGCCTGAGGCAAAGCAAACGAATACGTTTTGCCCTGTTGACTACGACAAATAGCCTTATAAGTCTCTCCCTGCCGGACGGTAAGTGGGAAGAATCCTAAGCCATGGTGAAAAGTCTTAAACCGGCTGACCACCTCTCCATGACTGTCGATAATCTCTCCAGTTATATCCAGACTGTCACCGCTTTCCGTCGAAGCCTCAAAAGCAACCATGCAGGTAGCTCCCTCCACCAGATAACCGCCTTCCGGGAAGAACCGCAACAACGGTTTCGATACATGCGGTGGAGAGGATTCTTGTTTGTTGACCCCCACCTGTATCGGAACAATACATTCATGGTTTTTGACCTGTGCCGAATAAAGCGTATATGCCCAAAGGTAATAAGTACCCTCTTGTTGCTCAAAAGGCAAGGGGACATAACCCGTATAGAGATTGTTGGAGGCAATCAGTCGGACTCGTTGTATGGATCGGTTCTTTGCATTGAGCAACTCCACATAGACAAACTGGTTGTCAAGCTCGGGACGTAAGGAGGAAGCATCCGTGACATAGGCCTTCAAACATATCGTATCGCCAGGCAGGAACACCGTCCGGTCAACATGCAACGCCACCTTCTCCTGAGGGAACTTTCGTAACTGTTCCTGCAGGTGGAGAGCGACGCTGTCAGTGATGTCCTGACAAAAGATCGCTGACGTATTACATAATAATATGATCAATAGAAAGAGCCTATTCATATTTTGTTTCAGTATATTTGGTTGGGTCAAGCATTACTGATGGCCCCCAAAAACTATGACATGGCACAACCTGATAGTTGTATGGGTCTAAAAAGACATACTCCTTGTATTTTATCGAATCAATGGAGTATTCCAACAAGAAAACCTTATATCCTTCTTTCACATATCTAATTACAGTTTCTTTTGCCCTTTTAGGAGAGAACAATTCATGTTCCTCTGCTACCTTCCTCAGCTCTTCGTTAAATGGAATCAACTCGACGAGCATAAGCATTATGTCTTTATTACCTTGATTGTCTTGTGCTGTTTGTACTCTTGTTCCAATCATATAGTGTGGACCATGTTTTATATTATACCAGACTAACTTGACAGCTTTTTTAAGAGACTTCACCTCACCTATTAGCCTAAATGACTGGATTTCCACATCCGTTCCCTTACACATTGATATGTTAGAGGCCAAATTAGAGATATTAGTCCAATAGGATGATAATGGGCTGCCTATATTGAACATCGTTTTTTCGTCAACCACCGATTGCGCATTTATCTGCAAACAGCATGATAATGCAACTATGAAAAGATATTTTCTCATGATATTTGATAATTTAGTTTAACCATTAATTGATTGCAAATATAAATTTTTTTTTAATAATTACAACAGAAGATGAGATATTTTATGTATTATTATCCGTTATTTATGTCCTCTCCTATAATATACTCCAAACAGAGGACTATTTCCTCTTCACCTTTACATAACTCACAGGAAACTGTTGTTTTATGCCATTGGGATCTGTTGATACCCTCTTCCGATGCTCTGACGTCTTGAAAGAGGCAGGAATACCACCCGGATATACCTTGTCAAGACTCTTCAGATACTCCTTCTCGTCGAAGTCACGCCAGTATTTGCAATCTAATGAATAATCCGCACCGTTATAAGTGAAGTCGAAAGAGAACTTGACTTTTGCTGGGGCATCGCTGAGAAGTTTCCATTTCACATTCCTGATATTCTCAACGAATTTCTTATCGTTGATATTCTTGTCATTTACCACATATACATCTAGGATTTGGAAAGTAGTGTACTTTTTATCGTAGATATTGTCAATCAAAAAAATAGTACTTAAGCTTTCCTTATCCGACCATCTGTAATGACTTCTTCCCTTCTCTTGGTTCTGCACACGGTTCTCCCAGTACTTATAGGAGGAAATATGCTTGATATCTTTTTCTTCAAGTGGCGTGATATCCTTGGAACGCTTGATGATACGAACATAGTTTCTTGTCTGTTCACGGATCTTCTCCTCGTCCCCATAGGTATATTTCATATTTCGATCACCAGTAGTGGCACGATGTTCTAAGTTAATGCCATATTTGTCGAACTCATCATCCATGATCTTGCGCACCTGACGGTCACTCATCACATCACCTGCATTCTTCTGGGTGGCACACGATGTCAGTATTATAAGACTGACAATAAATAACAGTTGTTTCATAATTATATTGTATTAAAACCATGATACATAAGATAAACTAGCTGCACTGGGAAAATAATTAGCAGTATAAGTAAACGTTTTACTATATTCTATACCAAAATCTATGGCATATACAAAAACACTTCCATAAAATACTATCCAATCTGGATTAGAAGTATTAACGCTGAAACTTTCATCGCTCCAATAGCCATCATAAGACTTTCTTGTAATAGAACCCTTAGAATAAGGATTAATTACATTTCCTTCATTATCTCTCCACCAAAAAAGTTCGCAATCACAAGAGAAACTATAACCACCATTATTCACAGATTCTGTATTAAATTCTACATAACCATTACTTTCAGATTTAATACCAGCTATTCTTCTACTTTTTTTCTTATCTCTTTTATACTGTTTTACAATAACAGCATCATCTGATTGTTTCTCAATGTTCATCATATATCTACCCTTAATTGTAGCTAATCCTCTAAAAAGGGCTTTAATGCTGTCAATATTTACCTCATTAAGATGTTTTTTAGTCGGATATTGTTGTTACAAATTTAATCTTTATTTATTCTGATTCGCCTTTTAGGTTTGGGGAATTATATTTAATTTATAATTATTAAGAATCCTCTCATCGTCGTCTTTTTTGCATACAAAGGTAAAGCAAGCCTCAAAACAATACAAACAATTCGAGCTTAGATAATTAACAGGTTTTTAACAAGGGGCGTAAGTTGCTGATATTGTAATATTAAAAGATGTTCAATACTTTTGCGTCAAACTCCTTGGCTGAGCCTTCTGTGGCGAAAATTTTCACGAGTAAACGCTTCCTGAGCATTGACAAGTTGGCGGAACTCATATTCATCAAATTGCAGATCTCTGACTTTTGGAAATTCGTTCTTATCAGCATGCAGATTTGATACTCTTGCTCTTTTAAATTCTGATGATGATTCACCACCGCATAAAAAGACGGAATCTCGGCATCAATAAGATTCTTCAGGTTTTCCCAGTCGTTCTTTGACGGCAACTCCTGCCCATACCGTGCTATTGAATGGAGTTTCTTACAAATATCTGATTCCGCAAACCTGACATCCAAGAAGTGGATATTGTCATGAGTTTCTTCAAACCTAACAATGCGCTCTTTAAGAGTCTCGATATACTTTATTTTTTCATCGATAATACTGTCATAGTTTTCCTCCTGAAGCCTCAGCAATTCGTTTTGCGTCGCAAGCAAGTTGTTTTTATCTTGTTTATATTTCTCAAAAAGGACTCTCTGATGCCCGCGATATCTAACCCAAGAGATGATTGCCAGCAACAAGAGTAATAGGATAACGAATAAGGAGATTATAAATAATAATTTGTTTTTACCTGCTTCCTTTTCCATCTTGATGGCTTGTTTCTGACTCCTGCCATACTGATATAATGAATTCATGTTGCTGAGTATGTCCCTTGTATTTTCGGCAAAGATCGAGTCATCCAGTTCATAGCAGAGCTGAGCATACTTGGCGATAGAGTCTGTATTATTCTTATAATGAAATAATTGCAACATTTTGTCGTGGGCATACAATTGTACATTCAATTCATCCGTCGCAGAAATGGCAGTTCTGAAATAATACTCCGCAGAGTCAGGCTGGTTGATTTCCAGATAATATCTCCCTTTGGTAACGTAAAACGTTTCTTTACCGCTGGCTATACGATGGTTTTCATCAAAGAGACTACTTGTCTCATGTATGTCCATATATTGCTTGGCTTTGCCATAATCACCTTTGTCAATAAGTAAAGTGATAGGGAGACCAATCGTGATGGCGGCATTATCTTCTCTTCCCATTGCCAGGAGGCGGCGGCTTGTGTCCTCAAAAATGCTGATAGCTTTTTCATTCTGGTGAAGCAAAACGTAATTACGCCCAATCTTTTCTCGGAATATCAGTGCGGTAATGGTATCGTTGTCCAGTTCCGCAAAATGACAGGCCTGCTCATTGTAACAGAGTGCTTGCTCAGGTAAGTATTCTTTATGAAGAAGTGCGGCTATCTGACCGTTTATTCTGCACAATAACCCATAGTCGCAGTCGCTGCTTGTGGTGTCCGCCATTTCAAGGGCATCCTGAAAACATTGCAACGCCATGGGAGCCTCTTTCATGTCACGGTACATAGATCCTAAAAGATAGTGGGCGAGCATTTTGTCATTGCTGCTGCCATGATGTTCGTAATACTTCACCAATACCTTCCCTATGCTGTCGGAGGTAAAAGGGATATAATCCTGATTCTGTTTCTGTGCTTGCTGCAGCAAAGACCTCATGTGTTCCCGTTCACCATTATTCGTGCATCCACATATAAACAACAATGACAAAACCACTACAAATAGTTTAGTAGATATAAGCGTAGTATGAGAATAACTACATAGTAATAAGCCAAAGTCGTTTCCCATCTTTTTTACGATAGTCCCAAGCATATTGTTTGTTTTCTAGTTGATAGGTTATGATTCTAATAGGTAAATACAATAGTTTGATTTAATTTTTGTCCTGTAAGGAAAGGGGCGGGATAACGACCGCTACCTTTACACCTTAATTATATAATAGCGGGACCTGCTCCGATAAAGGTAGCAAATCCCGCTTTAGTCATGTCAAGCAGATTGATTATTTCTTCTCAACAGCTGTATCTTCCTTGATTCTGCGTCCCATCACGAGGTAAGCGACAGGAGAAGCAATGAAGATAGATGACAGAGTACCGAAGACAACACCGAGGATCATAGCGAAGGCGAAACTGCGGATACTTGCACCTGCGAGGATGAAGATACACAGCAACACGATCAATGTTGACAGAGAGGTGTTGATGGTACGTGCCAATGTCTGGTTGATACTCTCGTTGAAGAGTGTCTGCTTATCCTGCTTCGGATGCAGTTTCAGGTTCTCACGGATACGGTCGAACACCACCACCTTATCGTTGATAGAATAACCGATCACAGTCAGGATAGCTCCGATAAACGTCTGGTCGATCTCGAGTGAGAACGGCATCCATCCCCAGCAGAGTGAGTAGATACCCAGCACGATGATGGTATCGCAAGCCAAAGCCACGATAGAACCTACTGAGAAGGCCACGTTGCGGAAGCGGAACAGGATATACAAAAAGATAGCCACCAAGGCGATGAGCACACTGATGATAGCTCCATAAGTGATGTTCTTAGCGATGGAAGGACCCACCTTTGTAGAAGAGATGAGAGAACCACCCTCGCGGATATCCGGGTTCTTGAATGACTCTACATCAGCCTGTGATACCAGGTTGGCTTTCTTCAATGCCTTGTAGAGGATGTTCTCAGCCTGGTCGTCGGTGGTAGGATCATTACTCTCAATCTTATAGTTCGTAGAGATACGGATCGTCTTATTGTCTGTACCGAGGGCGATAGCACTGGTATTGCTGCCTGCGAAAGCCTCAGCGATGATACCGCGGATCTCCTCTGGCTGAACAGCCTTATCGAAGGTCACCACGTAGTTACGTCCACCGGTGAAGTCGATAGAACGGCTCAATCCACGTACTGCGAAGCTGATGCAGAAGATCACAATAGCTGCACCTACCACGATACGAGTCTTCTTGTAGAAGCTCATGAACGGGATATGCATATCCTGCATGAGGTTCTTAGAGATATTGGTATAGAACTTCAGGTTGAGCCACTTGTCATGCTTGAAGCGATTCTCGTAAACCAAACGTGTGAGGAACACGGCTGTGAAGAATGAACAGAAGATACCGATGATCCATGTGGTAGCGAATCCCTTGACAGGACCTGTACCGAAATAGAGCAGGATGAAACCGGTGATGATACTCGTCAAGTTAGAGTCGAAGATTGCTGAGAATGCATTGCTGTAACCAGCCTTCAACGCCTGCTTGATATTCTTTCCGCCACGCATCTCCTCCTTGATACGCTCGTAGATAAGCACGTTGGCATCCACAGCAGTACCTAAGGTAAGCACGATACCGGCAAGACCGCTCATCGTCAACGCCGCCTGGAAGGACGTCAGGATTCCGAGGGTGAAGAACAGGTTGATGATCAGGGCTGCGTTAGCCATCATACCGGGGATGAAACCGTACATGAGCACCATGTAGATCATCAACAGAACGAATGCGATAACGAACGACCAGATACCCTGACGGATAGACTGAGCACCGAGGCTCGGACCAACCACCTCTTCCTGTACGATACGTGCAGGAGCCGGCATACGTCCAGACTTCAAGGTGTTAGCCAAGTCCTTGGTATCCTCAATAGTGAAGTTACCGGTAATCTGTGAGTTACCACCAGAGATCTCCTGATTGACACGTGGAGCAGAGTAAACGACGCCGTCGAGCACGATGGCAACAGCCTTGCCGACGTTAGCCTTTGTCAAGGCAGCCCAACGACGGGCACCGTCACTGTTCATCTGCATGCTGACGCTTGGACGACCACTCAACTGCTCGAACTCATCCTTGGCATCGGTAATCACGTCACCCTCCAGCGGAGCACGACCGTTAGTACCAGTCACCTTCAGTGCATAGAGCTCAAACACATTCTTGTTGGTCTCTGAAGCAGGCTTAGCACCCCAGAGAAGCTTCAGGTCTGACGGGAGGATCTGCTTGGCAGCCTCACCATAGATGCACTTGTTGATCTCAGCGGTATCGCGAACATTAGCATAACCCACAACGCTCAGTGAGCCCTGAGGAGCCAACTGCAGGATAGCGAGCAACGGGTGCTGCTTCTTCATCTTCTCCAACTGTGCCTCTGTGGCCTTGCTGGCAGCAGCTGTAGCAGCTGCGTCCTGACCTTCTTTCTTAATCTCGAACTTCGGCTTTGCCTCTGTAGTAGAGTCTTTTTTCACCTCAGCGGTAGCCTCTTCCTTAGCCTTCTCAACAGCAGCTGTGTCAGTAGCCTCGTCACCGGTAAGACCGGCCAGACGCTGGTCGAGCTGACTCAGATACGGAGTAACCTCCTGGCTGTTGTAAGTCTCCCAGAACTCGAGGTTAGCAGAACCCTGCAACAGTTTACGAACACGCTCCGGCTCACGTACACCCGGCATCTCCACCATGATACGGCCATCCTGACCCTCCAGCTTCTGGATATTCGGCTGAACAACACCGAACTTGTCAATACGGTTACGTACTACGTTGAATGAGTTGTCGATGGCGGCCTGTACCTCTGCACGCAAAGCTTTCTCTACCTCCTGGTCTGAACTCTGGGTAGAAACCTTACCCTTGAGCTGCTGTGTAGCGAAGATCTCTGCCAGACGATGACCCGGCGCATTTCTGTGATAAGCATTGATGAACAACGAAATGAAATCACTCTGACTAGTCTCCTCTTCTTTCTTTGCCTCACTCATTGATTTGACATAAGCAGCATCAGTCTTATGATCTGCCAATACGTCAACAACATCGGGAACAGAGATTTCGAGGATAACGTTCATACCGCCCTTCAGATCAAGTCCGAGACCAATCTGTGTCTCCAAACACTTCTGATAAGAGTAAACACCCAGATACTTCACAGAATCTTTGTAATCCTGCTGAGCAATAGGGTCTGCAATCTTTGATGCCTGTTTGTCATAGTAGTTGGTAGCTACTGAGAACGACAGGTAGAAGATACTTGCAAGCGTCAGAAGGACGGCTGTACAAATTACGATACCTTTGTTTTGCATTTTTTTGTTATGTTATATAATTACTGATTTTTATTCCTATTGTCATCGCCTATACCCCGTTGAGAATCACAGAAAAGAGCCTATTTTCGGCTTATTAGGCAAAAACGACTGCAAAGATACATATTTTTTCACTTTTGAAGAAATTTCAACGTATTTATTATGTATTTTTTTCTAATTATCGTGTTTTTTCAGGTGGCAAATGATGGGATAATGGTCGCTGGCATGGATTTTTGTATCTATTTCACATTTCAACGGTTGCCAATGATGTGAGCAGAAAATATTGTCGATGCGCACATGGATACGGTTGCTGTTATACGACCACCCCACCCCATGGCCGGAGGTGACAAAACAGTCGGTGAGCAGTTTGGCAAACGTCTCATGACTGTAGGATATCGGCGTCTCATTGAAGTCACCGCACAGCAATAGCGGTTGTCCTTGATGCTCACGGACATAGGCCGCCACCTTATCCACCTGAACTGCTCTCTTGGCAGCTGATCTCCCCAAGACGGTCAGCAGGTGTTTCGACTCACGATGGATTTCCTGGCGATTAGTCCCTCCCACCATATCACTGAAGTCTTTCTTATCTTCAATGGTGAGTCCGGATGTCTGAAAATGATTGTTGATGACGGAAATCTTTTCCCCGTCAATATCTATCGTCACAGCCATGGAGAGATTTCCTTGGGAAGGATAGGGAATGCGCTCTTTCTTCAGGATAGGGTATTTGCTGAGCACCACCAAGCCACCGGAACGATCGCCGGGCATGTCGGTTTTCCAAGGGTACGCATCCAAGGCGGGTATCAGATAGGGATTGCCGAGCACTACTTCTTGCAGACAGACAATATCAGCCTGACTATCAAGAATATACTGACTGGCCTTATGCACGGGCAGGCCGTCATCCCTCCCAATCTCAAACTCTTTCACGTTGTACGACAATACCTTCAGGGTTGCCTCAGATGGAGGATCTTGAAAGAAATGCAGGGGCAGGTAAGTGCTTAACGGTTGGTAACATACCAGAAAACCCAAGATGGGGATGATGACCAGGCGCAGACGTACGAACGCCCAGAAGAGCAGGAACAACAAATTGATTAGCAGGAGGATGGGGAAAAACAAGCCCATACACGAGAAAATAGGATGATCGGCAGGGTTGAGCTTTCCCGAGTACCCCACTAGAAACATCACAATGATCGATGCGATATTTGCACCGACCATCAGATGAATAAAGAATTTCCGGACTTTACCTACGGCCATGCGTCTATTGCTTATTGTCGAAGAGTTTCTGTTTCTCTTCCTTCGTCAGACTGTCATAGCCTGACTTTCGGATCTTATCCAGGATACGGTCAATCTCTTCCTGGTGCTCTTGCTGACGACGGTTGTAATCCCAGTCTTTCTGTCGCTCATCACCTGCAGAGGGATTACGTGTGGTGGTATCCTGCTTGTTCGAGCGACGTTCCCAGTTATTCTTCAGATTATCAAAGAATTGTTGTCCCTTCGATCGTCCGTATCTGCCTCCTCCGGGGTGTTTCTTCCAATAGACGATCATCAGGAAACCGAAGAGCATACCTCCTAAGTGCGCGAAATGAGCCACACTATCGTTCGTCGTTGACAATGCGGAGAACAGTTCTACAGCCACATAGAAGATAACAAACCACTTAGCCTTGATAGGAATGGGCAACGGGAAGATAAAGATGCGCTCGTTGGGGAAGATCATACCGAAAGCCAACAGGATGGCATAGATAGCACCTGATGCACCTACGGTGGTCCACATATTCAGATACTCTGCGGAATTAGCAGCTACTGTCCACAGATCGACAAAGCTGAAGCCGGCAATCTGTGTGCTGGCGAGATAATAGAAAGAACCGAACTGGGCTATCTCCTGAATGATACCTGCACCCACACCACAGGAAATGTAATAAAAAAGGAATTTCTTCGGTCCCCACACGTTCTCTACGACACATCCGAACATCCATAATGCGAACATATTGAAGAACAGATGAGTGAAGTTAGCATGCATGAACATGTAGGTGAACAACTGATACAGATGGAAATCAGGCGCCATGAAGAAATGGAGTCCGAGCACATTGTTCAGGTCCAGACCTGTTCTTTGGAACACGAGATAAGCCAGAAACATCAAGGCGTTGATGATCAGAAGATTCTTTGTTATAGTGGGGATCGTACGCATATCTTTTTATTAAACTTTATGATTTCGGCAGCAAAATTACGAAAAATATCCCTTATCCCGCACAAAATAGGGGTTATTACGGTTATTTTTCATTAAATTCTTCACTTTTTTTACTTTTTTGTTTGATTTATAAAATGATTAGGTTATATTTGCGAAGAAATTTCTAAAACATTATATATTTAAACCATTAAATAATAAAAGATTATGAACAAAACAGAGTTAGTTGAGAAGATTGCAGCAGGTGCTGGTCTGACAAAGGTTGATGCAAAGAAAGCCCTTGACGCTACTATAGCAGCTATTAAGGAGGCTTTGGCAGCTGGTGATAAGGTTGCTCTTATCGGTTTCGGTACATTCAGTGTTAACGAGCGTCCGGCTCGCGAGGGTATCAACCCACGTTCAAAGGAGAAGATTGCCATTCCAGCAAAGAAGGTTGCTAAATTCAAGGCAGGTGCAGAATTGGAAAAAGCTCTGTAATTCTGTAAACAAAATTCAAAAGCCCCACTCCTTCGAGCGGGGCTTTTTTAGTATATAGTGTAAAGTGTAAAGTTGAGAGTTATGATTAGTTTCAAGAATAGGATGTCAAATCGATTGCTGCTTAAAGAGTAATCATAACTCTACACTATGAACTATGAACTGTGAACTAACTTATGGCTGTTTGCCGATATATGCCAGGATACCGCCATCCACATACAGGATATGACCGTTAACGGCATCAGAAGCATGGGAAGCAAGGAACACGGCAGGACCACCGAGCTCTTCGGGCTGTAACCAACGACCGGCAGGAGTCTTAGCACAGATAAAACTGTCGAAAGGATGACGGCTGCCATCCGGCTGACGCTCACGCAGAGGAGCTGTCTGTGGGGTAGCGATATAACCCGGACCAATACCGTTACACTGGACGTTATACTCACCATACTCCGAACAGATATTACGGGTGAGCATCTTCAGACCGCCCTTGGCTGCTGCATAAGCAGAAACGGTCTCACGACCCAACTCTGACATCATCGAACAGATATTGATGATCTTACCCTCACGGCGCTCCATCATCTCAGGCAATACAGCTGAAGAGACAATGAAAGGAGCCACCAGGTCCACATCGATCACCTGCTGGAACTGCTTACGCTCCATCTCATGCATCGGGATACGCTTGATGATACCGGCATTGTTAACCAGAATATCAATCTGACCGACCTCTGCATGGATCTTCTCCACCAGTGCCTTCACGGCATTCTCATCAGTAACGTCACATACATAACCCTTTACATTCTCAATACCGGCTTCCTTATAGTTAGCCAAGCCACGCTCCAACGCAGCCTCGTTGATATCATTGAAAATGATGTTCTTGATACCTGCTCCTACAAAAGCCTTTGCAATGTTAAAACCAATACCATAGGATGCGCCTGTTATCCACGCATTCTTTCCCTCTAATGAAAACGGATTTGCCATAATTATTATTTATTAAATCACATAATATACGTTTGAAAAGATAAAATTACTCAACGGATATCGGTAATCTTCGAGAAATCCTGATCGCCATAATCGAGATTCTCACCGCCCATACCCCAGATAAAGGTATAGTTGTGTGTAGCTGCAGCACTGTGGATACTCCACTCAGGAGAAAGCACAGCCTGATCGCCCTTCATCCAGATATGACGGGTCTCGTCGATCTCACCCATAAAGTGGCATACAGCCTGATCCTCAGGAACCTCGAAATAGAAGTATGCCTCCATACGACGACTGTGAACGTGTGCCGGCATCGTGTTCCACACACTACCGGTAGCCAACTCGGTCATACCCATCTGCAACTGGCAGGTAGGCAGTACTTGGTTGACGATCATCTTGTTGATATTACGCTCGTTGCTCATTTCGAGAGAACCCATGTGAGCTACAACAGCATTCTCCTTCGTCACTTTCTTGCAAGGATATTCCTTATGGGCTGTGCAGGAGTTGAAATAGAACTTGGCGGGTTTTGCTGCATCCTTACTGCAGAAGATCACATCACGGTCACCACAACCGATATACAGTGCCTCTTTGTAATCCAACTCAAACTCTTCCTCGCCTACCTTTACCTTGCCGGCTCCTCCTACGTTGAAGATACCAACCTCACGACGGGTGGTGAAGAAAGGAGCTTTCAGAGGATCGATAGCCTCAAGCTTCAAACACTCATTGACAGGCATAGCGCCACCTACCACCATACGGTCGTACATACTGTAAACCATATTCACTTCATCAGCTGCAAAAACTTTCTCAATCAAGAAGTCACGACGGATTCTTTTTGTGTCATAACATTTTGCGTCCTCAGGATGTGCCGCATAGCGTACTTCATAATTTGTCTTCATAATCTTACTAATCTTTAATTGTTTGTTTTCTTTGGGCAAAGATACAATTTAATTCTCACATTCATTCATTTTTTCCATAATTAATTGTATCTATTGACGAAATAACAACATCATTATGACATTTAGACCCATACACCTGTTGACGTTTATGGGATATCTCCACAGGAAGTTGAGCTAATTTAATAATTGAAAGATTTATTACGATAATGAAACAGAAAGATTGTTAAGAGTAAAAAAGTTATTTGCAATTCTCTTTTATGATAGATATTTTTGCGATGTATAAAAGAAAACCATGCGGATACTCTTTTTGTTCATAAGTATGATCTGTGGCGGCTTGCTCTATGCCCAGGATGTCGATACGCTCACCGTCAAGGCGCGCGAGGCGGGAAGGCATATCATCGTCATCTCAGACATCGAGTCACGCCGCCCGCTGCAGCATGCTTCTGTCAAAGTGAAGGGAGAGAAGCAGGTAGAGGTAGGATGGACCGGAAGGTTTGAAGTAAAGAAAGAGGAATTCGATTCGCTCATCGTGTTATGTCCAAACTACCTTACCCGTCATCTGTCACGTGAGGAAGTGATGAGTACCGATACCATCAGTCTGATACCCACAGGTATGATGCTCTCGGAGGTGGTAGTATTAGGGAAAGCCAATAGGATGCATGGCTTGGAAGAGGCTCATCTGAAAGAGATCTTCAAGGCTTATACACCACCAGGCGGCGTCATGTCGTTCGATTTTGCCAATCTCATTGACCGTAAAAAGCGGCATGACAAAAAGATGCTGAAACGGTCACAGAAGATATTGGAGAATTATTAGTTGAGTTTGTGAAATTGTGTGTTTATAAGTTGGTGAGTTTGTAAGTACAACTCGTTTACTCGTCAACTTGTACACTTGTACACTAACAAAAAAGAGCACTCGTGAGAGTACTCTTTTCATGCAACATCCGAGGATCTTGCTGTTGTCCTTAGCGGATTCGAACCACTACAAACAGAACCAAAACCTGTTGTGCTACCATTACACCAAAGGACAATCGTGATATTC
>JAEEGL012422668.1_pt1 | contig 18869 bp, 18 predicted proteins | sample 9134231 | NCBI WGS metagenome assembly JAEEGL01 (sample SAMN16246548, study PRJNA631951) | gut metagenome | biome: gut microbiome; feature: rumen; material: fiber-attached | host: Bos | place: Iran: Karaj | collected 2018-10 | reverse complement strand
TGCCACATGCGCGTAGCGGAAAAGTATCGGGTCTGGCACGGAGCCTGTAACCTCGACGATGCCCAGATGGCATCGGTGGGCAACCACATCGACGGCTACGACCAGCGCCCAGGACTCTCGAAATATGAGGCAGGCGCCGTTGTGCCAGGCGGCCATGCGGGCGGTTGGCACGATGCGGGCGACTTCGATCTCCGTGTGGAGTCACAGGCGGGCGAAGCCGATAGCCTTGCCCTGGCCTACGAGCAGTTCCATCCCGAAATCGACGTGACCTCCATCGACCAACAGCGCCATCGTGTCGAGATCCACGAACCCGACGGCAAGAACGACATCCTGCAGCAGGTGGAGAATGGAGCCCTCACGGTCGTTCGTTCGTATCAGGCATTGGGACGTCTCTATCGCGGCATTATCTGCAATTCGCTTCGCCAGTATGCCATGCTCGGCGACGCTGCAGCCATGACCGACGGCGTTCTCGGCAACTCCGACGATCGCTGGATATTCACCGAGGACAACCCCATGCGAGCTATTTCGACTGCAGCCCAGCTGGCGGGTGCAGCCCGCGCACTCCGTGGCTTCAACGATCCGCTGAGTCAGGAATGCCTCGACATCGCCACCACCCTCTACAGCCAGAGCAAGCTCGAGGGACGCATGGCAGGACTGAAGCTGCAGGCAGCCGTTGAGCTTTATCTGACCACGGGCGAACAGGCCTATCTTGACTTCATCCTCGACCAGCAGGAGCTGATTGTCGGCAACATCTCGCGCTGCGGCTGGTTCACCGCACGCGTAGCAAAGCAGCTCGAGGCGAAGAAGGACAAGAGCTCGAAGGCCTTCGTCAAAGCCTTCCGCAACGCCCTCGTCACAAACAGGGAGCAATTGGACAAGCAGGCAGCCGAAACACCCTACGGCGTACCCTATCGCCCCAGCATCTGGGGTGCAGGTTGGGACATTCAGCGCTTTGGCTTCGAATACTACTTCCTCGCCGAAGCCTATCCCGAGATCTTCCCCAAGGGAATCATCTACAACGCCCTGAACTTCGTCCTCGGATGTCACCCCGGACTGAACAACGCCTCGTTTGCCTCGGGCGTAGGTGCCCAATCTGCTACCGTTGCCTATGGTTTGAACCGTGCCGACTGGAGCTACATCCCCGGAGGTGTGGTTTCGGGCTCCGCGCTCATCCGTCCCGACTTCCCCGAGCTCCTTACCTTCCCCTTCCTCTGGCAACAGGTTGAATACGTCCTCGGCGGCGGCTCCTCGCATTACATGTTCCTCGTTTTAGCTGCGAACAAGCAGTTCTAACGCTGAACTAGAAATTCTGACAGCAAACTATCAAAACTAAACAACATCAGCCCGGCTCGCATAATTGCAAGTCGGGCTGATTATTCAAGTTCAGGTGATTCGACGGGGGTTAGTTATTACATTTTGTATTTGTTTGAATGTCAATTTTTTAAGTGTTCAGTCAGTAAGCCTTTATAAAAAATGTCACCATTTTTGTCACCATTTCAACCCTTTTTTGTGGTTTGCCATGTTGAGATTTCATTTTATTACATATTTAGAAAGAGAAAGGGGCTTGTTTCCCAACAATCCCCCTTCATACAAAATTGGTCTAGTATGTGGTGCAAAGATAATTGCTCTTATCGAAAAATCCAAATATTATTAAAAAAAATCTCATTTTATATTTTAAAGCATAAGGGGGAAATATTAAATTCTTGTAATAATATGAACTATATATGTTTTCTAAGGAATGAAGGGTAAAAATTAGCCGTGCCACGTCATCACGACGGGACACGGCTGCACAACTAAAAAAACCCAATAAAAAAACATTTTGCCTTATTTCGGTTTCTCTTTCGCCACTTTTGGAATAATGCAGCTATCAATGCCGCCCGTTCCGGCGGTCCTGTGCGTCTTCTTTGGGACGATTCCATATTCGATTTGTGTATAATGGCTTGAATTGTTGGCCTTCATTACCGCGATATCCATTGCCGCATCTTCAAGCAAAATACGCACAAGTTCAAGAAATGAAGACGTCCTGTTTGCTTGCATGGCGTCGTGTATTGGTTCCCGAAGATCTGGACGGCCAGCAAGGACCACCGACAGCGCGGCATCGTCCACGCTGTGGCACACCTTCATTTCTCCGTCTATTGTTCGATATCTGGAAAGATAACCGCCTTGTCGTATGGAAATAATTTCGTCGATTCCTCCCATTTTCTTGTAAGCCGGCGAACCGTTTGCACTGCGCGCGCCCATTAGATAATCGATGGGATTATCAAGGCTGAGGAAAGGCCGAAGAAAGTCGTTTATCTGCTTTTCGCTATCCTGTGGGCACCCATGCCACATGTCGTCAAATTTCAACGCAACAAAAGCGACACATTGCATAAATTCATAAATCGAAGAGAATCCCTTACGCTTGCAGAAATCGTCAAGTTGCACATATTGTCTTGGATTGATTTTGGTTGAAATAATCCTTGTATTTTGTTCTTCGGGGATGAATGAATAGGCCATATTTTTTTATTAAACGTGACTTGTTTAATAGTCGGTAACTGAAAGAAAAAAACCTTTTGTGAGGTTTCGGCACATGTCCGACTTCTCACAAAAGGCACCCCCCAAAAAAACGATGAAAGAAAAAGTCCTGATTACGGTTTCCAGTTGTTTCGATTCTCTTCAGCTTGCAGCACACCAACCAGGTCGCGCCCATGAATCTTGAAGTTTACCTGTCCGCTTGCGCCCATCTTTCCGGCGTTTCGCTCAAATGCTTCGTCCAGCTTCCTTTCTGGAACTACCAGTTCCGGGCCTTTCTCTCCGAAGATGCCAAGCGTCGGGCGGTCTGCGTATGCGCCCTCCGCGAATTGTGGAAGGCTTCGGATCATGGAAATCATTGATGCAACAAATCCTATGCCCATAGCCACGCCGACAAACGGGATTCCGGCATGTGCGGCGAATGTCTTTGCCGTTGCGTCTGCCAGTGCGTCGCCCGCATTCTTTCGGTATGCTGCCCCCTGCGCGTTGAGGTTTGCGATGGTGGCCACGCCCTGCGCGATCTGCTGCGCCATTGTTCCAATAAGGCTGAGGATGCCGCCAGCCGCGCCGCCTATTGAATCGCCAAGCGTGTCGAAGGCTCCCGCAAGGGCTTGCACGCCCTGGATCATCGCGCCACGGTTGAACTCGTCCATTTGCTTCATTAGTTCCATTTGCAGACGAAGTTTCTCTTCGTTGTCTGCAAATGCTTCCATGCCGCTTAAATCCATCGACGATGCAGCCGCCGCCAAACCAGTAATGCCCGAAATGTCTTTGTTTACTGAAGCGGGGCTATTTGCTTCGGTCATGCCGCCGCCCTCAAGTTTCTCTATTTCTCGCTTGTAGGTCTCCACGATAAGCCGTGCCGCCTCTCGCGCCTCCGCGTCCGTGGCCGCAATAACGGCCTCGTTTGCCTCCTTTAGTTTCTGCTGATAGTACCCGATTGACCCCTCATCAAACACTTTCGGACCTTTCTTTTGGGTGTTCCCGCCGCCTCCGTCGATTGCAGCGTTAAGTTGGTTTGTTGCCTCCGTTGCCTTTTCCGTCTGCTCAAAATACCCCTTGACGTATTCCTGTGCTCGATGGTATGCTTCGGTGATGGTATCAACCATTTTCTTGTCGTTGCGGTTTTCGGCACGCTTCACATAGAACCATTGATCAAGGTCTTTCATGGCCCGCGCTATCACCGTCTCTTGGCTCCATCCTTCGGCAACTGTCGCGTCCATCCTTCCCGAAAGATATTGCTTCAATCCCTGTTGGCCGTTGTACCCGTTAAGCATCGCATTTGCTCCCATGCTAACCTGTTGGTCGCGGCTTGACAACAGGTAACGCATATTGTTAACAAGTTTTGTTGTTCCGTCCACCCATTCACGAAGCCATCCGTTAGACGAATTGATTGTCAGCATAAGGCCCTCCCAAGCGGATGAAAGGTTTTGGACGGCCCCGGCGAAGTTGTCCGAATTGATGCGCGCCTGTTCGGTGGCGGTAGATGTGCCCGTTATGGCTGCGCGCATTTCTTCAGCCTTTGCCGCGTTCTCTGCCAGTATCTGCGCCTGGCTTGCAAACTGCTTCCCCGCGATGTCCTGATAGTCGCTAACGCTCTTGCATTCGGTGCCAAGATTCTTGAAGGCGTTGGTCAGGCCCACGACTGAAGGCTTCAGTTGGTTGTTGCCCTGCTTCTCAAGGCTCATGATGATGGAACGCAAGGCCGTGCCCGCGCTGCTTGCATCGAAGCCGCCCTGTGCGAGCTGCTCAAGGTTTGCAACAAGTTCCTCATATTCGGTGCCAACGGCCTTTGCCGCCGTGCCTGATTGTGTGATTGCCGAATTTAGCCATTCGATATTGCCCGCGCCCTTCTGCGAACCAGCCGCCAAGACATTGATGAAGCGTGCCGAAGCGTCCGCGCCCTTGCCCATCTGGTTTAATGAGGTGGTGAGGGCTGCAGCCGCCTGTGCTACGTCTATACCTGCGGCTTCGGCCAACGTTATTGCATCCTTCGTCACGTCTGCCAGCGCATCCGCGCTGTTCAATAGTTCGGGCTTCGCGCTTCCGATCATCTTGAAGGCTTCGGCCACCTGGCTTGCGCTCTGGGTGGTGCTCGCTCCAAGTTCTATTGCCGCGTCCTTCAGTTTCGACATTTCACCGTCTCCGAGGCCCGTCAAGGCTTTAAGGCTGCTTATTGATTTCTCAAAGTCCATCGCCTTGCTCACGCTGTCGCTCATGATGCCCGCCGCGCTTGCTGTGACACCGAGACTTGCAGCAAGTCCACCAAGTGAACCGATAAGTCCACCAAGTGCCCCGGTGCCGTTTCCTGTCAATGTGCCGAAGGCGTTTGCAAGGTTGCCGATATTGCCAACGCCACCCTTTACGAACTTCGAAAGGTCGTTTGTGGCCTTCGACAACTTCTTTTCATAATCTGAAATATCCATGCCCAAACGGGCTTCACTCTGATTAGCCATATCCTTATATTTTTTTTTAAGTTGTTGATAGTTCAACGTCAACCAGGCCCCCGCCATCGTCCAAGATCTGGACGGTCTGCGCTTCCATGACACGGCCGAAGATGCCACCCTTCATGCGTTCGTCTGATTCCTTGAATATGACGCGCACCTTGAGGGACCCCGCGCCCTGTCCGTAGAACTTGCTGAACTTTTCAAAGATGACGTGCAGCTTCCCGTCCTGTAGGCTGCAATCGATGTATTTAAAACCATCGAAACGAACAACCTTTGCATGTCGCGACGCTGTGGTATAGAAACGCGCCTTGAATGGTTTCGTCCAGTCGAAGGCATTCTCTATTGTCAGCGCAAAGTCTGGACACTTGTAATTAATTCTTTTATATCCCATATTTTTCCCCCTTTGTCTCTATAAATCGAAGCTGTGAAATTGTCGGTAGCCATCGCAAGAAATCGGGGGCAAAGATGGCATTTTTCGATTACCAAAAGGCCGTGCCGCCCGAAATTGCCAAGAATTGCCCGTATTTCGCATTTTACCGCATTGTGTGGAATTGTGCGCCCGAAGCACGAAAAGCGATTTTAGGGCCATTTCTGCGCAAATACGGCCACTTTTTTGCACACATTCGCAAGGGCACACGCAAGGGCAAAGGCACAAAGACACATTACTTGCAAATACATGGTGCATTTAGTCGGTGTTCTTAAAAAGTTGGTCGTATGCCATTTGCACCTGGTTGTCCTTTCTCTTCAGGATCTCTTTTGCCGTGTGGCTGTTGAGCTGCTTGTGCATCTGGTTGTGGCATGGTATGCAAAGGGCCATGAGATTATTTTCATCAAATGCCAGTTGTTCAGCTTCCCCCATAGATCTTGCGGAACCTATCGGTTTTATATGATGGACGGCTTCGGCGGGTGTATAGATGCCATTTTTTAGGCATTCTTCACAAAATGGGTGCTTTTCCCTGTATTTTCTGCTTAACTCCCCCCATCTGGGGCTGTTAATTATGTCATAATATGCTTTATTTTTGCCCAAAATCGTCTAATTTATTGATTTTCAATCAATTATTTCCCCAAACACCTCCTAAAAAAATTCACCTCGCGCGCGTTTCAATCGTCGCAGGGTGATTTGAGACCTAAGGGGGGCCTTCAAAAAACTACCCCCCCCACCCCTGCACCTGGTGCCCTACCCTATGCCTTCCAGGTGTGCAATAATTATAATAATCTAATATTTGTGCATATCTCCCCCGAAGGGGGAGAGTGCAAAATATATATATTATTTTATTTTTTTTAGGCTTCAATCTTCTTTAAAGGGAAATGGGGAAAGGTTCAATAACCATTTATTGCCCCAACAAATAAACCCCGTTGACTTTCATACTGAACCCCTGATCATACCCCGCCAAGACTTGGGGGACCTTTTCAGATGTGGGGTTATCATCATATCTTGGCAATCCGAAACGGTGCCCTTCGCCTTGCTTGATGGAACGTTCGATAAATCGTTTAAGCACGTCAAAGGATTTTACGTGCCTGTTCAATCCTTCCATGTCGTTGAGCTGCCTGAGTTTTATCAGTACGTTTGCACGGCCGTACAAAGAGGAAAGAACCAGGTATTGCCCAAGCGTCAACGGGTGGGGCTGCATGGATGCCACCTTCGGGAACGATTCATGGATCCAAGACTTGAAGGCTTCGGTCATCTTGCGCGCCCTATCGTCCAACAGTTCGAAGACGCTCTTTTCCCGTTTCTTCCAAAAGGAGGCTGCACCTTCCCTTCTTATCTGTCCCTCAAGCTGTATTATTAGCTGTGTGACGTATTCGGGGCCATGAGCCTGGCAAAGATAGTCCCATTGCTGCGAGTTGAGTGGCTTCGGTGCCGTTGCCACCATCGCAAGGTGGTACGCCTTCAGGCTCTCGACAAATTCGGGTGTGGGCTTGGTGGCGGGTGGTGTGGGCGGTGGCAGTGGTTCCTCGTTCGTCCCCTTCCCTGGCTTGGCTTGCTTCCCGGTCCTTCGTGCCTGTGTCACACGTCCACCCCTTGCGCCCGTGTCGCGCTGTTGCCAACTGAAAGATAAATCGGGGATCACTTCGGCCCATGCCTTTTGCAGCGTTTCGTTGCCCCCGAAATCGGGTGCTGTCTGGTCGAATCCGTAGGACATCAAAGCGTCCATGAAGGCGACCTTCGCTTCAGGTGAAGGAAGACTTTCAAAAACGCTTCGGTAAAGCCTTGAGAATTGAAAATATCGTCTTGTCTCGGTCTGCATGGCTGCTGCAAACAAGTATTAAAAACCCCTTGCGGTAACGGTTGCCGCTATCGCAAGGGGTGCGGAATGAAGAACCGCCAAGATGGAAATTTAATTAATTGTTTAACCCTTCGCCTTCGTGACGATCTCGCCGCGCGGGACGACATAGAGAACCGGCACGTCTTCGCCTGGAATGAAACAGCGTGCCACAATGCCGCATGGTGCATTATAGCCGGGGACGCTGACGAAATCGCCCTTTTCGGGTGCAAATGGCAGTTGCAGTTTCACTTCCTTGCCCGTCTCCTTGATGCCGAAGTTATACGAGCAAAATTTCACCAAAAATTCTTTCATACTTCAAAGGGTGTTTGTTATTCTACTTTGTAATCCTGGAGGTCGCGGTCTGCTTCGACAATGGCCGCAAATTCTTCGTCTGATACGCCTTGCGCTGCCAGTTCCTCTTTCAGTTGCTCGCGTTCGATTGCAAGTCGTTGGTTTGCCTTGATCGCGTTGCGCTTGCTGTTTTCGCTCCAAGAAAGAGGTTTTTCGATTATAACACCAACCAAACTTTCCAGCCTTTGGGGATTGATAACAATTTTCTTTGTATTATTGTCAAAACAAATCATGGCCGACAAAGTGCCGACGGGTTGCTGCACGTAGCTTGGAATGATCTCATTTATCTTTTCGACAAGTTTTTGCAGCTTCGCCACAAAATCCATGCCTTCAGGCGAGGAAATATAGACCCTTTTGCGCTCTTCGCACGCTTCCAAATCAACAGCCAAAAGCCCATCTTCAAGGGAAATGAGGTGCGCATAACGCCAACTGTTTGCAACCTCCTTAAATTCTGGATGCTTTTCGGTGACGTACTGGAATTGTGACTTTGCCACGCGCTGGAAGGCTGAACCGTTTGGGAATTGGCTCAAAAATTCTTTACGCATGCGTTCAAAACCGCCCCGCGAACAATAGCGAAGGATTTGAGGAACGCTTTCGTTCATGCTAAGCTCCGAAAGCAAAGGCAAGCAAATGCGATTGATGCGGTCCACATATTGGGCCACGGATGATTCAATGCACGAAGAATAATCTTTACGCACAAAGATTCCCTTCGATGTCTTTTGCAAAAATTTAAGTTCGTCTTTTGCCATATTGTTTAATTTTTTCAGATTTGTTCGATAACGGCCGCGTCCTGTTCTTCGATGGGAAGCTGCTCAAATTCCTTGATGGCTGCAAGACGTTCTTTGCCGTCGGCCGTTAAGGAATAAGCAAAATAAAAATCCCGTTCTCTGAATACGCACACTTTGCCTTGAAAAGAAATATATTTGTCGTACTGTAGGGCGCGTTTGGGCACGTCTTGCAGAAAGTCTTTGCACGTCGCGGCCTTCAGTATAAGCCGCCAGTTAAGACCCGCGCCAGGCTCAAGGCCTATGTTTCGCAAGGCTGGAAGGACGTTTTCGTTTAGCCATCTGATTTCTTCATGGATGACGTTGAGCTGTCGACGTAGTGCCGGAAACGTCGGCATGATCACGCGGCCGTCTGGTGTTCTTTGCAAATGTGACATAAAAAAAGAATTAGGGGTTATGACTTCTTAATATTCGCCACCGATTGCCAAGAGCCGCTTCGTTGCTTCTGCCTTTTCTTCGGCCTTCTCTTTCTCTCTGATATGATTCAACTCGCGAAGGCTCAACATTCGGCGGTTGCCTTCTTCGTCGAAAATGTAGAACTTACCGCACGCATCGCGGAAGATCTGGAGCTTGATTTTACTTTTTGCCATACTTTTCAGCATTTTTTAATTGTTTGTTTACACCCTTCAAAACTTTATTCAAATTTGGTATCTATGGCCAAACCAAAAACACCCAAAAAGCAACCTTTCGCGCGTTTTTAGGTATCCCAACGGATAACACCCGAAGGGCAAACGCAAGGGCAATGGGTAAATGGGTAACAAATATCCCCTTCGGGATATATTGTTAAACCCATGTTCCCCATTTCCCATGCCCGAAGTCAAACAAGTTTTGCTTATTATGGGTAAATCTTATTTTTTGCCCATTTTTAGGCCGTTGGTTGGCGTTAGATAGTGCGCGGCTGTAGGTGCCAGGATAAGACAAAGAAGAGGGAAAGCACCGAACTTTCGCGCGTGCCTTCCCTCCCCTAAGAAGTAGAAAATATGGATTTATTCTGAATCTGAAGACGGGGTTAACGTGATAATAAACCGCTTCCCTTCGATGGTTACGAATCCGCTCCCGCTTGCGGTGGTTGTGTCTGGCTGTTCGAACAGCTCAACAACAGGCACGCCAAGGGCTTCGGCGATTTTCTCAAGTGACTTTAACGTATAAGAACCTGAATTAATCATTGCAGAAAGTGAACCCTTCGACATGTGGCCTTGTCCTGTCTTTCCGGGGATCCTCTCAGCAAGTTCGGTTAGCGTCAAGCCCTTTGCTTTCATGAGCTGTTGGATACGCTGCCTTATTATTGTCTTGGTCTCCATCTTTCAAAAGTTTCGTTTTTTCGGGTGCAAATATAGTGCTTTGTTTCGAATTTCCAAAACATTCTGAATGAATATTGCAAAATTTACCTTTCAAATACATATTATTTTGCATTTAGTTTTATTTTTTCGAAATAATTGTTTTGATTTTTCAAAACTTTCTTTTTATCTTTGCCACATCAAAACCGAATTACAAACCTCTAAAAACAAACATTATGGAAGAGAACAACAACATCCAAACAAAGAATGAACAGGCGCAAGTCGTTAACCAGGTGGTCGAAATCGTGGGCAGCGGTTCCCGTGATTCAGCGTGCGAACATCTCCGGCAAATCCTTACGGGCTACAGTATGTATTCCGCATGGCTGAACAACCAGGGAGCAAACGAAAGGGGCCTTGAGGATAGCCTTTATAATATAGAAGTTCTTTCAGATCTGCTCAAATTCGCGATGTGCGACAAGATGCCAAACGAAAAATGACAAATTGCAACCTCAATAATTTTGGCCGTGCCACGTTGAGAAACGAGACACGGCCGTTTTTTTATCTTGGACTTATAGGCCCAAAATCCTTTTTATCTCGGTTTCTTCAAGATGTATTGAATCTTTCAATCTTTCCATGTCACTTGTAAGAAGCCGAGCTTGCTTATAGACCCTATTTGAATTGACAAAGGGCCCTTCTTTTGTCAGCTAATAATTTTTTCTCGTTCATAGTTCAATTATTTTTTATTTTCTAAACAAATTGACATAGGGTGTCGAAAAGACGTTTCGCTTCTTGTTCGTTCAGATCTGGTCGAATATCCAAATAAATACGACCAGCCATCACCGAACGATTAAAGTTGCTTCCAGTTTGCCCACCGAAAGAAACCATTCGCCCGGACAAGACCTCTTTCTCATGCCAATCGAAATAACGGTTAAACTCATGTTTCAACCATCTCTTGGCTTTATGTGGTCCTTTCCTTGTCGCGTATTCGCGTGCATAATCCAAAACGATATTCCATGTCATAGGTTAGTCAATTTTTAGTCAATTTTTAGTCAATAGAATATTTCAAATTTCTCGTTTCTGGCTTCGTTGTTTTGTTAGTCAATACGTCGCCCCGTAAGGGGCGCGTTCTAACATTGACTAACAAAACGACAAAGACGGAAATTTCAATTAGTCAATTCTGAATATCTTCCCCCTCATGTTCTAACGTTGCTTCTTCGGGTTCATCATCTGGAACAATAGAATAAAGTCCGCGTCGGCCTTCGCCCTTATGAAGGATTTTTAGATCAACTGCGTCGTTTATGATTTTCGTTGCCATTGGGTGTTTTATGCCTCGCTCTTTTTGTACTCGATTCGACAAATCTTTTTGGGAAAGAGTTCTATCGGAATCAAATAGCCTTCGCCACATTAACTTATCCTTTACAACTTTATCATTTTCCCGTTGTATCCTTTCAAGTTCGTTTTCGTCAACAGGTGCAATCGTCAAGAAATCTTCAAGTCTGAAGGTTATGTCTTGTATCTCTCCGTCCCTGGAGTCTTCTTGTTTTAGACTGAAATAACCACTATTCTTTTTTACCTGCATAAGACTGGCTGATTTTTCGTCCCAAATTAGGCCCAACCAGCCTTTTGTTGTCTCGTTGTTTCTATTCTCATGAATTACGCCGACTAGTGCAACATCTGCATTTTCGGTTATCGCCATAAACTGAGAAACTATTTTTTTTGCCGCCTTATCATCCAGTTCGGCATCACCCAAATCGTTGATTCCATCGATGATAACTAAAAGAGGTGTGTCGCCTGAACATTCTTTAATCTTTTGAATAATGGCATTTCGCGCCTTTTCCTTCGACTCAAGAACGGCCATTTTAACCGGGAATACCTTCAATCTTTCACACGGTTCCTTTTCATCAATCTCAGCAAGTCTTGCTATTCTTGTCCATCGGGCTGAGACGTGCGCCTGACTCTGCTCCGTATCAAAAAGAAGCACCTTAATTTCGGGTTCGTTGCATCTCAACGTCATTGTTTCGTGTTTAGACAAAGCGATGCCAGCCAATAGATCTGCAGCTTTAGATTTTCCCTGCTTGATTTTTGCCTTGACGCGCGATAAATTGCCAAATGGAATCAACCCTTCATTTTGATATTGCCCTGTCTGCTGAAACACAAATTTAGTCTCTTTATATCGCTTTCTTGGATCTATTTCTTCAAGATTTTTCAGATTAATCCTCTCATCAAGGCTTTCGATGCTAGAAAGTGAAGACTTCAGGTCTCGACCATCTTTGAACTTCAGCATTAGGTCTTCAATGGCCTCAAGACCTTCAATGTTAGCCTCTTTTTGCTGGACCTCCTCGTAAAGAAGCTGTGCATTGTGCTTGTTTGTCGGTGGCTCGTTTCCTTGAACGTCGATAAATGTTTTATAATAATCTCGTTCATTTTGTGTCAGCTCAAACAAAAAACCATTAAAAGTAAACTCCAACCCACTTTCAATGCAAGCCTTTAATTTCTTGAAAATTTCGTTTTCAAAACCCTCAAAACAATAGTGCTCAATCATCCCGACATCTTCAGGATGTTCAACAAAATATCTAATAAGCCTTTGTTGAGCTGTCACCGTGTCTTTATTCCGAAAACGTTCATCCAGGTTTCCGGCAATTGCGATTATGTTATTTATTGCGTTTCCGGCACGATCTGAATGGCTTCGCGCAAATTGTCCTCTATCTTGCATACTTAGCCCAATCTTTGTTTGTTTTGATATGATAATTACATCGAAGCTGCAATCCGTTCAACGTCCTTTGTCTTGTATCTCCGTCTTTGCACCTTCCCTGAGCCTACCAGCATAGGGAGCAAATATCCGCTCCTTTGCCATCGCCATAAAGTAGTATTGGAAACACCCAAAATTCGACAAACCTCTTGAGCTGACAAAAGGTCCTTTGTCGGCATCTCTTTTTGCTCCTGTCCTGGTTCATTCGTTTCCGAAGCATCTGCACTTTTCTGCCTGCGTGCTTCAGTTTCTTCAACGATGGCCAGTGCAAATTCTTTGAGGTCTGCAATCGTAGTCATTATTATTTGGTTGTTGCCTTGGCTTAGTGCCTCAAATAGGTTGTTATGTGACATTTTTATATATTATTAAAGAGTCTTGACTATCGGCAAATCGGAGACTCTAACCGTATTTTGCATTGCAAAGATAAACCATTTCAAATAATACCAAAAGCAAGACACCATAAAAACCCACGTTTCCGCTCGTTTTTATGGTGTCTTGCTCGATTCAAAACAACCTAAAATCTAAAAGTTCCCTTTTGTTCCCCGATATTGTCAGCAATTATTCTTGATTTTTAGCAATACTTTGAAAAATTCGTATAGCGGGGAACATTCATTTCTTAGTCTTGCATCCATTTTCGATTCGTCCCCTTCAAATATTCTATGTAATGTTTTAAGGGCCGCAATGTCCAACTTTTCCTTCCTGGCTGAAAATTTTCCTTTCAACAGCTTAATCTCTGAAAATTCCTTTTCAACTTGAGGAAACTGAGGAACGTCAACGAATAGATAACAACAATAAGCTGCTATTACGGCATCATATACCCTTGTTGCCATTCCGCAAGCGTATTCGTGCATCTTTTGCCGATATTCCATTTTTTTAGATTCTGGAATATCCTCAAGCCATGGAAGCATATCTTGTCCTTCATCCTCCCAATCAAGTGCAAGTGAGATTCCATAAGGCGGCATTTGAAATTTCCTTTTCATGCCTTCAATCATACCATTAAGCACCCTTGAATAATTGCCGACAAAATCAAAATTGGATGCCATGCTGTTTGCCATCGACCAAGAAAAAGACGTGACAAAATTTTGTTGGCTATTGGATAAGAGCCTGAATGTTTCAGCACCGTCTAATAAATCTAAATTAAAATCAGGTGTTAATGGTCGTTGACGCTGGTCTTCATAAATAGAAAGCATAAGCAAAAAGAATTCGGCGATATATGCCTTATCGTCTGCTTCCTTCAAACTCAATAGTTTTAATTCCTCAATTCTTGTCCCTCTTTTCAAAGCAAAGGCATTCGTCAATAGTTGCCTTGCAATCTGGACACATCCTTCTATTGAATCGCATGAAGAGTTAAAACCAGTCACGCCCAAGCGCATCATAATTTCTTCAAACACACGAAAACTTGTTGGACTACCTTCAATGCAATCCTTGCTATGATAAAGCGTCTGCAGGTCTTTTAGTGCATTGAGCATTGCTTCGTCACTAAGCGCGACGAAGCAAGACGTAAGGTCTTTCAACACTTTGCCTTTATCCACGTTGCCCTGTGAATCATCATATAAAGATTTATTGTCTAATTCACAAAATATTTTGTCCGTGAAAAAGAAATTGATTGTTTCCATATTGTTTAAATTTAAATATGTGTACCCAAATTATCCAATAGCCGATATTACGCCCCTTAGATCATCATCATCTATAGTGCGATAACGATTGAATGCCTTGGAGCCTGGAACGTGGCCACTCATAGCACCAATGAGATTGGGGTCTTTAACGACCTTGTATGCTGCGCCTACAAATGTGCGTCTGGCCATGTGACTTGATGCAACCTCCCAAATAGGCTTCAGTTCGTTTTCCCCGGTCACACTATTGCGTACAATTACAGTTCGTGTTATCTGGCACAGCTTGAATACTTCACGAATATTCTCGTTGTACTTCTGAGCTGATATAAAAGGAAAGAGTCGGCCGAAAGGATCTTGGCCGTCATACTTCTTTATTAAATCTAATGCACGTTGAGATAAAGGAACACGGGGTTTAACTTGTTGTGCGTGGTCTTTTGTCTTTGTCGGAACATATTCCAGGATACCGTCGTTAATGTTCGCTGATGTCAGCTTTAGGAGGTCTCCGACACGGCATCCCGTAAGACATTGAAAAATGAAGATGTCGCGCTGTTGCTGGATATGAATCGGAAATCTTGACAGGTCAAAATCTGCTATCTGGTCGCGTTCGGCCTTCGTAATGTAGATTGGAAGGCCGTAGATCTCCGGCTCCATGTCCAGGCGTGCAAGGGGGTCGTTTGTTGTCAATCCTTGTTTGATGGCCCAATGATAAACGGCCTTCAATCGTTTTATGACTGAAATAATATAGTTTTCGCCTCTTGGCTCCAACTTCTTTGGGTGTTTCGGATTGCTGCAAATTGGATGTTCGGTCAGAATCCTTGCAAATATTCGTTTGTGGACTTTTGCCAGGGCTGCTTCATTACGCACATATTCCCGAAAATCTTCAATATCCTCAAGGGTGGTTTCGTTCAGATACATTGCAAATCCCTTGTCCCCAATCTCGCGTTTATACATTGTGAAACGTTCAATCATCGAACGAACGACTATATATGAATATATGCGGCCCTGACAAAGTTTCTGGTGGCTAAGAAATAGATCAATCACGCTTGGAAGTTCGGTCATTACTTTCGATTCTTCCTTTTCCTCTGCCTCCTTCTTTCTCTTTGCTTCATCCTCTATGCCTTGTTCTTTCATCATGGCAGCTTCAATCTTCGTTTGAGTGAGATGATTTGAGTCTAGCCCGATGGTTTTGTTGTCCTGAAGGCTCAAGACATATTCAATCCAGTCTTTCGTGATAGGCTGTCGGTCTGGTCTTCCAACAGCTAACACACCTTGAACCCTTCCTATAAAATAGTCAAGTTCCCCTTTTGCTCTATAAGATTCTTCGAATTGTGCCTGGTTGGTCTTGCTTCGTTTCGGGATGATGATTTCTTCGGTCTTGGAGTCGAACATATCATCTCTGACAAAAACATTTGACTTGAGTCTGATTGCTTGACCATGCCCGATTACGAATCTGAGCATAATTTGTCGTTTGCCATCCTGGCATTGCTTTTTTGATAACGTTTTACTAATTGTTGCCATACTAAACCATTTTGTTAAATTAATAATTTTGTTGGTACAAATGTAGGAACGAAAAAGCAATAATCCAAATTTCAAGTCATATTTTTGTCACCATTTTTGTCACCATTTTGGGCATTTTTTGAAAATGTCACCATTTTGTCACCAAAACGCATTGAAACTGATTATTGCATTTAATAAACTGATTATTAAAACAATATGGTTTCAAATCGTTTCAAATAATAACACCCGAAAAGGTTATTTTCGGGTGTCTCGTGATTCGACGGGGATTCGAACCCCGGACCGACTGCTTAGAAGGCAGTTGCTCTATCCAACTGAGCTATCGAACCATCATTTTTTGTGGGCGCAAAGATAGGGAATTTCTTTGATATATACAAATTTTTTGGTAAAATATTTTGTTAAAACTGAAAATCACAATCCAAATCCTATCATTTAGAATGTGTTCCTTCCACAACAGACGGGATTTCAGACCTTCAGACATACTGACAACTTGACCAAAAGCCAGGTGAGAAAAATGCAGACTGCCGAAAAGGCAACGCACTTGAGGATGCCGAAGGGTTCGGGAATGGCTGATGACCACCCCCAACCGATTGAAAGGGATATCAGCGGATAAAGCAGATAGGGAATCATGTAACAGGTCAGGGTGGCCGTACCGGCAGGACGAAGACCATCCAACCATCCGGACTTCCCCTTAGCAACCAGTCCATCGAGTGCCACATAGAGTACCAGGTTGATACCTAACGTATAGAAAATCCAAGGTAGCGTGCCAATGAGCTTGGAGACAATGAACAACCGATGGGAAACCAGGGCCAGCATGAAACAGCCTACGCCAAGGAGCAGCGTCGAAACTGCCTGCCTCGACCACGCGAGGTGTTCGATATGCTTGAGATAGATGCCCGAAAACAACACGCCACTCATGACCAGCAGGTGGCTGGAGGCATTGCCGATGTGAAGTGTCGAAAGGGCAAGTTCCACGATATTCGGTTCGGGCATGGAAAGGATGGGCTGCCCCAAGAATGCGGAAAAGGGGGCCGTCTCGGAACAGCAAAGACAAACGACAAAGAGCAGCACCCAGACAAGAACCTGCGTGAAGACCTTCGCGGAAAGTGCATAAACGAGCGAACAGAAGAGATAGGCCCAGCCTATCAAGCCCAGGATTCCCCACCAATAGGGATAGAACGTTCTTCCCTCCGGACTGCGCGACGTGACAAGCAGGAACAATAGTATTGCCCAGCCGAGCACCTTCAGGCAACGAACCCACCAGGCCGACTGCCCGTACCGGTTGAAGACCAGGAAGAAGGCAAGGGCCATCAGGAGGCAATAGGCATTGCGGTCGTAGCCGATAGACGCATCGATGCCCGATTCGTAGTTACAAATGAAGGCGCCCATCAATATGAGGGCGAAGGAACGGGAAAGGATATGACGAATGACGTCGCCCTCGCTCCTCCCCTTGCGACGCATCGCCGTAATGGCATACGGAATGGAGAGGCCTACGCAGAACAGGAAGGATGGAAAGACGATGTCGGAAAACCCGAGCATATCCTCGCCCCACTTGGCATGCTGCATCCAATGCGGGATGCCCGAAACGGACCAGAAGTCGTTGACCATAAGCATCGTCGCCATGGTGAGTGCGCGAAGCAGGTCGATGGTTACATTACGTTTCTCAAGATAAGTTGTCATGGGTTTCATTCGTTCAGCTGATGCCAGATGGTACGGCTCAGGGTAAAGGAATCGTCATCGTCGTCGGAATCCCAATACATGGCGCCCAGCAATCCCTTCTCGATGATATAGTTACACTTATAAGTGATGGAGCTCGCGTTCTCATGGGCAAGCACCATCCTTCCTGCCTCGTCAACCAGATAGGGAACCCGGGCAACAGAATCCCATTGTTCGGTGTAGAGGCTGTCGGTCTTCAACTTGCCGAACGGACGCTGGCCCTTGTAGTCCTTGCTTGGCCTCCCGTAGAACGGCATACCCATGACGAGCTGCGAAAGGGGAACACCTGCCGCGAGATGATGGTCGATGGCTTCGGAAACGGTGAGTGGTCCAGCTATATTGGAGCGAAACAAAGCGGAATGATGAAAAGGAGGATCGGCCATATCGTAGGTCATCAGATTGACAAAGTCGATGAAGGGCAGGACCTTGCGATAATCGACATAGGTGGTATCGGCATAATCGGCGAAGGTGAGCAATCGATCGGGACCGATGGCCTGACGAAGATCCTGCATCAGCAATGAGAAATTGTGTGTATCGTCGGGAGAAGACGAGATACCGGCTGCGCTCGAGGTGGGATATTCCCAGTCGATGTCAATGCCATCGAGGGAATATTCGTCGATAACCTGGTGGCAGCTGCGAGCGAAAGACTGACGACGCCCGGCTTCGGATGCCATCTCGGAGAATCTTCCACTCCCCCATCCTCCGACACTTAGTAGCACCAGCAGATGCGGATTGGTTTTCTTCAAGGCAACGATGGAACGAAGGCGTTCGGGGTTATCGATTCGAACACTATCGAAACTGTCGGCTACATGGCCGAAAGCATAATTAAGATGCGTGACCAATCGCGGATCGGGCATTCTGTCTCCCCACGATGTGACGTAACCGACGACAACCTTACCTGCCTGCTTGCTGCTATCGACCTGCTGTTTTAATTGTGGATGGCAGGAAGTGAACACGATGGCTGCAAGTATTGAAAACAGCAATAGCCTCGTCTCTCGCTTCAATAGCGGAAACCTAGCTACTTTTTTGTAACACGAATTATCACACCACGAATTTTTCATGATTTATTTTTGTCAACTATAATTGAAAAGTTTGCTGCAAATATAATGCTATTTCCTTATATATTCAAAAACATACTGGTCGAATTGCACAAAATGGATGATTTATACTCCAACACTGGCAAATTTCATCCTTTTTCCAACAATTATATTCGTGAATCTGGGAAACAGTCGTTTCAAACTATAATAAATGACGACACACAAAATGGTCATCATAACAGGAGCCAGGAAGTAGCCGAATGCCAGCAGAAGCTGATTGCCGTCGAAGAGACGTCCTATCGCTTTCGTAATGATCAGGATGGTACAACCGTGATAGGCAAATTCGAAGAACGACACTTCGGTCAACGGTCTGGGCATCTGAAGACCTTTCTTAATCAATAGGCGAACTATGTCGAAAGCTGCGAAAACGCCGATAAAGGAAGAATAGGGCAAAAAGGCATCGGAGACGAAGGATGCCACCAGGAATACCAGATACAACACAATGATTACATATCTGCTGTCCTTCAAATACTTGAGCACATCAAACTGACGTATTGCCAAAAATGCACCGATTGCGAACCATGTAATGGAACGCAGCTTG
>JAEEGL010565019.1_pt1 | contig 18871 bp, 16 predicted proteins | sample 9134231 | NCBI WGS metagenome assembly JAEEGL01 (sample SAMN16246548, study PRJNA631951) | gut metagenome | biome: gut microbiome; feature: rumen; material: fiber-attached | host: Bos | place: Iran: Karaj | collected 2018-10 | reverse complement strand
GTCATCCTCTGCTTCCACATCTGACTCATCGTCATCTGTTGAAGCTGCTTCGTCAGCTACATCGAACACGATCTCTTCAGCGTCCTTTGTCTCTTCCGAAGTCTCTTCGTTCTCGAGATCCTCGAGATTGTCTTTATCTTTCTTCAAGATAATCTGCCTCCCTTATTCGTTTATTTTCTTTATCTTCTCGTTGATCTTGTATCTTACAAAATCAATCTGGGAAATAACTTTGGAATAGTCCATCCTCTTCGGTCCGATTACTCCGATATTACCTGAGATCGTGTCACCGACCTTATAGGTTGTTGTGATAAATGAGCAGTCCTCTAATCCCTCGAGAGCTATCTCCTGGCCGATCCTGATCATGTAGGTATCGTCGCCGCCTGTCTTCTCACGCTCGATCTCGTTTACATAACCTGCGACCATGCCGTCGTGTGAGAGTGTGCCGAGGAGATTCTGCGCTCTCTTAAGCTCGGAGAAGTCCGGAAGCTTAAGCATGTTGTGCTCGCCTTCGAGGAAGACGTCTAACCTGTCTGCCTGCTTGATAGCCGTATATGTCTCGTAGAGAACCTGGTTAAGGATTGAATCCGGGATCTTGGTCTCCTTAACGGATGTAGCAAGTGTGATAAGAGTGATCTCATCAAGGGGCTTGCCGTTAAGACTTCTTTCTACTGAGTCTGATATCTCCTTAAGCTGCTCGGGTGTTAAGAAGTTCGGGATTCTTACTACCTTATCCTTAACAACTCCTGCGGAAAGAACCATAACTACAAGTGCCTTGCCGGGCTCGATCATAAGAAGCTTAAGCTGCATCAAAGCGCTTCCTGCAAGACGTGGTGTCATTACGAGGGATACCATGCCGGTAGCTTCGGAGAGGATAGCGGATGCATTCTTAAGAAGGTCTCCTGCCTCATCCATGCACTCGTCGATGCGCTTGCTTATCTCTTCTCTCTCATTCTCTGAGAGCTGATCTATCTTCATTAATGAGTCTACATATTCTCTGTAGCCCCTGTCTGAAGGGATACGGCCAGCGGATGTGTGGGGCTTCTCTATAAGGCCCATTCTCTCAAGCTCAGCCATATCGTTACGGAGCGTTGCAGAGCTTACGGGGAAGTTATGACGCTCGATCAAAGCCTTGGATCCGACGGGCTCATTCGTGTTGACGTAATCGTCTACGATAGCCTGTAAAACCTGCATCTTACGGTCATTTACCGACATTTCTCTAACGCTCCTTTCATGTGATTAGCACTCAGCCTATCCGAGTGCCAAATACAAGATAGCATTATGGTCAAAGAATGTCAATAAAAGTCAAAAGAATAATTTGAGTGATTATTGTGGCAGCATTTTGGTATTAGTTGTAGAATTATTTTATATATAGGCAAGGGCGCCGCGATGTGTGGTTTCCTTGCCTTCTTTTATGCCCGGATCACCCCTCGCGGTTAGCGATTGGAGGTTACTATGGCAGCATTTGACCGAGTCCTTTCAGGCATCCCGCAAATGGATGAGTGCTTCGACAATATCCGCTTGGGCGACAATGTCGTCTGGAGAGTCGACGATCTTAGCGAGTTTAAGCTTTTCGTTATGCCTTATGTAGCGCAGGCGATAAAAGACAAACGTAACCTCATCTACTTCCGCTTCGCTTCCCACGAGCCGCTTCTTGAGCCGCAGGAAGGTCTCAAGATAATCAACGTGGAGCTTAACCACAGGTTCGAGAACTTCACCGTGGAGATACACGAGCACATAAGGCGCGAGGGGCGCGATGCTTTCTACGTGTTCGACTGCCTCTCGGAGCTTCAGACAGCGTGGGCGACCGACCTCATGATGGGCAACTTCTTCCAGGTGACGTGCCCCTACCTCTTCATCCTCGACACGGTAGCTTTCTTCCCCCTCATAAGAGGCAAGCACTCCTTCCAGGCCATAGCGAAAATCAGGGACACCACGCAGCTTTTTCTTGACGTCTACGCCGACAACAAGAACGTGTACGTGCGCCCCGACAAGGTGTGGGAGCGTTACTCGGAGACGATGTTCCTGCCTCACCTCTACGAACCCTCCACTGGTGTATTTAAGCCGATCTTAGACGGCGTCATGGCAAGCCGCTTCTACCAGGTGTTGGGCGACAATGCATCGTCACCCGACAGAAGCAACATGGACAGCTGGGACCGATTCTTTAACGGCACCGAGGTGATGTACGAGAACGGCATAGACGTAACCGAACAGTGCCACCGCATGTGCAAGATAATGATGACAAGAGACGAGCGCATGCGTGAGATGATAAGAAATAACTTTAAGCCCGAAGATTACTTCACGGTCAGAAAGCGTATGATCGGCACGGGCATGATCGGCGGCAAGGCGTGCGGCATGCTTCTTGCCAGAAAGATAATCGAGAACAGATGCCCCGAGATCTACAGTAAGTTCGAGCCGCACGATTCATTCTACATAGGCTCGGACGTGTTCTACACATTCATAGTCGAGAATAAGTTCTGGGACTTAAGATTAAGACAGAGGACCCCCGAAGAGTTCTTCTCTCTTGCTGATGAATTCGCGGACAAGCTTCTTACGGGCAAGTTCTCGCGAGACATGGAAGAGCAGCTTGTTAAGCTTCTTGAATACTACGGACAGGACCCGATCATCGTCCGCTCAAGTTCCATCCTCGAAGACGGATTCGGCAACGCATTCGCAGGAAAGTATGAGTCGGTCTTCTGTTCGAATTCAGGTAACATGGACCAGCGCCTTGAAGAACTTGAGAATGCGATGAGAACGGTCTATGCAAGCACGATGAGCAAGTCGGCATTAGATTACCGAAGCAGGCGCGGGCTGCAGGCCAGGGACGAGCAGATGGCTCTCCTCGTGCAGCGCGTATCAGGCTCGTACTACGGCGAGTACTACATGCCCTGCGTCGCCGGCGTCGGCTACTCCTATAGCCCGTACCGCTTCATGGAACAGATCGATCCCGCAGCAGGCATGCTCCGCCTTGTAATGGGACTTGGCACCTCCGCCGTCGACAGGACCGAAGGCTCCTACCCGCGCCTCGTAAGTCTCGATAAGCCCAAGGCGACAACTTCCACGACATGCGCGGAGAAGCATCAGTTCTCCCAGCGTAAACTTGAATACATGAACCGCGCGACCAGAAAGCTCGAGCAGTCGTCCCCCGACCCTCTCATGCCCTACCTCCCGCCTTTCATGCATAAGCTTTTGTTCGAACACGATTACGATGTCGAAAGAGCGATGAGAGACAGAGGCAGACCAAGGACCGTCGAGTTCATATCTTGCCAGGGCATAGTCGAGAAAGAGATCTTAATGGAACAGATGAAGGAGATCTTATCGGTAATACAGTCGGAGTACGATTACCCGGTAGACACCGAGTTTACGATCAACCTTTCAGAGGACGGCGACTATGTTATCAACCTTCTTCAGTGCAGACCATTGCAGGTCTATAAAGACTCTGATGATCTTTCTGCACCTGAAGATATTTCAGAAGATAAGATCCTGTTTGACTGCGTTCACTCGTCGATGGGATTATCAAGATTCATCCCTCTCGATCTTATCGTCTTCGTCGACCCCGTTAACTACTACAACATGCCGTATAAGGATAAGCCTTTGATCGCCAAGGTAGTCGGCACGGTTAACTGGAAGATGAGAGGATCTGATAAGAAGATGCTTCTCATGTCACCCGGACGAATCGGAACGACCTCTCCGGAGCTCGGAGTCCCGGCCGCATTCTCCGACATAAGCGAATATGAAGCGATATTAGAGATCGCCGATTCACGTGCCGGATATAACCCCGAATTATCGTACGGAAGTCATTTCTTCCAGGACCTCGTCGAATCGGGAATCCTTTATAGCGCATTATTCGAGAACGAGAGAACGAAGACTTATAATCCTTCCTTACTTGAAGAACATAAGAATCTTCTAAGTGAGATCGCTCCCGAACTTAAGGAGTTCGAAGACATAGTTCACGTATATGATGTGTCTGAAGATAATCTTATCCTGTGTAATGACATGAAGTCGGAAAGGATCGTGTGTTTTATTAAACCAGATCCATGAACACCTGATTCGCGAAGTCCAATCCCTTACGCGACAGGCGGTAACCGGTCTCTGTCTTCTCAAGATAACCGGCCTTAAGATTCTTATCGATGATATCTTCGAACCCCGCGGTCTGGTCTTTACTGACCCCCGCGGTCGTTCGCAGCGCAAGCATTATTCTTTCTTTATTCTTATCCTTCTCGGACAAGGTCTCCTCGACTTCCACATGGATGGGGTCGAGAAGATATTTCTCGATATTCTCTTCGTGCATGAATCTTACCGAATCGATATAGCCGTGGGCGCCTGCGCCGAATGCATAGTATTCGCGGCCCTTCCAGTAAGCTAAGTTATGCCGGCTCTCGAACCCCGTATATGCACAGTTAGATATCTCGTACGGATGAACGCCCTTCGCATCGAGATGGTCGCGAAGTCCGTGGTACATCGACCGCTCCAGATCCTCATCCACGTATTGATCAAGTTTCCCGCCGTACAGCTGCTCGAACGGGGTTCCCTCTTCGATCATCAGTGAATACATGCTTATATGCTTGGCCCCCGCGCTGATCAGCTTATCAGCATCCATATAAAGGTCTTCCAATGTCTGGCCGGGGACTCCGATGATAAGGTCGCATGATATGTTCGTAAAACCGGCTTCCTTGGCAGCGTCTATCGCGGCCAGAGCTTCTTCCGAACTATGAAGTCTGCCTAATGTCTTAAGGACTTCATCGTGCAATGACTGGACGCCGATTGATATGCGGTTAAATCCCGCCTCCCTATACATTCGGCCTTTCTCGGCCGTAAACGAATTGGGGTTCACCTCTATCGTGAATTCGCCGTCCTTGATCTCGAACTTCTCTAATATCTCTTTAAATGTCGAACAGATTCCTTCTGCGTCAGCATAAGAAGGTGTGCCGCCTCCGAAGTAAATTGTCGACACCTCCCCCTCGTATGAGGCTGATGGTGCGATGCGGGAGAAGAGAATTTCTTTTCGAAGTGCTGCAAGGTAATAAGACGTGTTGCTAAAGCCCTCCACAGAGTAGAAACCGCAGTAGGGGCACTTTCTTGCGCAGAACGGGATGTGAACGTAGATATGCATCAGAAGGTGATGTGCCGAACGCCACGGCGGGCCGGAATCGGCGTGGAATCACGAAGCGCGGTAAGAAGCGCATTCTTGAAAGTCTGAAAGCTCGGTGACACATTCTCGGATGGTTCGAGGTAAGGCGAGATGACCTCAGCCCATCTTGCCTTGTAGTGTCCGATGGCAGGATATCCGATGTCGATGATGTCCTCGTATGTCTCGGGGAAAGTTACTCGGCACAGCATTTCCCATGTGCCGCAGATGCTGTCCTGCACGTAGTCCTTGTATGTATCAAGATCGCAGTCGGGGTATGCCTGCATGATGGCCTTAACGTCGCCAAGAAGCCACGCCTCGACCTCCTCAGTGCACAAGCCTATTACGGAGCGCACGTCCTTCGCATACTTCTTGCATACGCGGTAAAGTTCCTTACGAAGCTCATCGGGATCGTTGTTGTCGGAATCCATAACCACAACTAATATCGTGTCGGTGTTGCCGTAGACTTCGTTATAAGCGCGGCACTTCGCGGGGAGCAGGTCAAGCAGCGAGCTTGCGAACTTAACGGGCCTTGTATCCCAGTCCTTGGGCAGGCTTCCGCAGCCCCTGTGAGGTCTTACCGCGACAGTTGACTCAAGCCCCTCTTCCTCGAGAAGCCTCGTCACCAGCCGTTCAACGACTACCGAACCCGATCGGTCTTCTGTCAGTATCTCAATGTGCATTATTTACGCCTTCGTCATCATACTCGCTCGAGCCTTGGTCTAAGTGGCCGCCGTACCATATCGCGCCCATGCCGACTCCCTGCTCGAATAATGCCATTACCACGGGATCCGAACCCGCGCATCTGATCTTAACGTCGTCCTTCTCCTCGTCAGTTTCCTCGTCGAAGTTTCGGGAGAATACCCAGATCTCGCGGGGCGACATCGTCTCTACGATATAAGGATTATGTGTGGAAAATATAATCTGCGAATAAGGGTGCTTTAATGTAAACTCACGCATGTCATCCGCAAGCACGTCTACCATGTCGTGGTAAAGATCCCTGTCAGGCGTCTCGATAAATATTGTCGACTTAGGTTCCGGGTCTCTTAGTAACAGCAAGTACTTAAACAGCTTCTCCGGGCTTCCCTGAAGGTTCTGCGGGAGGTTCTTTTTCTTCTTATGCAGGGACGGGATCTTAGAGTTGATCTCGCCTATCAGATCCTCGTACTTATCCTCGCCCAGGGACTTAATGTAGTCCAGAACGTTACCCATATTGGAGCCTTCAGAGTTTAAGTGCTTGTGTGCTCCGGGGGCATTACCTGCAGAGAAATAGTCGCTTGATTCCTCAGCCGAAAATGCGCAGAAGAACCAGCCGTTGATCTCGTCGAAGATCTGTCTTATCGGCGTGTCGCTGCCGTTAAGTCTTCCTAGAAGTGAAAGTGCAGTTACTCTCTCGTCGCTTACAAGTCTTGCGTCAGACGAGTTCTCGAAGATCTCCTTGATCTCGATCTTGCCGTCTTCTGTTCTTACTGAGGCAAGTACCTTCTCGTCTTCGATAACGGGACTTCCCATGTCGCTCGCACCAATCGTGAGCTCGTACTGCAGAAAGTCCGACTTTCTGGTCTCCACGTCTCTTATGCGGAAGAAGATCCTGAACTGCGCGGGCTTGCTCTTGTCCAGGAGCAAGTTCATAAAACCCGGTCTGTTGTCGGAAGTCGAAGCTTTGCCGACGTCAGTTAAGATACATCTCTTGATGAAAGAAAGCGCTCTTATGAAAGCACTCTTACCGGTGTTATTACGTCCTATTAACGCATTGAGATTTCTAAGTCTTATTCCGCGCTCGGACGGGTCCTTGCCCGCATACTGCGCGGAGTCCTCTATAAGCAGACCGATCGTGTCGTCTTCGAAAGCATCGAAGTTTCTGATATTTACTCCTAATATCATGAGCCAGCCCTCCGATTAGAACTCTAAAATTATTTTAACACTTAAGTCTCTTCTCCTCCAGTACGACACATGCCGCGAAAGCCAATAATCCCATCAGGCTCACGAGCATGCCCTCACCCTTATACGGAACTTTATAGTGCATGAGGATGAGGTTGGAGCCTTCCACGAGCGGGATGCTCATGAACGTGCTTCCGAATACATCAGGAGTGATCTTCTCATCGTTAAGCGTGATCTGCCACCCCTCTTCGTACGGTATGGATATGAAGAGCCTCTGTCCCTCATGCGCATGCGTCTCGAACATCACTCTTCTTTCCCTGACCGAGCACGTTACATTCTCACGAGATCTTATCTCATTCCCCACGCGCTCCAACGCATCGAGGTTAAGCTCGTAGAAAGTAGCTCTTGTTACTTCAGCAGCTTCCGTGCCGTCCTCGCTTGCCGCGCCCTCATCGAATACAACCTCGACTCTCGCCTCCTGATTATTCACAGGGATCCTAAGCTGTGAAGGTGCGAGGAAGTCCGCATATCTTGTGAACTCGTCGCCGTTAACATAAACCGTCGCGCCGTCCTCCGTATTAGTCACGAAGTTGGCGTACAAAATTCCCTCTACAGCAGGTGCCGTGTAAGTCCAAGTGTCGCCGTCTCTTGTGGCAGTAAAGTTAACCGGCGTGAAGATGTCCTCATCCATCCCCGACAGCTCCCTGTAGATGTCGTTAAGGTAAACTTCCGGAATGTCAGCATCACTGTCGTAGTCGCCTGCTCCCTCATAGATAAAAGCCGGCGGCAGCGCATAGATATTTCTGTACAGCGTCTTAAATCCCTCTATGCTGTCTACTTCAGAGAGCCCCATCACATTCGTATCTTCATAGTCTACGGCTACATACCAGACACTAAGTAAAGAATCGAGTGCGAGGTTCTCCTGCGTAGTCGTCGTTATCGTCTCCGAGTGCTGCGGGTAACCCGCTCTGTCCAAGAACATGATCGCATTCTCATCAGGATCCGACACGAAGCTCGTCACTGAATTAAAGTGATACGCCATGCCCTCGTTATACGATACCGGGAATGAATTGTTATGATTGCTGTGCGCCGTCGTCTGCAGCACTCTTATAAGCGACGTACCGTGAGGCTCATGCTGCGTCGGTATCAGACCGAGGTCGTTATTAACGTAGTTTCTTATGTGCTCGACATTCTCGACTGAATAGAAATTCGTAAGCACCATCTGCCCTGCGATAAGCTCGACCGCGATCACCGCCGCGAGCGTAACTGCAGCCACATTCTTCGACTTCGGCTGCTTGTTTATGATGTAGACAAGAAGCGAGATCAGGCTGCCGATTACTACCGGGAAGATCACTTTCGAGATAAGCGGCATCAGCGAGTAATCGGGCTCGACTCCCAGGATATTGCCAAGGCTCATAGCGAAAACAAGATCCGAAGTGCTTCCTGGCATAATAAGCCACAGCACCACCTGCACTGCCGCGAAGATCGCCCCTATAACAAAAGGCACCACAGGCTTAACCTGCTTCCTCTCACTTGCAAGATAAAACTGCGCCGCGAGCACGATGAGCGCGAAACATCCGACATAACTATAGCGGTACCAATACGACTCCACCACTCTAAGCATCGAGAACAGCGCCACCAGCGGCTGCCAGCAAAACATCATCACCGTAAACAGCAGCACCACGCCGCTTAATATCTTCTCCTTAAGCTTCGCCTTCCCCACAACGAAAAGCATAGCCACGCCAACCAGCACAAAACTTCCGGCGAACAGACTGACGCTGCCCTGTAAGCTGATCATGCCCCAAGAGTAGTTCGAGATAACATCCGATACAGGGCCGATCATGCCAAGGTCAAGAAGCATCGATAATCCGGCCTTACCATGTGTCCTTCCCGACAGCATCATAAGCGTCGGTATAAGAAGCGCACACGACATAAGAACGCCTATTACAGAAGCGATGCCGAATCTGATTATGGTTAGTACTTTTGTCTTTAAGTTCGTGGGTTCGATTAAGTGCACTCGCGCCAATTCGTAAAGCAGCCAGAAGCATGCTGCGAGCAAGTCGATTATTCCCGAATACCAGTTAAATAATATCGCGAGTGCAACCGTTATAGTGAACAGATAACTTCTCTTATTAGCTACAATCTTCTCCACTCCCGCGAGCATCAACGGCAGCATGTAAGCGCCGTCGAGCCACATCGTGTTACTGCTTTGCGCGATGAAGAAAGGGGACAGTGCGTAAGAGAAGGAAAGTATGATGACAGCACCTCGGCGAAGTGTCGAGTTGGTGTCGAATCTGTGCTGAAGATAATATGCAGTGAAGCCTGCCGCGAGCATCGCCTTGATGGCGTAGATAACATTCATGAGAAGCGGCATCTGGGACTTCTTGAAGAAGACCACAAGAAGCGACGTCGGCGATGCAAGATAGTAAGTAAAAACCGCGAACGGACTGCCGCCCAACCCCTTGCCGAAAGAGTAATCTATTGAAGACCTGCCGGCGAGAACATCCTTGTACCAGCAAAGCAGATCGAGCATCTGAAACTGCCCGTCACTATAGGTAAGACTTCGGTCCCCGAAAGGTGCGAGTCCGGACAAGATGAAATCAATGATAACCGCGACCAGCGTCACCGCCACCGCGCCCGCACAGACCTTTATCCACGACCCCTTACTCTTACTCAACTTCCCTGTTCCCTTCCTTCCAAAGCCGACTTATAATCATCTTATTGTACTATACCCCTCCACGGGGATGTAAAGGGATAGAAATATGTATATTAGAAACATCGCTTCTGACCTGAGGTCGCGCCTGGCCTCAGTGGATCAGCTTATTGGTGCTTGCAGGAAATATCTGGCCAAGTCACCCGACGGGCGCTTACGCATCAGCCGCATAAGAGGCCGCACCTACTTCTTCCATGTCACCAAGGATACTTCATCACATGGAACGCCAATCCACGACGAGAAGTTGATAAGAGACCTCGCCCAGAAGGCTTATCTTGAAGCACTTCTTAAGGCGGCATTATCAGAACAGGCTTTACTTAGCCGCGCCGTTAATGATTATGATGAAGATGCTCTTACGAGAATCTACGATTCATCATCGCCCGACAGACAGGCACTCATCGATCCATTTATGCTGCCCGATGAATTGTTTAAGAAACGCTGGCTCGCCAAACCCTATAAGCATAAGGAGTTTAAAGAGGGCCTGCCGGTTTATATGACCATGAACGGCGAACGAGTCAGGTCAAAGTCCGAACAGATAATAGCCGACAGACTGTTAGCTCGAGGTGTGCCATACAAGTATGAATGTCCATTTCCTATGGGCGACTATTATTATCATCCGGACTTCACCATTCTTCGTATGAGCGACCGCCGTGAGATCTACTATGAGCATCTCGGCATGATGGACAGGCAGGATTATGCGGATAACAACATCATGAAGATCAATACTTATTCAGAAGCCGGCCTGGTTCTCGGAGATAACCTGTTCGTCACCATGGAAACGAGCAGATTTCCGCTGGATGTTCGCGTGCTGGACAAGCTTATCAATACCAAGTTCCTGTAAGTGTTGACCAACTAGCCTGAAATTGCCCATTTGGTCTGCAGAAATCACTCATTTTGTTGACCAAATGGCCTCAAAACCACCGTTTGGTCAAACAAATCGCTTAAAGTGTTGACCAAAGTGCTTATAAACAGCCGTTTGGTCTGCAAAAACACCCAAATCCGTTGACCAAACACAAGAAAACACGCCAGTTGGTCAACAGATAGCCTCTCAGGCGCCAAGGCCGCGGCAGCCGACAAGCCCTTAGCCACCACAATTATCCACCCGCCCACAAAACACCGCATTAAAACGCCCGGAACCTAGGCACTGTTCCGGGCGTTACGCGGTGTTTTGTGAGTCAAGTTGCGACTTACATCACGTTACATTGAATCAATTGTTGTGTCGATCTCAGAGAGGTTGGTCTGAATCTTAGCGATACTCTCAGACAATGTGTTATTAGCATCGGAAAGGAGCTGCTTCACATAGATATGAGCACTCTTGCGAAGTTCATCAGCCTGGTTCTCGGCAGCGGCAAGAATATTGTCTGCCTCATCACGTGCGCCTCTTGTGATCTCATGATCGTTAACCTTGGAAGCGTACTGACGGTTTGCATCGTCGATGATCTTCTTACTCTTCTCACGAGCAGTTGTGATAATCTCCTGAGCTCTTACTACGATGTCGTTGCTCTGTGCGATAGATGCAGGAAGGTGATTCTTAAGCTCCTCCAAAGAAGCGATCATCTCATTTCTGTCTACTGCGCAGTTGGAAGAGAACGGTACTCCGCTTGCAGCTCTTAAAGTCTCGATCATATCATTGATGTTGCTGATAAGATCATATCTCTCGACTCTCTTTTGTGCCGGAGCCTGCCCGTAATTGCTGTTGTCCATAACTTTAGTTCCTGCCTTTCCTTAATCTCTCTGTTACTTGATCAACTATCTCGGCCGGCACCATTCCGGAGATATCTCCTCCAAGTGAACCGACTTCCTTTACTATGCTCGAGCTTATAAGCGACAAGTCATCGCGGCAAGGCAGGAGCGCTACATCGTAATTGGTGTACAACATCTTATTGGCCAGAGCCATCTCAGCTTCAAATCTGAAGTCTGTCTCAGATCTGATACCTCTTACAACTGCATTACAACCCAAGTCTTTGAAGATGTCAACAAGGAGACCGTCACTTCCGATGACTTCGATATTGGGATAATCCTCCAATATCAACTTCGCCATCGCGATTCTTTCTTCCATTGAGAAAGCATATGCCTTCTTGTTGTTATTCATGACGGCAACATAAAGCTTGTCGCAGATCTTCGCAGCTCTTCGTGCGATGTCCCTGTGACCTCTGGTAAAGGGATCAAAACTACCCGGGAAAAGAAGCGTTACCACTTACAAAACCCTCCGCCATTAACCATACTTCGAGAAGAATGTTAACACGGCTAAACCGTAGCTACAAGAACGATTCAGTTTCATGTTCATTACATCTGTTACAAAAGGCAATTCCGACGAATGTTCGACGATAAAAAGCCCGTCATCTTTAAGCAGATCGTGCTCGAGAATTAACGAGCATGCGACCTCCGCCGTTTTCTGTGCGAAGCGGTACGGCGGGTCCATGAATATGATGTCGAACTTGCGTCCCTCTTCGGCCAATTTCACCAAAGCTGCATCATACGACGCACGCATCAACTTAATGTCGTCATCTTCATCAAGACGAAGCTTATTAAGGTTGGTCTTGATTACTCCGCACGCCTGTCCCGCCTTCTCAACAAGCACGACAGATGAAGCGCCGCGGCTTAATGCCTCGATACCGATACCACCGGTGCCTGCGAACAAATCGATAAACTCGGAACCCGGCACACGCGTCTGGATAATCGAGAACAGTGCCTCCTTCACCTTATCGGAAGTCGGCCTCGTATTGTCTCCCTTCGGCGCATCGAGAATGATGCCCCTGAACTTTCCTGCTACTACTCTTGGCATTACAATGTCCCCATCTTATCGGCGAACCTCAACCTGAACATGGTGCCGATGTTATTCATAAGATTGTTTGCTTCTTTTCCTCCCTGCGCGAAAAGCTTATTCACCTCATCACAAGCCACCTTGGCAAGGGGCGCATCAGTGAACAGATTCGCGGCACGAAGAGTCGGAATACCGTGCTGGCGTGTTCCGAAGAAATCACCCGGACCTCGAAGCTCAAGATCCTTACCCGCGAGTTCGAAACCGTCCGAACATTCGCACATCAATTTCATTCGTGACAAAGCCTGCTCAGTCTTCGAATCAGAACATAATACACAATAAGACTGCTTGTCTCCACGGCCGATACGTCCGCGAAGCTGATGCAAGGTTGATAATCCGAATCTTTCTGCATTCATGATCATCATCATCGTGGCATTCGGATTATTAACTCCGACCTCGATAACCGTGGTGGATATAAGAACCTTGATCTCACCACTTAAGAATCTTTCCATAACCTCCAGCTTCGCAGTCTCTTTCATCGAACCGTAAAGTACGGCGGTCTCATATTTCTCGGAGATTCCGTGATCATCCAATCTCTTCTTCATAGTCTTAACACTGACCGCTTCGGAGGGCTTCTCCACACCCGGAATCTCAAGCAAATCATCATAGTAATATTCATCCGGTGCGACAACTTCCGAGTCATCATCAATTCGGGGACAAACAATATACGCCTGCTCACCCTTACGAAGCTTCGCGATCAATACATTATAGATATCCTGACCGTCGGTATATGGCAGGAAATGAGTCTGAATCTCCTTACGTCCGGCAGGCTTCTCACGGATGACTGATGTCGCCATATCGCCGTAAATTACCATCGCCAAAGTTCTGGGAATCGGAGTCGCCGTCATGACAAGATTATGCACAGCATTAACGCCGTCAGAACCGTCACGAGAGATCAATAATTTCTCACGCTGCTTAACACCGAATCGATGCTGCTCATCTGCGATAACCAAAGACAGATCATTAAACTGAACATCGTCTGTCAGTACTGCATGCGTACCGATAATAACTGACGCTTCACCTTCGCGAAGCTGCGTCTTTATTTCTTTCTTCAATGAAGCCTTCGTCTTACCAAGAAGCAATGCGACATTGATTCCGGAACCTTCAAGCAAAGCACATGCAGAATCATAATGCTGCTTCGCAAGAACCGAAGTCGGCGCAAGCAATACAGACTGTTTTCCCATGATCGCAGCCATCGCCATCGATAATATAGCGACCGCAGTTTTACCTGAACCGACGTCACCCTGAACCAACCTGTTCATGGGCTTACTTACCATAAGATCCTGCTGGATATCTGAAAGCGCCTTACGCTGGTCGCCGGTCAACTTGAATCCGAGATTTCCAACTACAGTCTTCCACCTCATCGCAGCATCAGAAGACAACGAACCCGAGGAAATTACGACAGGCGCGACCTCGTCCGGGCCACCTGTCGCCATGAAGTATTTCATTCCTATTCCGAGCAATATCAACTCTTCGAATGCAATCCTTCTTCGGCCCGCCGCAGCTTCGGCAATAGAAGACGGAGCATGCACCCACTCATAGGCTTCAGCGGCAGAACACAAATTCTCCGACTCACGTAAAGACGCAGGAATAACATCGGGGATCTGGTTCTTCACAAGCTTTAAAGCAGTCAGCGCCCACTTATTTATCATGTTCGAAGTGATGCCTGCGGTAAGGTGGTAAACAGGTCGCACGAGCCTTAACTCATCCGACGATTCCGCCTTCTCGCAGAACGGATTTACTATCTGCGCATGTATTCCGTAATAAGACACAGTTCCGTGTACGAAGATCTTATCTCCCACCATGAACTTGTCGAGGATATACGGGGCATTAAAGTACGACAATTCGATGCGGCCGGTGCCGTCGCTTACATAGAAAGAAACCGGAGACTGCTTCTTAAATCCTTTTCGAACAGGGGCAGTAGTTACCGTGCCGAGGAAAGAGATCTCGCGGCCCTCCTCGCACTCGTCGATGCGTGCCACGTTGGACCAGTCGTTGTAACGGCGCGGGATAAATGTCAGGAGGTCGAAGACCGTTGATATCTCGAGCTTCGCAAGCTTACGCGCAGCCTCGGGACCGACGCCGTATAATGCCGTGACGGGGCTTCCTAAAGTAACCTTGCCCTCGCTCATGCCTTGGCCTCCCTGCAAAATGTTTTCAAGGGGCACACGTCACACTTAGGTGCACGTGCAAGGCAGTAAGTGCGGCCAAGTTCCACCGCCTTGTGTCCCAACGAGATCCACGTCTCTTCCGGGAACACTTCCACGATATCAGCTTCGACCTTAAGAGGGTCGTCGTTATCAGTAATGCCGATGCGCTTCATCACGCGCTTGCAGTGGGTGTCGACGACGACTGCCGGGATGCCGTAGATCTCGCCCACGATGAGGTTCGCGATTTTCTTCCCGACTCCGGGGCACTCCATTAGTGCCGCCACATCATGCGGCACTTCGCCTCCCCACTTGGTGCAGTAAAGGTGCGCGAAAGTCTTGATTGACTTCACTTTCGACTTATAAAGACCGCACGGCTTGATGATGACCTCAAGCTCCTCCTGGGAAAGTGCATCCAACGCCTCCATAGAAGGATACTTCTCGAAAAGCTCCCCCGCAGTGATATTAACTCTGACGTCAGTGCACTGCGCGGATAAAATGCCGCGGATAGCAAGGCGTTCCGGAGAGTCGGAATCAAGCGAACATGAAGCATCCGGGAACGCCGCAGACAGCGCCTCCCAGGTACGGGCAGCAAGTTTTAATCTATCGGACTTTCTCATGATCAGCCTCTCACGGGAGGGATCGGGAATGAGAAAATAAACATCGCGCCGCCAAGCTCGCGGCTCTCATCGAGTCGGATCATCTGGTCATGACCGACAAGGATCTGCTTACAGATATAAAGACCTAAGCCGAAGCCTTCCTGCTTACGTGAAGGATCGGTCTTGTAGAAGCTCTCGAACACGCGGCTGCGCTTATCAGGCTCGACTCCGGGGCCGGAATCTTCGACTGTGATGATGCGAACCTTGTTCTTGTAGATTCTCGACGAGATTATGATCTTACCGCCCTCAGGCGTGAATTTTATTGCGTTTGTAACAATGTTAAGCAGGACACGGCAAAGCATTTGGACCTCTCCGTATACCTTCGTGCCGCCGTCCTCGTTGATCCTGACCTCGACCTCGATCTTCTTCGTCTTAAGCTGGGGCTCAAGCTCAGAAAGGAGGTCAGCGACAGCATCCTTAAGGTCGAATTCCTCCATAAGTGCAGGGTCAACATGGGACAGTGACGAAGCCTCTGTCATGGAAACAACGAGGGATCTTATCTTATCAACCTCGGACTTAATCTTCGTAAGATACTTCTCGAACAGCTCAGGCGGGATCGTGCCGTCCATCATGGCTGTTACGAAGCCGTTTATCGAAGTAAGAGGAGTTCTAATGTCGTGTGCTACTGAAGAAATGAAGATAGCACGGTCATTCTCCTGGTTCTCGAGTGTCTCGATCATGGAGTTTACGTTACGCGCCATCTCCGTTAAGTCAGATGACATCGTAAGCATTCCCGTAGTGTCGCCGATCTGCGTATAACGGTTATCAACACGGGCGCTTAAGTCACCGTCGGTAACCTTGGATACTGTCCTGGAGATATCACGAAGCGGTCTTATAGTAAGTCCTGTAAAGCCTACAAACAGGGCGATAGCGGCAAGCATCGACACGAGAACCGGGTACAGGATGATCGACATGTACTCGCTCATGAAGCTCTGGGACTCGACATGAGTAATTACTACAGAATAAAGATTGGTGTCTCCCACTCTCATCGCGGTTACGACCTGCGCCGTGGAACCGGTTATATCCTCGTAGGACTGATACATCTCCGACGTATCGTTATTAACACAAGCAATCGCGAGCTTTAAGATCGAAGTAATGTCCTGTCCTGCAAGATAGTAAGAATAGGAATTCGAATACTTGATAACGGCATTCTCATCAACGATATAGACTGCTCCTCTGTCTGCCATGAGCTGTGATCTCATGTAGATATTCATGAGCTCGTTTCTCGTCTCCTCATCCTCGTGGGCATCGCACACAAGAAGGTAATCGGAAGCCGCATCAACACACACTGAACCTGCGTCCGCCATGCAGTTGCTCACGTACTCGTTATTAACATTCTGGTACGAGATAAAAATAAGCACAGCAAAAACAATTACTGTGCTTATGATAAGAAACGTATTCAGAAATACTGCGAAATCCGCAGAGACCGACTTGTACTTATAGGAGTTACCCATAATCACTTAGTCTCGAACTTGTATCCTCTGCTCCAGACTGTTCTTATGCACCAGTCTCTCTCTACGCCGGGAGTCTCGATCATCTCACGGATTCTCTTGATGTGAACGTCAACAGTTCTGGACTCACCGAAGAAATCGTAGCCCCATACATTCTCGAGGAGCTGTTCTCTAGAATATACGCGGTTAGGATTGGACGCGAGGAAGAACAAAAGCTCAAGCTCCTTCGGGGGCATGTAAACTTCCTTGCCGTCAGCTGTAACTACATACTTTACCTTGTCTACTGTAAGACCGGGGAATGTTACTACATCTGTCTTCTGGGAATCAGCGGAAGCTTCCTGCTCTGTGCTTGCGGTAGAAGCTGCCTTCTCTGTTCTTCTAAGGACTGCCTTAACTCTTGCTAGAAGCTCCTTCGGCTCGAAAGGCTTAGGTACATAGTCATCAGCACCAAGCTCGAGTCCTACGACTCTGTCCAAGGTATCTGTTCTTGCTGTAAGCATGATGATCGGAACATCAGATACTCTTCTGATCTCACGGCATACGTCGTTGCCGTCCATTCCGGGAAGCATCAAGTCGAGGATGATGATGTCAGGCTTTGTGACATTAAATGTTGCTACTGCTTTGTCACCCTGCATGCAGGAAACTACTTCGTAGCCTTCCTTCTCGAAATACAATTTCTCGAGTTCAATAATGTCAGCATCATCGTCAACAATAAGAACCTTCTTAGCCATAAGAGTTATCCTCCCCTTACCTATATGTATTTACGTTACTCTTTGTCTAACTTCTCAACTTCTGATGTGAACGACTTAATATCTGTAAAGTCGCGGTATACAGAAGCGAATCTTACGTATGCGACCTTGTCGAGCTTCTTAAGTCTTTCCATCACGATCTCACCGATCGTATTAGTTGATATCTCGTGATTACGCTGATCATTCAATGTGTTCTCTACTTCATCAACGATCTTCTCGAGATTCGCATTGGATACAGGTCTCTTGGAACAAGCTGATGCGAGACCTGCCATCAGTTTCTCGCGGGAGAAGTCCTGCCTTGAGCCATCCTTCTTGACGACCTTCATACCGAGGACTTCGGCACGTTCTGTAGTGGAATATCTGTACTCGCATTCGATACAGACTCTTCTGCGCCTAATGGCACGCCCCTCATCAGAGGGGCGTGTATCAATGACTTTATCGTTATCAGCTCCGCATCTCGGGCACTTCATTACTGACCGTTGTCCTTGCCGAACATGAACCAGGGCTTAGCTGTTCTGGGAGCAGCAGGTCCTTCAGCAGCAGGTGTTACGTTAACCTGGGGCTTACCGCCGTACTGGCTCGGAGCAGCAGGTGCGGGTGCAGGTGCAGAAGGCTGAGCAGGCATTGTGTATGTGCGGCTCTGTGTAGGAATCGGCGAAGGTGCAGGTGCGGGCTCAACCTCAGGTGCAGGTGCTGCAACCTCAGGCTCTCGAGCTGCCTGTACGCGGGAATTAACAGAATCATCACCGAACAAGAATCCCGGAGCTGCCTGTCTCTGAGCAGGTGCCGGAGCGGGCTCAGGTCTGCTGTAGGAGCTTCTGCTCGTTGTTGTTACGGGAGCGGGCTGTCTGGGCTCGCTTACGAGCTGGGGATTATTTCTTGAAAGGATGGAAGTTGATGCTCTGTGGTTAGCAGATGCATTAACTGAATTATCGAATCCGGAAGCGATTACCGTGATCATGATCTCATCCTCGAGTGATGCATCGATAACGGCACCGACGATGATCTCAGCCTCAGGTGCAACAGACTCCTGAACGAGCTTAGCAGCTGCGTCGATCTCCTGGAGCTTCATGTTACGTCCGCCTGTGAAGTTGATGATTACGCCGTTAGCGCCTTCGATTGTTGTATCGAGGAGAGGTGAGTTGATAGCCTGCTTAACAGCTGCTGTAGCTCTGCCCTCGCCGGAAGCACGGCCGATACCCATGTGGCAGATACCTGCCTTAGTCATGACTCTTCTTACGTCAGCCAAGTCGAGGTTGATAAGACCGGGGATAGCTACGAGGTCGGAGATACCAGCGACACCGAACTTCAATACCTGGTCTGCC
>JAEEGL017117123.1_pt1 | contig 18872 bp, 14 predicted proteins | sample 9134231 | NCBI WGS metagenome assembly JAEEGL01 (sample SAMN16246548, study PRJNA631951) | gut metagenome | biome: gut microbiome; feature: rumen; material: fiber-attached | host: Bos | place: Iran: Karaj | collected 2018-10 | reverse complement strand
TGAAGTTGACGAGTCCGCGCTCGTAAAGGACGAGATCGAGATCGCAGTCCAGATCAACGGCAAGGTCCAGTTCAAGGTCAACATCCCTGCTGAGGCTGACCAGGCTGCTGTAGAAGCTATCGTTAACGCAGACGAGAGACTTGCCGGCGCTTTGAACGGCAGATCGATCGTTAAGTTCATCTACGTTAAGGGCAGGATCGCCAACATCGTTGCGAAGTAATAGCTAAATAGAATTAAAGTATTCGAAGAGAGGCTGTCACCGTGACAGCCTCTTTTTTACTCTTCTTCAAACTCGGCTTTATGCTTTTCGAAAAAGTCGTAAAAGTATCTCACGTTTTCAAGTTCGGTCCAGCTTGAGACTTTGAAGTCCTTGGAATCGAGATCGTATATCTTTGCATTAAGTATTCCGAGCATAAAAGGTGAATGAGTGGCGATGATGAACTGGCATCCGAGAAGCCTTGCCATCTCATTTATCTTCTCAGCAAGCCTCACCTGATTTGAAGGCGACAATGAGACTTCAGGCTCATCCAGAAGGTACAGCGCGTTGGGTCTTATGAATTCCTCGAAAAACTGGAATGCAGTCTCTCCATTAGAATATTTCTCCTGCGCGAACATAACATTTTCCTGAAGCTGTATACCCTTCTTCGATGTCAGGAAACTGTCAGCCTCCTCCTTGCTTTTCCCGTCAGAGATCTGATCGTAGACAAGACTCTCTTCAAGCACGGGCTTTTGCTGGATTTTCTTTATCTCATAAAGTATATCTTCGCTTTTTATGTAACGGCTGTCCTGCGGGAGAGACTTAATGGTCCTGCCGAACTCATCCTCGCCAAGAGAATAAGAACACTCCGAAAGAAACCTTCCGCAGTAATCCTCTATGCCGTATTTATTCGGAGTGGCAAACTCCTTGCCTTTGATTCTCAGTTTGTTCGATATCAGGTTAAGAAGCGTTGATTTGCCTGAACCGTTATTGCCGTATAGAACCGTTACCGGCTCGAAAAAGAACGTCATCCCTTCCCTGCCCCTGAAAACGTTGTAAGGATAGAGGTTAGGGCATGACAGCCGCTTTGAACTCAAACCGAAACTCTGAAGATAGATCATTTAAGTTCTCACAATGCACTTATCATCGATCTCATCAACTTTGCTAAAACCGGTGCAGCTCATGATAAAACGCAGTTCATTGGTGACTGAATCAATAAACTTCTCCATGCCTTCTATGCCGCCTTCTTCCAGTGAGGGCAGCATGGATCTGCCGACTGCAGCAGCGTCAGCACCGAGAGCCAGACATTTATAAACGTCAGCGCCTGATGCGATTCCGCAGTCAACTATTATCTTCATGTCTCGCCCCTGCAGAGCTTTCCTGATCGAAGGAAGCACCATCAGAGGCGGTACAGCATAAGGGAGCCTTCCGTGATGATGGCTTACGATGATCGCCTTTGCGCCTAAGTCTGCGCACTTAACGGCTTCCTCTTCACTCAGCACGCCCTTAACGAAGAAAGGCAGCGACGTCGATTCGATATAAGACCTTATCATGTCAGAAGTCTGCTCAGCCATTACTTCGCCTACGACAACATCAAGGCCGTCATTTCCGAAGATGTGGTCAATATCCATTCCGATTCCGAATGCTCCAACATCTTCGGCAAACTTCATCTGGTCCCTTACCTTGGAGTTATCGCCATATGGCTTTACGATACGGACTGTTTTCGCGCCCGTATCAGCTATCCGCCTGAACATATCGTTCTCCATCATGCCGACGAAGTTTAAGATATTCTTATTCCGTGCGGCGATCGAATATTCTTCAAGGCCTGTTAGTTCACGTCCGTTGAATTCCTTAAGATGCGAGAATGCCGGTGTCATGACAGGGCTCGAAAACACAGAGCCGAACATCTCAATGCTTGTATCAGCGACCACGGAATCGATAAGGCGTTCCTTGATAAGAATGCTGTCCATGTAGCGCGCGGTGATTTCATTCGCGTCAGAGATCCTACTGTATGCCATAGAGCACCTCCTTAAGATAATTCATGTAGTAAATATACTCTTCATCTGTATTCAGGTGTTCAAGGATTATGGGCATATCCGGGTCAATCGAGCTCATCTTCTGAACATAATACTTAAGCGGATACTCTCCCTGTCCCGGCGCGCACTCCTCCATCTGCAAAGTGTATTCTTCCTTAAGATGAATATCTTTGATATGACAGCTCCTGATCCTGTCTCCGAGGAGCTCGGCGCAGCGGTCGATAAAGGCTTCCGCATGCATATAACGCTCAATAGAATTAGTCATGTTTATGATGTCCATATGAACTGCAAAGCGGTCGCGGTCAACTTCTTCTATGAGCCTTGCGTAATCTTCAGGACCGGTGGGTATCATCCACGGCATAGGCTCTAATGTGAAATATGTATTTGTGACCTCTGCCCTGTCGATGATCTCCCGGACCATCTTTACTATCTCTGCTCTTGTTTCTTTGGTGAAGTTTTCTTTGTAGTGGCCGTCCCATCTGGATCCTATTGCACCTGCCACATTAACAGCACAGCGGGCACCGATCCTGTCAGCCAACTGAAGCTGCCTTACGCAGTAATCTCTCTGAGTCTTCCTGTCTTCAGGATCCTGCGCCATTGCATTTCTCCAGATTCCGACTTCGGCGATCAGGAGGTCGTTTGCTCTTGCGCAATCTGCGTATTCTTTTATCTTATCTTCAGGATCGTCTGCTGACAGCGGGAAAACCAATGAATGGCAGCCTAAGCCGACCTGATTCTTTGCCCATTCTCCGGCAGAACCGTGCTTTAAAGGACTGGATGTTCCCAAACGCATAGAGACCTCTTTCCGGCATTCCTGATACCTGATTTTTAATCAGATTAACACGCACAGTTTAATTTCCAAATAGTACAGGCATTAACCTTCAAAAACTTACACCCCGTATCTTACAGATAAGCGTTCTATATAACAAAATCTTAAACAGAAACATCAATATACAAACGATACACGTAAGAATTAAAATGACAATGATATTCATTGGGGAGAAGATCATGAACAGGAAAAGAAAGGCCGTAATCATAGTTTCCGCAGCGCTTGCTTTTGCAGGCCTGGCTGCAGTTGTCACCGGCAACATAATAAAGAAAGCTAACGCCAACACTCCCAAGGTTGAAATAGAATCATTATCCGAATCTGATATCGGACGCAAGGTAGCCGTAAAACTTGAGTGGGACGACATCGTGCCGCTCGATGATAAACTTTACTACTACCAGATAGATTACGACGTCAACGATTTCATCATCATTCCCATAAGAGGCTTTAATTCGATTAAGGTTGGAAGTGATTTTGTAAGCAACGATGGCGGTTACATCACCGTGAATGTTAATAAGACACGCGAAGGCACAGCCACATATATCGCGGATACTTTCGATGCCATGTATAAAGACACTCTCAGAAAACTTCAGGATTATAAGAAGAACGGCATCCCCGAAGGAAAAAACCTCACTGAAGAAAAGCTAGACCAGTATATAGCAAGCTTCGATTTTGCCATAAGCCAGGAAGGCTATGACATTAACGTAAGAAGCGTTACCCCTTACGAATTTGAAGTCGCTGACAGCGGGTATTACAACCTGCTCATATTCGTTGGCATGTGTCTTGCGGTCCCTGCTCTGCTGGTTCTTCTCTATGCGCTTTTGGGAATAAAGATAAGCGGCAAAAAGCTAGTTATAGGAACCGCCGCTCTTGTGCTTGCGTGTGCTGTTCTTATTGCTTTCATCCTTCGAAAAGATATCACCACGATGATGTCATTCAAGGAATATGCTCCCGGCATTTACATGATGCGCATTGACAGTGACTACAAGCTTGATAAGCTCCTTGCTGACGGAAGCTACGGCGAGAGTTCACTTGCCTCATGGGCATCCAAGAACATGTTATGGAACATACCGGTCAACGTGGATATCTCAGAATTTGCATGCTGCTCTTTTGCATGCACGACGCCTGAAGGCAATCACATTTTCGGGCGCAACTACGATCACTTAACAACTGATCCCCTGATCTTCTATTGCGAGCCCAAAGGCGGCTATGCTTCGATCGGCATAACTGACCTTGGAATCGTAAATATGGCAGGCCCTTCCAAGACAAAAGAACCGGGCTCTCTTTACGGACGTGCTTTCTTAAGAGTCTCGCCCCTTCTTATCTCTGAAGGTATCAACGAAGCCGGATTAGGTGTATCAATGCTCAGCCTCGACTACAAGGACATGAGCCAGAACACAGGAAAGACAGGTCTTTATCTTCCCGTTGCTTCAAGAGCGATGCTCGATAAATGTGCGACTGTTGATGAAGCAATAGCTCTTCTTAAGTCATACGACATCAAGACCATGGCCGGCAGATCTTTCCATCTGTTCATTACTGATAAGTCCGGCAGGTCTGTCGTTGCGGAATGGGTCAATAACGAACTCGTGATCACCGAGACTGATGCTGTTACGAACTTCTATATGTCAGATCCGGACCACAAGACCTGCAGCCGTTACGATACGATCAAAGAGCGTTTCAATAAGACCGGTAAAATAATGTCTTACAGGGAAGCAATGACGCTTCTTATGGATGCAAGCCAGAACTACGATGACATCAAGACACAGTGGTCATGCGTATACGATCTCGATAACTTCAAGTTTTATCTAGTACCGGATATGGATACTGATCACGTTTACGAGATAACGAAGGATACCTTCAAATAAAGCATCAGGCTTTTACTTCGAATTCAGAAACAGACGCCAGACCGTAATCAGGAAGTGATATCTTGACTGAGCCGTTGCCCTGCCTGCCAACTGATCTTACATATACACCGCCCATGCCGCCGTTGATATCTGCAAGAGCAGGTCCTAAGACCTCAATGTCTCCCGTAACTTCCAGAAGTGACTGGTGGTTAAAGAACGGCATTACGTTGCCATATTCATCAGTTATCTTAATTCTGATCACGGCGACATCATAGGTCTCATCCTCAATAAGCACATTGGAGGAAACATTGAGATCTAAGCAAAGATGAGACATTGCACTCTTGGTAACGCTCTTAACGACTTCACCGTTCCTGATACCGTCGAATCTGAACCTTGTGGCTTCACCGCCCCAGTTGCCGATATATTTTCCGAAGAGCATATAAGCATCGTCGAACTTCATCTTATATCTCGCCATAGCTTCGACCATGGTAAGCTTCATCTTCGCGGGCATATTCTCCATGCCGTAAACAGCAGAGAAATTCAGTGCGTCCTTGACGATCTTATTCTGCCTGTCGGTAAAGCCCTCCTGCTCTTTCATCTGTTCTCCGATGTAATCATCTATCAGCATAGGAGGAGAGATGAGATTCTTATAAGACGAATCTTCGCGCGTGTATTCCTTGATGAACACGTCGTTCTTATACATCTTTACGCTGTCGCAGTTAGAGAAGATATATACTTCGCCTCTGTTGCCTGCGGGATGTTCGCCGATGTCCATGGAAGAGCTGACTTCCAGAACAGGACCGATATCTTTATTCTGGCTGGCATATACATACGCTGCGAGCTTGGGATTTCTGAACATATCGGTAACACCATGGTAGCACACCCTGTCACCGGAACCGAAATCCTTATGTGTGTTGTAATCGAACATGCACCAGCCAAATGATCCTAAGATATCTTCATTAGCCATAACGCTGTCCAATACATTGCAGTGCCTTAATGCGTGCTCCTGCCTGTGAAGTTCGGAATCGAAGGTCTTCGTCGGATACATATGGCCGTTGTACTCACTTATGAAGTACGGCTTATTCATGTCTGACGTGACATTTTTCTTCTGCTCGCACCCCGCGGTCTTACCGTTGTGGCTGAAGTCATTGAATGCATATACGTCTTCTAAAAGCGAACTCTTCTTGAGATATCTGACGCCCGAAGTCTGGCGTGTGGGATCAAGATCGTGCGCTTCCTTATTTGTGCGTTTATAAAGCTCATCGCAGTCGACGGACTCATTGATCCTTACGCCCCACAGAATTATCGAAGGATGGTTTCTGTACTGCGAGACCATTTCGCGCGTGTTGATGACAGCCTGCTCTTTCCATGCTTCATCGCCGATATTCTGCCAGCCGGGGATCTCGGTGAATACGAGAAGACCGATCTCATCACATCTGTCTATGAAATGATGGGACTGCGGATAGTGGGAAGTCCTTACAGCATTAAGCCCGAGCTCTTTTTTAAGGATATCGGCATCCATTTGCTGCATGGACTTTGGCATTGCATATCCGACGTAAGGCCAGCACTGATGGCGGTTTAATCCTCTAAGCTTTATCTTCTTGCCGTTAAGGTAGAATCCGTCAGTCTTAAATACGGCGTCTCTGAATCCGAATCTGGTTGTAAACGTATCTTCCCTGCCGTTATTTCTAAGCGTCATGGTAAGTTCGTAGAGGTTGGGGTTTTCGAGCGTCCAGAGCTCCGCTTCATTGACAGTTATCCGGGCATCCTTCCCGCACGGCTCTGCGAAAAGGACTTTGCCTGAGGATATTTCGGTGATCATGCAGACGAGTTCGCCTTCACCTTCAGTATCAGTCTTAATAGTGACTTTCTTATCCGCGCTGGCGCTTACGAAAACATCCCTGATGTGATCCTTCTCTTTTACATCAAGATGGACCTCACGGTAGATACCGCCGTAAGTCATGTAATCGATAACAAATCCGAATGGCGGAACATTTAACGATTCGCGGCTGTCACACTTAACGGCGATCACATTCTTCTCACCAAACTTAAGGTGCTCCGTAAGATCCGCCGTAAAAGCCGTATAACCGCATGAATGCTTAACAACAGATACGCCGTTGATATATACTTCCGCTTCATGCGCAGCGGCATCGAAAGTAACAAATACTTTCTTGTCTTTCCATTCAGCGGGAACGTCAAAAGTCTTTCTGTAGCATGAGACCATCTGATACTCATGAGCATCGAAATAATTAAGAGGCGTAACCTTAACGGTATGAGGGATCCTCACAGATTCCATCCTATCTTCGCCGTCAAATACAGGTTTTATCATGTCTTCTTCAAAGACAGGTGCCCACAGCCAGTTGTTATTAATATCGATCCTCATAGTGATTACTCTCCTGATCAGCCGGTTTTCTCAATAGTATAGATCCTCGATCCGAAGTCGGGATAATATCTCATGTTCTCATTATATCCGCCCGATGCGAATGCGCTTCTCAAATGCACGCCCGCATACATCATGGCGTCGCCGTACATATCGTGCTTCTCTGATTCTGCCTTCATCTTATAGAACTTCGCGATCAGCTTATGAAGGAATCCGTCCTGCTTAACATGGACCGGGGCAACATAGTTTACAAGCCCTCCGAAATCCCTCAGGTCGAACTTCAGTTCCCGTCCTTCCAGATGATATTTATATTCCGGATCAAGTCCTAAAGGCTTTAGCACGCACCACTGGGCGTTTGGATGGGTTAAGATCTGCATCGTCATGGAAACGGCTTTTGCCTTATCCTCCGCTACCACAGTCCAGGATATCTCGTTCCCGGGAAGGGGCTCTAATGCACTTATGCCGGGAGCTCCAAGGGCATCTTCATCGCATGACCTTGAATCGTTCATGGAAGTCCCTCTGTAGAACCTTCCGAACTGCATGACTTCTCTCCACTGCTTATACATTGCGATCTGAGCTCTTACCGCTTCGATGTCTTCTTTGCTCATGTCGCAGAGATTGCACTCATAACCCAATACTCCGAACGATGCGACATTAAAGCGCGTCTCAATAGGTGTTCTTCGGAGTGTCTGGTGATTCGGACAGTCAGATACATGCGCCGTCACAGTAGACATTGGATAACCGTAGCTGTAGCCTGTCTGTATCTCTGCTCTGCAGAGTGCATCTGTATCATCGCTTGCCCAGATCTGCGGGAAGAAACTCAATATGCCCAGGTCGAACCTGTTGCCGCCTGATGCACAGCCTTCGAAAAGGATCTCCGGGAACTTTCCTTTCAGTTCGCGCATAACGCGGTACAGGCCGAGCATATATCTGTGCGATACTTCGCCCTGCCTGTCAGAAGGAAGCGCCTTCGAGAAGATATCCGAGAAATTGCGGTTCATATCCCACTTAACATAAGAGATATCAGCCGATGAGAAGACATCGCTCATCGCCTTGATCAGGTAATCCTGGACGTCTTTATTGGAGAGGTCCAATACCATCTGGTTCCTGCCTTCAGAATGCTTCTTTCCGGGGATCTCCATAGCCCATTCAGGGTGGGCTCTGTAGAGGTCACTGTTGCGGTTTACCATCTCAGGCTCTACCCAGATACCGAACTCCAGACCGAGTTTACGGACCTTGTCGCATATGCCTTTGACACCATGAGGGAGTTTCTTCTTATTCGGATACCAGTCACCTAATGAGGAAGTATCGTCATTGCGCGCGCCGAACCATCCGTCATCCATGACGAAAAGTTCGATGCCAACTGACTTTGCTTTTCGCGCAAGACGGAGAAGCTTGGATTCACTTATCTTGAAGTAGGAAGCCTCCCAGGAATTTAAGAGAACAGGCCGAAGTCTGTCCTTCCACGGACCGCGCAGGATATGCTTCGACACAAAGCCGTGCATCTGCCCGCTCATTCCGTTATATCCCGCCCGGGAATATGTCATGACCGCTTCAGGGGTCAGGAAGGACTCTCCTTTCGATAGTTTCCATTCAAAGCCCGTCGGATTGATGCCCGACAGGAATCTTACTTTGCCAAACGGGCTCTTCTCCACAGATTCGTAGTGGTTGCCGCTGTAAACAAGATTGAAGCCGTAAACGTCGCCATAGTCTTCTGTTGCTCCGCGCTTTGAGAGCATGACAAAAGGATTGGCACCGTTGGACGAATTGCCCGTAAATGAGGAATTCACAAGGCGTGCCGAAGATACTGACATGTCCGTACGCTTCATCTCCCTCGCCCATGCACCGGTAAATGTGCTGAACACATAGCTTCCGGGATCAAAATCGATCTGGCAGCTCATGAGTTTTCTAATCCTTATGTCACCTTCGCCTTCGTTGACAAGATTAGCGGTCCTCGTGATGACATCTGTATCAGGATAAACGCAGTAGACAAGCTCGAGCTTTAATGAATTCTCTTTATCTTTCAGCGTGAGTGTAAGCACTTCCGCATCTTCACCATAGGATGAAGGAAGGCCTTCTGTGCCTCCGTCCCTGCCGCGGCTCTCTTCAAAGCTCTCGAAAAGGAAATCAGAAGTCGTGCTGCCGTCGGAATTGACGATCTCAAGGAACGCTTCCCTTACGTCACCCTTGCCGTAAGAACTCATCTCGAGGCGCATATCCTCTAACGAGAAATTATTCTTCTCCTGCGAATAGACAGATGTCGTGCCGGGAGCAAACTCGTGCTGCTCAGTAAGACCGTCAGCGTCATCCATATGGATCTTACGTCCGTAATACAGATGTTCAATATGACCCGTATCCAGCACCTTCATAGCATAAGTCGTATGACCGGTATCAAGGATAAACAGCGGGTTCTTATCACCTTTTACTGTGATCATGGCCTTTAGCTCCTTGCTTTAAGCTCAGCGGATATTTCTTCGATCTTCTTATCTGTCAGGATATATTTTTTCTTAAATATCATCAAGGCGATTACAAGAATAACTATAGGTGTGAGTGTCATTACCATTCTAAGGCCGAACACCGCGCTTGTATCTATCGTCTCAACAACATTGTTCTTAAGATTGGATACTTTCTGAAGAAGTACGTTCAGATTCATATCGGTATTGCTCTGTTCCTGGATCTTGAATACGGTAAGGCAGATGGATGCGACAAGTGCTGCGATACCGGAGGCGAGCTTTACGACGAAAGTCTGCATCGAGAATATGACCGACTCATCTCTTCTGCCGTTCTTAAGTTCACCGTAATCACAGGTATTTGCGAGGAAGATCGTGCAGATGACATTGAGGATTCCGACCGCGCCCATGATGAAGAATCCGGGTACGAAGAAAGGATATACGCTCTTTGCGCCTGCGATCGAGAGAGCAAGCAGGATGACGTATCCGGCTACCGCTGAGAATACTCCGATGTAGAAGATCTTCATCGTGTCGAATGCTTTTCGAAGGAGCGGGAAAAGGATCATCATCGCAAGTATCTGCATAGCTCCTGCGAATGTATTGAACAGAGTGTAATTGCCCTGCCAGTTGGAACCTGCGAGATCGTACTTGAAGAAGTAGATCAGAAGGTTCGATGTGATATATGTCGCAGTGTTGAAAAGGACGATAGTGATAACGATCGTCATGGCCTGATCATTGCCGAGAAGCGCTTTAAACATCTGCTTAACTGAAGGTGTCTCCATATCGACGGAAGACTTCTCCTTGATACAAAGGCATGTAACAGCGATGAAGACGATAAACAGGATTCCGATGATAAGTGAGAAATACTTGAAGCCGACTCTCTCAACTTCCAGAGTGGAATTCATCGTAAGATCTGCTTTGATGGTATCGCTTGCGGTGATCTTCTGATATGCTTCGTGATCAACATAGAACACGAGTCCTGCTTCGCCTGAAGCCTCCGAATCCTTAACGAACTCAACCTTGGAAGAATCAGCGGTAATGCCGTTTGTCGTGAATTCATATTTCGTATTGGAATCATTGAATGAATAGACATCTTCAAATGCCTTCTCTGATCCGACGATGGTGACAGACACATCCTGTTTGTCAGCTGCATATTCAGTAACGTCCGAAGTGGGGTTGCCGTCGCTGTCGAGCCCTATAACATATGTATTGATCTTTGTATCTGCAGTTGAGAACTGCTTAGTGATGTTTGTCGTGCTCTTTGCAGTAAGCGATGTTCCGATAGCCGTGACTGCCATGACAGTAAGGACAGTTACGAGTGCGGAACCTACACCTGCGCATGAACGTCCCAATGCCGAGAGTCCTTCTCTCTCCTTGCCGCCTTCTGTAAATGCGGGGATCATAGACCAGTACGGAATATCCATCATGGTATAAGTTACGCCCCAGAGGATGTATGTTACGGCCGCATAAGCGATGAGGCCCTTGCCGTCCAGTGACGGGGGAGCTGAGAACATCAGGAAGAGGACTACTGCGTTCGTGATCGTACCAATCATGAGCCAGGGACGGAACTTGCCCCAGCGGGTCTTCGTTTTCGCGACCACTACACCCATGATAGGATCGTTGAAAGCGTCGAAAACCCTGGCTACCAGCAAAATGATTCCCATTGCGATCGCACTCGTCTTCAAAATGTCCTGGAAATAGTAAAGGACATAAGAAGCCGAGAGCATGTAGACCATGTCTTTACCTACGGCGCCTATGCCGTACGCGAATTTCTCTTTTCCGGTTAAACCTTTCTTAGTCTCCATATGCTTCATATCTCCTTTCTTATTTCTTCATTCCCATCGCGATCTTAACGACGGTGTATGCTCCGTCGTAGATCCCTAAGGACTTGTTCCTGATTATGTTTCCGCACATGTCGGATAAAAATGTATCGTCATCTATAAAGAGCCTTAACATCTGCAGCGTGTGAGGGATATCCCTGCACTCCAGTGTACCGTCGCCGATCTCTGCCGAGTGGATCGCACCCCACTGCTCGTGGCCGCCGATCCTTCTTATGAACAGCTTCGGAACGGGATAGAAAGCAAGTTCCGAAGGCTTTGTGACGAGCACATCGCAGGATCTCATCAGAAGGTTTGTCGCATATACCGCTTCGAAGATATTCTCGTGGCAGAAAAGATGGATTCCGCTGACGTCGCCTTCTATTGCATCTTCGCAGATCTTTCTCGTACCGTTCCAGTCGTTGAAGTGAGTCTTAGTGACTGCTTCGATGCCGGGAACCATCTTCTTAAGATCATCCCAGACATTTTTATAGTCACCGATATTAACGTAGAGCGCAGCCTTTCCTTTTTTGATATCAGGCATAAGATCATTGATTATCGCTGCGAAGATCTCTTTCTGGGCGCCTGCGCCTCCTATGGAAAGAAGGAATCTCATGGGCTTGCCGGAAGACTTCCTTGCCATGCGGCGTGCACAGTCATCTTCGATATTTGCAACGAGCTCATGGTCGATATAATGACCGACATACTTAAGGCTGCCCGCTGGCATCGGATTTAAGACCTTATCGCCGTCCATTCCGTTACAGATACGATAACCCTGATAAGCATAATGTGTCTGGACAGTATGAATGCTTCCTTCAGCAAAGTGCAGTGCCATCGGCCAGTTATCGGGAATCGCATTTACGACATTTCTCATTCCTGCGTGGATCGCTGCCTGGGCAGGCCATACGTGTGTTGCAACGACCGGAATGTCCTTGGGCACGTTCTTATAGACAGGCGCCATGAGCTCTGCATTCTTCTGGTCTGCCGCGTTATAGGAAAGCTTCCTGAAGCCCTCGTAGTTTAACGGTTCCCAGACGAGCTTGTTAAAGAGAGTGAACTTCTGTGACAGTCTCGAACCCATGGAATAAAGATCGTTCTGCGCGCTGATGACCTTTGTGCATGTCGTATCCTTATATGAGTTCAGATCCATCCAGTAAGGAACATATCCCAAAGCATTAGCCGCAGACGCGATCGCCATCGAGATCCTGTAATGACCGAATCCCATCCTGATATTGCCTACGATAATGCCCTTCTCGCTGTCAAAGCCCTCGGATGTGCCGTCAGAGGCATCACCTACAGAGATGTTCTTTACACCAAGCAGGTCGCCGATGTACTGGTTTTCGACAACTCTTGCAGAATAATTCCTGTCAGAATCGTCGCCGAATTTCTTTGCATATTTCTTCTTTGAATTAACGGCCTTCCGGTAGACAGATCCGGGCTGGCTGTTTCCGAATATTACTTTTGACTTTTCCATCTTGCGCCTCCTTTATATGGAGATACCGTTTAAGAGAATGTCTACTACTTCGTTTAAGTAATCGTTGTATTTCCTGCCGCTGCCCTTCATTACGTTCTTCTCGAAAAATCTCTCGAGCGATGCTTCCATCATGATCTTGAATATCTTAAGATCAGCATCCTGCCTGATGAGCCCTTCTTCCTTGCCCTGTTCCAAAAGCTTGAATGCAGGAGCCCATCCGGTCTCAAGGCGCTTTTGCAGTTTCTTATAGACCTTCGGGTATTTGTCCTTAAGCGAATAGAGTTCCTGGAAATTGATGTTTCTGTAGCTTTCAGGCATAGCGGACAGGAACACTCTTATCTTTTCGATAGTTGTATATTCATTCGAATTGAGGATTTCTTTTTCTCTGATCTTTATATTGTCGAAAACATAATCGACCATCGTCTCAAAGATCTCATCCTTGGATGAGAATTCCTTATAGATGGTCTTCTTGGAGATCTTGAGCTCATCAGCGACATCATCCATCGTAAGCTTTAAGCCCTTCTTATTAAAAACCTGTATAGTTCCTTTAAGGATCTTTTCCTGAATCTCTGTAATCATCGTCTAGAATTCTCCTTCGGAAACCAGATATGTTTTTGCAGTTTCCATCTAAATAATAGCAAGTTGCCGCTAAAAATGGGTCTCCGAGTTAGGAAACTGATTTTACAAATTTAGTTTCCGAGTCTTGTGTAAAATGCGCATATGACCTTTTCGGTCTGACAATCTATAATCAAGCTATAAAGTCCCAAAGGAGGCTTATTATGCTCAATCTGTCTTCTATTAACTTTAAAGATATCTACTGTACTGACGATGCTGCTGCACTTCAGGAAGTACGGTATGCCAATGCGGTGGAGGAGTTTAAGAAAGCCTTCGATGGAAAAGAGCCTCAGGCAATCTTCTCTGCTCCGGGCAGGACAGAGATCGGAGGCAATCACACCGACCATCAGCACGGCGAGGTCCTCGCGGCATCTATCAACAAGGATGCGATCGCAGTCGTATCGGTTAACGGAAGCGATTCAGTCATTATTCTTGCCGACGGCTTCGGTCTTATAAACATAGATATCAACGATCTTGATATCAGAGAAACAGAGAAAGGCACCACGACCGCACTCATCAGAGGCGTCCTCGCAGGACTTAAGACTGAAGGCTGTCTCCTCGGCGGCTTTGACGCTTACATCACAAGCGATGTTCTTATCGGTGCAGGCCTCTCTTCTTCTGCTGCCTTTGAGACTCTCATCGGAACTGTAGTTTCAGGGCTTTTTAATGACATGAAGACCGATCCTGTCACGATCGCAAAGGTTGGCCAGTTTGCCGAGAACAAATACTTCGGCAAGCCCTGCGGCCTTATGGACCAGATGGCATGTTCTGTCGGCAACCTGGTACACATCGATTTTGAAGATACCGGTAACCCGATAGTCGATAAAGTCGATTTCGACTTTTCCAAAACAGATTACGTTCTCTGCATAACTGATACAAAGGGTTCACATGCCGACTTAACAAATGAATACGCAGCAGTTCCTCTTGAGATGAAGAAGATTGCTTCGTTATTAGGATATGACGTCCTCCGCCCTGTATCTTTCGAAGATATAATCGAAAACATCAATATGCTCCGCGAAAAGGCCGGCGACCGTGCTGTCTTGAGAGCTATTCATTTCGTAAATGAGACTTTAAGGGCGCAGGATGAAGCAGAGGCTCTGAAGGCAGGCGACTTAAAAGAATTCTTAAGCCTGGTAAAGCAATCAGGCGATTCATCTTTTAAGTATCTTCAGAACGTTTATACCAACAGCGATGTAACGGTCCAGAATGTGTCTCTGGCTCTCGCCATAAGCGATACTGTATTAACTTCCGAAGAAGTATCCAGAGTCCACGGCGGCGGCTTTGCAGGCACTATCCAGGCCTTTGTAAAGAAAGGCAATGCCAAGCGTTATAAGAAATACATGGATAAGGTTTTCGGCGACGGCTCATGCGAGATACTGGCTGTCCGTAAATACGGCGGCATTAGAGTGATCTGACGGAGGCTCATTATGATAAACACTTATATCACCGAACTTGTAAATTACGGTATCAGCAAAGGTCTTATAGATGACCTTGACCGCGTTTATACGGTAAACCGTCTTGCTGAACTTTTCGGGATAGATGAATACCAAGCTCCCGGAAATGATCCTGCTCCAAGAGATCTTCATCTCATCCTTGAAGACATGATGGCCTGGGCGTTTTCGCATGGCGTAATGAAGAGTGATACGACTGCCGGAAAGGACCTTTTCGACACTAAGATAATGGGGATACTTACACCTCCCCCTTCAGTAGTCATAAACAGATTTACTGAGCTCTGCAAAAAGTCCTCAAAGGATGCTACAGACTGGTATTACGATTTTTCGAAAGCAACAAATTACATAAGGACCGACCGCATCGCCAAGGATGTGAAGTGGGTCACTCCTACAGAGTTCGGCGACATCGATATAACGATAAACTTAAGCAAGCCCGAGAAGGATCCCAGAGACATTGCAGCAGCGGGAAAAGCCAAGAGCACGTCCTACCCGAAGTGCCTCCTCTGCCCTGAGAACGAAGGCTATGCAGGAACTCTTACTCACCCGGCAAGACAGAATCACAGGATAATCCCGATCACGCTTGACGGCGAGGAATACTATCTGCAGTACTCCCCTTATGTCTACTACAACGAGCACTGCATAATCCTTAATAAAAAGCACATACCGATGGTGATAAACCGTTCGACATTCAAGAAGCTCTTAAGCTTTGTCGAACAGTTCCCTCATTACACGGCAGGCTCTAATGCCGACATCCCGATCGTTGGCGGTTCGATCTTAAGCCACGATCATTTCCAGGGAGGCAGCTACACCTTCCCGATGGCAAGAGCCGGTTACAGAAAGACATTTATCCTCCCGGAATATGAAGATCTTACTGCCGGCATCGTCAATTGGCCGATGTCGGTAATAAGGCTTCAGGGTGACGATATCGAGCGCATCACTGACTGCGCCGACATGATCCTCAATAAGTGGAAATCCTATACCGACGAAGCTGCGTTCATCTTCGCTGAGACTGACGGCGTTCCTCACAATGCCATCACGCCGATCGCCCGCAGGAACAGCGAAGGCAGATTCGAATTGGATCTTGTCCTGCGCAACAACATCACGACAGAAGAACACCCCATGGGCGTCTATCACCCGCACGCAGAATACCATCACATCAAGAAGGAGAATATCGGACTCATCGAAGTAATGGGTCTTGCAGTCCTCCCTGCAAGGCTCAAGAATGAAATGGTCCTCATGGAAGATGCGATCCTGAACGGCAAAGATATAAGGACGATCGATGAGATTGCCAAGCATGCCGACTGGGTCGATGAATGGAAAGCGGATTACGACCTGTCTTCCCCGGAAGCTGTTCAAAGCGCTCTTCAAAACGAGATTGGAAAGACCTTTGCAAAGATCTTAGGCTGCGCCGGCGTCTACAAGAACGACGAAGACTTCATGAGGTTCGTTAAAACCCTCTGATCTTTGCATCTTACCGTCCCTTTTTGCATCTTACCGACACTTCTATTGAACGGGCGTTAAGGCTGTCATATAGTCGTCTCAACAACAAGGAATGAGGTGACTTTTATGACAGTTTTACTTTTATCCGTCCTGATCATTTTAGAACTCGGATTCATGGTTTTCGAGTTCACCAGAGCCACAGCGAAAAAGGAATGGATAACTAAGCGCATCATCTTAAATGCCGCTGAGCTTGTGGTATTCTTTGCGATGGTCCTGCTTCCCGGTATTGATACGAGCTTCAGATTTGCAGGGCTCATCTTCATGCTGGTCTTAAGGCTCGTTGTATCAGGCGTCTTCTGGCTCGCAAACCGCAAGAGTTCTAAGACAAAGAAGAAAGCAGCGATTGTATTTGGAGGACTGTTCGGAGCTGTCCTCATCGCATCTTCGAGCCTTCCTGCTTTTCTCTTCACTGACTACGAAGGAAGGCCCACGACCGGACCTTATAAGCCATTGCTGGCAAATGCGATACTGATCGACAGATCACGTGTAGAAGAATTCGAAAATGACGGCTCATTTAGAGAAGTTCCCGTCTACTTCATCTATCCTGAAGGAGCAACGGAGAAGATGCCTCTTGTTATCTTCAGCCACGGAGCGTTCGGATACTATCAGAGCAATTCTTCGATGTTTCTGGAACTTGCGAGCAAAGGTTATGTAGTCGCGAGCATCGAGCATCCCTATCATTCCATCTTCACGCACGATTCAACTGGCAAAACAATAATCGCCGACAGAAAATTCCTCAACGATTCGATGACTATAGGCACCAGCGGCGTATCGGAAGCCGAGGTTTTCGAGGTCATATCAAAATGGATGGAGCTCCGTATTGGAGACATGAACTTTGCGATCGATTCATTTAAGGCAAAGGATACGGATTCCTGGTATATCGAAGACGGCCAGAAAGAAGGCGTTTTGAAGGCTGTAAGCCTTATAGATACAACAAAGATCGGTCTCATCGGTCATTCGATGGGCGGCGCGACGGCAGTTACGTGCGGCAGAAGAGATGACATATCAGCCGTAGTGGACCTTGACGGCACTATGCTGGGCGAGAATCTCGGCGTTAACGGTGACGAAATAATCGTCAACGAAGAGCCTTACCATACACCTCTTCTTAACTTCCAGAACCAGCAACATCATGATGATGCCGTAGAAGCCGAGAAGATCGGATATAAATACTCGAATAACACCATCATCAAAAACGCCGATACGGTCTACACGACATACTTTGCAAACAGCGGCCACATGGACTTTACGGACCTCCCGCTCTTCTCTCCTTTCCTTGCAAAGAACCTGGGAACAGGTGATGTCGACAACGTTGTCATGATCGATACGCTAAATGGTCTTGTCGTAAGATTTTTCGATTGCTATCTTAAAGGAGAAGGCAGCTTCGACGTAAAAGAACACTACTGAGGTATCAATGGACATAACAGTAAAAAAGATTGGTGAGACCAAGAAAGAATATATCGAGATCGGGTGTCACAAAAAGGATGAGCGGATCGACGAGATCGTCCGCTTCATCAGATCCCGCGAAGGAATCTTAAAAGGCACAAAGGAGGACCGGCAGTACAGCATCGCACTGCCGGATATCCTCTATATTGAAGCAGTCGACGAGAAGACCTTTATCTATCTCGAGAATGATTGCTACGAATCAGGCAGACGCCTTTACGAATTCGACGAGGCGCTCGCTTCAAGGAACTTCGCGCGCATCTCGAAATCAGTCGTCGTAAATCTCATGAAGATAACTTCTATAAAGCCGTCGTTGAACGGAAGGTTCTCCTGTGTCCTCACTAACGGCGAGCAGGTAATAATATCCCGCAAATACGTTCCTGACATCAGAGAGAAGCTTAAGGGAGGTTCAGTATGAAAGAACATTTCAGATCACAGCTTGCAGCATTTTTTATTTCAGTTACGCTTATAAATCTCGCAATGCTGATCCTGGGATGCCTGCTTGAACCCGACCTTCAGTTCGGTTACCAGGCTTTTGCATATCCCCTGATCTACGGCATTATAGGAAGTCTCCCCGGCCTAGTCATGTTCTCGAAAAAGGAACTCACAATGAAGCAGACGATAATAAGAGAGATCATTCAGATGCTTCTTATCGTCATCCTCATAATCGCTTTCATGTTCGGCAGGTTTAAAAATATTGAATACGAAATGATCCCGCAGATAATAGCTGTTGCCATAAGCGTAATGATCATCTATGTGCTGGTTAATGTTTTCGGATGGCTTATAGACCTTAAGACAGCAAACAAGATGACTGAAGAACTTAAGAAATATCAGGCAAAGGCATCAGGCAAATAATTATTTCCTGCCGCTCTTCCAGACATATCCTGTCTTGATAACGGTCTCAATATGATAGCCGGCTTTCCCGAGGGCTTTTCGGAGCTTCTTTATGTGTGAATCCACGGTCCTGTCATAGCCTTCAAAATCAGAGTTCCACGCATTATCAAGGATCTGGTCACGTGTCAGGACAAGGTCCTTGTGATCGATAAACATCAGGAGCAGATC
>JAEEGL015597600.1_pt1 | contig 18872 bp, 14 predicted proteins | sample 9134231 | NCBI WGS metagenome assembly JAEEGL01 (sample SAMN16246548, study PRJNA631951) | gut metagenome | biome: gut microbiome; feature: rumen; material: fiber-attached | host: Bos | place: Iran: Karaj | collected 2018-10 | reverse complement strand
GCGTCCTGCCAGAAATACTGCGCCGGATGCGACTGCGTGGCGTCCAACAGCAGCGTGGCCAACTCGCACAGGAGGCTGTCGTCGCCGAAATCCACCGCCGACTGCCCGTAGAGGCTCACCTGGAAGCTGTCGCTCTCGGCGCGGCACCCGATGTTGGTGACCGCCACCTGGTACACCCCCGCCGAATCCACCGTGATGGAGGGCGTGGTCGCCCCGTTGCTCCAGAGGTAGGAGAGCGCATCCGGCTGCTCTACCGAGAGGGTTGCGCCGGCGCACACGGTGGTGTCGTGCGCAATGGTGATGAGCGGCGGCGGCACCACGGCCACGAACGTGGTGGTGGTGTCAGGACAGTCGTAATGGAGGACGCACTGCACGTAGAGCGTGTCCAAGGCGGTCAGCAGGAAGGAGTAAACGTCGCCCGGGTGGGAGACGCCATCGACGATCCACTCCACGGGCACGGAGTCGGGGTTGTGCGCCACCTGCAGCGAAAGCGTGTCGCCGAGGCAGCGATAGACCGTGTCGTAGTTGTGTGGGCTGAGCCCGACGCCATTGTCGGGATAGTCCGTATAATAACAGCCTGATGCACCGGCATGATAGTAATAGACTTTGGTAATGTCGTTGACTTCAGGGTGTCCTGCAGGCGCCGGCAGCACGTTGTAGCCGAACTCATCCACGTAGGCGGAAAACCCGTTCTCGTTGGTGATGCGGATGATCTCTGGGATGTCCTCGTTGTAGAACGCCATCTGGGTGACGTAGTAGTCCCCGTGGGTCATCGGGAACGAGTCGAAAACTTCCGCCGGCAGCAACTGCCCGTTGAAATAGGTGGTGTGAAGCCCGTTTTCATGCACGTAGATCTGCACGTCCGCATAAAGGGTGTCGATCTCAAGAGTCTCCGCATCATCATGATGGATCTTGCGTTTGACATTGTTACGCGTGGTGGGATAAACCCAGTCCTTGACCATTAGATCAGTGGGTTGCGCGGAGACGTAGGGGGATGTGGTTATAAAATGTGCAGAGCCGACAGAGTCAGGCATATAGCCGTAAATTGGGTATGCAGGCCCACTCTCTTTGTAGATGAAAAAGAAAGGGCCATTTAGTTGATCATAGAAAATGGGAGAGGAAGAACGTAAAAATGTGTATGGGACATTTACGTAAGTGCTTACACTTCCCCAATATCCCCGATGGCTGCCGGTTATCGGGTTAAAATTCCGAAACATATGGATATGGTTAGAATATAATAGTGGAGTATTCGCAAATGGTGCAAAATCATCACCTGAAACAATCTCATTATACATAAATCTGTCCACACTGTCGCTCCATAACGGGGTGAGAGGGTCGGGGCAATCACGGATTTTCAAATAAGATATACCTTTGTCAAACCGGTCATTCTCCAGTTTCTTGCATAGATAATCGTAACCTTGATGAACCTCTGAATAAGTTAATGGGTGAAAAGAACCCATAAAAGCTACTGGAAAAAAATGACTATCAGTATTACGAATAAAATGTCTCCAGACACCTGTTCCTCTATACCCGGACATGCACACCACAGGTTTGCAGTTCGTTTTCAAAGTCAGAATTTCTCCATCATGAAAAATGTCACTATCCACAAGGAAAACTGTTTCTTCCTTTTGAATTATTACAGAGTCTGTGATTTGCGAATATGGAGGATGCTGTAAATTGAAAGTGAATGTAACCATTGTACTGTCTTCCAATGCCGTGACGTATCGAATGTTACGTAACTCCTCACCTGTCAATTGGCCACCGTTGCCGATGGTGGCGCAGCGGTCAAACCACCATTCTTCAAAAGAATCAGGAAAACGTTCCCGTACTTGATTTGATATAGGAGGTACTGGATTTTTCTCAGAACAAAAAACATTCGTTAAAAGAGGGGATACATAAGGGGATGAATATTGTACTTCAGTATTATCTTCCCAAAAAAGAAAAGTGTTGGGATTAATATACGAAGAATCGAGTATTGTACAAATTTCTTGCATATACAAGAAAACATTATGGGAAGAACGCACCCTGACACCTCGGCGCGACGTACGAATACTCCAATTATTCGATCCACCATGGTCAAATGTTGTCATGGAGACAGGTACTTTCAGTAGAGTTACTTGACCGGGAATTACCTGAAAATCAATATGAAATCCATAATATTCGTTGTCAACTGTACCGAGGGTTGCAGTATCACCTACCAAATAAAGCAGCAGAGTATCTGTCCAAAAGACACCACCCAAAAAGCCATCACCCCAGGCAGAATGGGCAGTAATTACCCAAAAATCCCGTCCCGCCATGCTTGGGTTCTGGGCATCTGCAATATCTTTCAAAACGAAGATAAGACAAATGAGCACAAAATAACGACGAAACATTTGCATTCGAACTACAATAAAATTATTTTTTTCACAATTTGGTTACTTGAACGATCAACAGCTTGAAGCAAATATATGCCCTCTCTTAAATTCAGCAGATTTCTCTCTTTGTTCTGAGTTATTCCCTGTTGTAACAATTTCCCTGCAATGTCATACAAAAAAAATTGTATTTCCCCCTCAAAACCATCACATGTAAACAAACTGTTGTTCTCAATAGTAATATCAGGTGCAGGTTTACTACTGGTCATTGGTTTCTGTGATGACTTGCCTCCAAACTGATGCGAACACGCTTCAGTTTCATAGCACATTTCATAAACTGCGATACTGTCTGTGAAAGCTATGACAGGTATTGGAGTTACAGATCCTTGAACGAATGGAACATGAAGCGTATATGGTTTAATTAAAGGGTTTGCATTCAAGTCAGTATGCCACATAGGCTTGTCACAAGAGGAAAGGGAGATGTCGTACGTTTCGGTCAGAATGGGCAATTTCTTGCCCACACCCGCTATCAGCACAGGACAACAAGGGTTATATTTGTTCAGGGTAAGGTTAAACATTTCAAAATCATTATAGGCAATATTTTCATTTGTCGGATATTCATTGTTTTGGCAATTTCCGCCAGTGAATGTCGCTCCAAGTTGACCGACTTCAGCACCTAAAGATAGTGTAAATGGATCAACCTGTGCCAAAATGTGAATCAAGCCTTCCATACATTTGTTGAGATAGCCTAAGAAGTTTAAACGCTTATTGTACGAATCATAAATCATATCCTTTGCAAAAAGCTTTGTGCTAGGTAATTCATAAAACCGACTTTCCGTTATTGTTGCCGTATTGATATCCCAGAAGTTCTTGATACGGGACAACCAAATGATATCATGGTAAAAAGGAATTACATCGTCTTTGTGCCGCAAATCATAATACAAAATAAGATCATTGTTGTCCAATTGTACATGCAAGACTTTGTTCTCATTGGACATGGAATAAGTTTGGTTGGCAACACAATACTCGGCAACAGTACTTATTACAGAATAGTTAAGAATATCAAACACTTGCACAAAGGGATCCTGAATGCCAGCAGAAACATCTAATGCAAATCCTGTTGCTATAAACTTATCATGGACGGCATCCCAAGACACATCTGTATAATAATCGTTTGGATTTGTGACCATGTCCAGTTCAAATGGATGCAGAGTAGTAGGCGAAACTGCTTCAACTGCCAACAAAATCCTGTTATTCACAAACATGTACACCTCCCCTAAATATCTGTCGAATCCGTCACAACCAGCAGTATATTCTCCAAAAATGCCATTTTGACAATACGGTTTACAATATGAAAGATTAGAAGATATGATTGCGTATAATGGATGCCTGTTATAACCGTTTTTATAATAACCAAACAACACGAAATTCCCATTGGCATCCTCAAAACCGCCATTCATGGAAAAATTGAAACCAGTCTGAGTCATATCAAAATACTTTTCATTTCCCGTCGGAATCATACTTAGCGGATCTATCTCCGTTGCTGACAGATTTCCGCTTCCGTCCGCCTGGAAAAAATAGACATATCCATTGCTGTGAACCACCGAAACGGCACTGGTCGGTTTGCTCACCCAAGTTGATTGGTAGTTCCGATACATGTTCTGCGCCACCGCACCCTGCGCGAGGCACCATAGAACCAAAGCGATTGAGACACATAACTTTTTCATAGCATGATGATTTTTAGATGACGCCGCAAAGATACATTTTTTCTAAAAAAATCGTATCTTTGCCGCCTTTTGTCAGATAAGAATAAAATAAAACCGATAACCCAATGAATAATAAAGTCATTGTTGCCATTTTCAGCATGTTAGCCATCGGAACTACCCTCTTCGCGCAGTCCCCGAACAAACACTACCAGCAGAACAAGACCAAGATGGACCAGCTCCTCAACGCCATCAACAGCATGTACGTCGATTCCGTCGATTTCGACCCGCTCACCGACAAGGCCATCGACGAGATGCTCAAGGAGCTCGACCCACACACCGCCTACATCCCCTCCAAGGACGTGGCCGCCATGACTGAACCGCTCCAAGGCTCCTTTGACGGCATCGGCGTCACCTTCCAACTCATCAAAGACACCATCAACGTGATGGAAGTCATCATCGACGGCCCCTCGGAGAAAGTCGGACTCATGGCCGGCGACAAAATCATCAAAGTCGATGACACCGTGGCCGTGGGCAAAGACATCAGCAACGACTGGGTGCGCAAACACCTGCGCGGCAAGAAGGGCTCCAAGGTGAAAGTCACCGTGGTGCGCGGCCGCAAAAAAGAACCCATCGACTTCGTCATCACCCGCGGCGCCATCCCGATGTACAGCATCAACGTCAGCTTCATGGCCGACTCCCTCACCGGCTACATCAAACTCGAACGCTTCGCCGCCACCTCCACCACAGAACTCAAAAAAGCCATCCGCACCCTGAAAGAACAGGGCATGCAAAACCTCATCCTCGACCTGCGCGGCAACGGCGGCGGCTACCTCAACGTGGCCTTCGAAATCTGCGACCAGTTCATCTCCGGCAAACGCATGATCGTCTATACCGACAACTTCCGGAAGACCGGCGAGAAGTACTTCTCCTCCGAGGACGGACTCTTCGAGCAAGGCAAACTCATTGTCCTCGTCGATGAAAACTCCGCCTCCGCATCCGAAATCACCTCCGGCTGCATCCAAGACTGGGACCGCGGTCTGGTGGTCGGACGCAGAACTTTCGGCAAAGGCTTGGTGCAGAAACCGTTGCGCCTCGTTGACCAATCCGAAGTCCGCCTCACCATCTCCCACTACTACACCCCCACAGGCCGCTGCATCCAGAAACCCTACGACGACGGCCTCGACGCCTACTTCAAAGACCTGCAGACCCGCGCCAACAACGGTGAATACTATACCGCCGAGAACATCAAATTCCCGGATTCCCTCAAGTATAAGACGCCACACGGACGCGTGGTCTATGGCGGCGGCGGCATCATGCCCGACATCTTCATCCCGCTCGACACCACCAAATACTCCAGCCTCTTCAACGAAATCGTGCGCAAGGGCGTCTTCGGCAGCTTCTCCGTCGATTACTTGGAGAACAACCGCGAAACATTGCTCAAACAGTACCCGAAATTCGAAGATTTCCAAAAGAAATACCAGATCTCCGATGCCTTCTATAAGGAATTCATGGATTTCGCCAAAGAAGAGGGCGTGAGCGAGAAGGCCTCCTTCGTCTTCAGCGACTATGCCAACGCCTTCATCAAGGAGAACAAGGAGAAACTAGATTCGCTGTACAAGAGCACAGAAGAGTTTGACCAACAGAGCTTTGACACGATGTTCACGAACTACCTGAACCGCGTCTATGGCGAGATGCAGCACCTGCGCAACGAAGAACACGCCGCCGATTTCATCAAGGAATACCTGCGCTTTGAAATCGCCCGCGGTCTCTATGGCTACGGCGACGCCTACCGCGTCTTCCTCGAAAGCGACGACACCTTCCAACAGGCCGTCGAGATTATGCACAACAAGAAGATCTTCAAAAAATACAAAGTGGATTCAGGAAAGTAAACCGTGATCAAGCAGAAGTCCATAGACAGCGTGATGGCCGCCGTCCGCATTGAAGATGTGGTCGGCGACTTCGTCTCCCTGCGCAAACAGGGCCAGGACTTCGTGGGCATCTGCCCCTTCCACGACGACAAGAACCCGTCGCTGCACGTCAGCCCGCGCCTCGGCATCTACAAATGCTTCGTGTGCGACGCTGCCGGCAACCCCGTCAAGTTCTTGATGGAACACGAGAAGATGTCGTACCCCGAGGCCATCGAATACCTCGCCAAGAAATACGGCATCCCCTTGGAATACGAACGCAACGAGAGCGAAGAAGAACGACAACAGCGCAGCCTGCGTGAAAGCCTGCTGATTGTCAACGAGTTCGCCCTGAAATTCTTCATGGACCAACTCCGCAACACCGAGGAGGGCAAGCTGATGGGCATGTCCTACCTCAAGGAGCGCGGCTTCCAAGACGCCACCATCGACAAATTCCAGCTCGGCTACAGTCCCGACGCGTGGGACAGCTTCACCAAAGCGGCATTAGAGAAAGGCTACAAAGAAGAATACCTCATCGAATTGGGCCTCACCGGCAAGGCCCAGAGCGGCAAGCTGTACGACATCTACCGCGGCCGTGTCATCTTCCCCATCCACAACGATGCCGGCAAAGTCATCGGCTTCGGCGGCCGCGTGCTCAAGAAAGACGGCAAAGACCCGCGAAAGTATGTCAACTCCCGCGAAAACACCATCTACCACAAGAGCGACACGCTCTACGGCATCTATTTTGCCAAGAACGCCATCCACAAGCAGCAGAACGTCTATCTCGTGGAGGGTTACACCGACGTGATCTCCATGCACGAGTCGGGCGTGGAGAACGTGGTGGCCTCCTCCGGCACCTCGCTCACGCAGGGCCAGATCCGCATGATCACCAAGCGCACCCAGAACATCACGGTGCTCTATGACGGCGACATGGCCGGCATCAAAGCCTCCATGCGCGGCATCGACATGCTCCTCGAACAGGGACTCAAGATCCGCGTCTGCCTCCTCCCCGACGGCGAAGACCCCGACTCTTTCGCCAAGAAACACAGAGACAGTGAGTTACAAGAGTACCTGTCGAAGGAGTCCAAAGACTTCCTGCTCTTCAAGGCCGACATCCTGTCGAAAGACGCCGGCAACGACCCCATCAAGCGAGCCTCGATGGTGAACGAGATCCTGAAGTCCATCAGCTGCGTGAAGGACAACATCGAGCGGGCGTTCTACATCAAGGAGTGTGCCAAGCTGTTCGACCTCTCGGAAAACGACCTCAACCTCAACCTGCGCCGTTTCGTGTGGGAGAAGACCAAGGAGCAGAGCCGCACCGCCCAGCAGCAGGCACAACAGCAGGCACAGGCACAAACCGGTGTTCCTACGCCGGACGGTCCGCAACAACAGGATGTGCCCGACCTCATCGAGACCAAAAAGCACGCCGACCTCACCCCGCAGACGGACTTGCTGTACGAAGCGGAGAAAGAGCTGGTGCTGTTGGTGCTGAACTACGGCAACTACCTCATCTACGAGGAAGGCGACGAAAACCGGACCGACGGGCTGCGTGTCGATCAGTACGTCTGCAACGAGATGATGAAGGAGGACATCCGCTTCCACTACCCGCTGTTGGAGAAAATCTTCAACATGTACGCGCAATGGGCCTCCTACATCGGCAACCAGGACCAGATCATCCGCAATTTCACGCTCTCGGACGACCCGCAGGTCAGCGAGTTCGTCATCCGCCACATCCCCGTGGAACCCCGTTTCAGCGAGCACTGGCAGAAGAAGTACGACATCCACACGCACACCACGCGCAACAACCTCCGCATCTTGCAGAACCAGGTGCAGAACATCCTGCTCATGCTGAAACTCCGCATTTTGGAGAACGACGTTGCCGTTATCCAGAAAGTTCTATCCAACAATACGTTAGCAGAAGAAGACGTAGGTCTCGCCCTCCAACAGCTCAACAAAATCAACCAACTGAAGAAAGTGATCTCCCAACGCCTCAACCGCGTCCTCAGCCACTAACCCATAACCCATAACCCTTAACCCTTAACCCTTAAACCTTAAACCTTAAACCTTAAACCCTAAACCATAAACCTTAAACCCTAAACCATAAACCAAATGAAAGAAAAAACCAAAGAACTCATCCAAACCTACGCCTTCATCATCCTGGGCACGTTCATCATGTCCATCGGGTTTGTGGTGTTCATCTCGCCGCTGAAGCTCGCGCCCGGTGGCGTCTATGGTATCGCCATCATCCTGCACCACGTCTTCAACTTCCCCATCGGTCTGTCGGGCATCTGCCTCGACCTGCCGTTGCTGCTCATCGGCACGTTGTGGCTCGGGCCCAAGTTCGGGGCGAAAACGCTGGTGGGGGTCATCACGTTGCCGGCGTTCATCTCCTTGTGGGAGAAGGTTTACGGCTACGCACCGCTGATCGGGCTTCCGGGCGACCCGATGACCCCGGATCCGGCGGCCGCCTTCATCGTCGCCCTCTGTGGCGGCGTCATCATCGGCATCGGGTTAGGATTGATCTTCAGAACCCGCGCCACCTCCGGCGGCACCGACATCATCGCGATGATTATCGGCAAGTACGTGAAACACATACCTTTGGGCACCATCCTCATCTGCGTGGACTCCACCATCGTGCTCATCGCCTTGGTCGCCTTCAAAGACTGGACCGTGCCGTTGTACTCCTGGTTAGTGATCTACGTCACGGGCATCGTGATGGACAAGGTCATCGCCGGCTTCCACGGCAACAAGGCGGTGCTGATCATCTCCGAAAAATACGAGGAAATCCGGCAACGCATCTTCGACGAGCTGGACCGCGGCGGCACCTACCTCAACGGCGAGGGCATGTACAACCACGACGAGAAAAAGATCATCTTCACCTCCATCTCCCGCAAACAGCTGCCCGTGCTCATCCACTTCGTCCACGAAATCGACGACAAAGCCTTCGTGACGATCCTGGATGCCTCCGAGACGTTAGGATACGGTTTCAACTCGTTAAGAGAGAAGGCGTTGAACTAAAATTTCTCTTAGTGTTAAAATTTAAGGGTTAAACCAATTCCATTGGGAGAAAGGTGGGGAGACAGCGATACGGTATGATTATAATTTCGGGCTATCCTGTTTAACCTTGCGTGGCTGTCTATAGTGAGAACCAATGCTGGAATCATCGGGACCAAAGCGACTCCCATGGTTATCCCGGAAATAGCAAATAGAATCGGAAACACCGGAGTGGTTTCCATTCCTGGTGTATTTTCGGAAGGATTAGCCAAGTCATAAAATGCGATAGAAGCCCACACAGTAGAAACCAGAAACCCTGCTCCTGCAAGTCCCCACAGCGGAATTGCCGCTATGTATTCCCTTCTTGCCAGCCTATATTGTGAGAATGCATTTTCGTCCAAAATCAAAGAAAGTTCCTGATTTTCTATATCGTCGGAAAAGCCCTCGTATCGGAGATGACCGGCATGACGCACCATAGTCGGGTGCTGTTGGGCTGACAAGGAGGATATCATCCAAAGAATCAGAAGGCAAAATAAACATATCTTTTTCATAACCTACTCCTTTCCTTTTAATCAATGAAACAATAACTTCAAGGGGACTTCTATATTTTACTTCTTCACGTTGCCGCCGACCTTGGAGCGAAGCCCGTTAAACACCAGGGTAGGGAACGACGCTGCAAAGATATATCTTATCTATTTTAAGATGCAAAAAATCAAAAAGGTTACATTTTTTTTACGGGATACCGTAGAGACGTTGCGCGCAACGTCTCTACAGACCTCGGAAACGCTCGGGATATGCCGCGACGGCACCCGTCATCATCCGAACTTCCTGGATGTTATGCCGTTGTGCATGGGATTTGTGATTCGAAACTTCGCTCTCGGTGTGGATGTTTTTCGCCAAAAATGCACCAGCTTAGGAAGGGGCTGCGGCGTAAACCTTCGTAAATCAACGGTGAGAGCGTGAAGACAGCGATGGTCAGGATCAAGTAGATGGCCAAAGGTGGTAATTGCGTGTGGACTTTGAGCATATATCCGAAGCTGGCAATCACAAAATAATGAACGATGTAGATACCGAAGCTGGAGCGAGTCATATATCCTGCGAACTTGTTAGTACGGTCAAAGCTGGCGTTGAACCAGCCCATCATTGCGAGGCACATCATCCAGCTGTATAGACAGTTGAGCGGGCTGCCGAGATACTCTGGTGTAGTGTTGTTTTCGCCCCAGGTGGTAACGATGAGCGCGATTCCTGAGACTACAGCGCCAGCCATCAGCGGAATCCAAAACCTCTTGACCGTTTCCTGTACTGTGTCTCGCGAGAAAACGTAGTAGCCCATCAAGAACGGGATGAGGTAGAACAACGGCTTGTATAGATTGTAAAGTCCGTCGGCGGATTCAGGACGTGGGTTACGGATAAGAGTCTGTTCGCCGAGCCAGAACAGGATGCCGAGCAGGAAAATCCAGATGATTAAGAAGCTGTTCGTGTTTATGGAGCGATACCCTCCAGCTCCTTTCAATGGGGGAATACTCTCCTCTTTCTGTCCTGTGGTGTTGGATGTAGGGGATATTTTCCGAATAAGCAACAATAATAACGAAAACAGCCACAAATCTTGGATGAACCATAATGGTCCAGTGCCGCTGATCACCCATAGGAAATAAAGGGCGGGCTGCTTTACCGAAGCCAACACATCTTGTCGGGCCATGATGGTGTTGAAATAACCCGTCATCCAGTGAAATACAAACAGTCCTATTGTACTGGGTACCAAAAGTTTGCGTGTGCGCAGCCTGAACCACTCCTTCGCTGTATGCTTCTCTAAGGAATACTTTGCACTGATACCTGCCAACAGGAAAAGCAGTGGCATAAACCATGGATAAAGGATATACATCACCACATCTTGGTACTGTGGGCCATCGCTGAAACCACCTATGCCACCGAACACGTCTTTGTTGTTGTAGAAATAGATGACATGATAAAACAGCACTAATAGTACCGTTACCCAGCGTAAGTTGTCAATCCAAATTTTTCGCATGCTTTAGTTTCTACAAAATCGGCGGCAAAAGTACGAATTTTTCTTTAATTCCGTAAATTTCTTTCAAATTTAGCTGTTAATAAATAAGCAAGTAGTTGTTAATAAATAAATTAGCAATGACTTGCTATTCTCGTATTTTACACCTATCTTTGCGATCGCTTACTTCAGCAAACAATTGGTGAGAAATATGGCAGCGAAAATACAAATTAAAAACGACAGAATCAACAGTTTCGGTGGAATTTTTTTCATCATCGACCAATTTCGTTCATCCGGACTTGCCGCATTGGCTGACAACACACTGGGGGCCAAGGGGATAAACACGAGGTATTCCTATTCCAACGTCATAGAGAATCTCACGTCCGTCTTCGTGAGCGGCGGCGAGGCGCTGGAGGATGTGAACTTCTTCCGGCAGGAGGCTTTCAAGGCAAACCCCGACTACCGCTTCTGCAGTGCTGACACCATAGGGCGCGACTTACGCGGCCTTACGGTGGAGAACACCGAGTTCCAGGCGGCGGAAAGCGGGAAGAGCTACCGGCTCAACATCAACGACAGGCTGAACGGGCTGCTGCTCAAGGCACTGCTGCAACTCGGCGTGGTCAACAAAGAGCAGCCTGTGACTACTAACTACTAATTACTAACTACTAACTACTCAACGTGGTGTCGGCGGATTAAAGGGATAAATCAACCCCCTCCTCCCGCAAGTACTGGTAAATTTTCGAAAACTTCTCTTCCTCCGGCAGGTCCGCATCGACCCAATGGATGTGGAATCCCAAACGCTCCATGCGGCGGAACCACGTCATCTGCCGCTTCGAGAACTGGTGGATGGCCGTGTTGAGCAATGACACCATGTCGCCGTAGTGCAGCTCGCCCGTGAGGTAGAGGGTCACGTACTTGTACTCCAACCCGAAGCGGATGAGCCGCTCGGCCGGAATGCCCTCGTCTAACAGCGCCTTCACCTCCTCGACCATGCCATCCTTCAACCGCGCCTGCAGCCGCCGTGTGATGCGCTCACGGATACGGTCGCGGTCGCCGCGCAGACCGATGATGGCCGACGGCACGGGATCCGACAGTATCTGACTCTCCTCCTGCCACTGAAATCGGTAACCCTGAAGCACCGCGTCGATGTAGAGACCGCTGCCACCGCAAAACACCACGCGCTTGCCACGCTCCTGGATGTCGCGGATGGCTTTGAACGCCTCCTGCTGGTAGCGATAGACATTGTACTCCCTGCCCGGCTCCTCCACGTCGATGAGGTGGTAGGGGATGGAATTCCCCTTGTACTGGTACTCCGACAAATCCTTCCCCGAACCGATGTCCATACGCCGGAACACCTGACGGGAGTCGGCACTCACAATCTCGCCTCCCAACTCGGCCGCGATGCGCACCGCCACGCCGGTCTTGCCCGTGGCAGTCGGACCCAACACAGTGATTATCGGTTCTCTGGTCATCATCTTACAGGTGTTTGTTTGGGAATATCGTAGATGTCCATATTCTTGACCTCCTCACCCTCAATTTCGAACCGCAGCATCGTCAAGCGCGTATGAATGCCGTACAGACCTGCCGCACCAGGATTGATGAACAGCAAGTTGTGGTACTTATCGTACATAATCTTCAGAATGTGGGAGTGCCCGGCCACAAAAATGGTCGGTTTCTCCTCGCGGATGATCTGCAACGCCTTGGGCTGGTAACGCCCAGGGGAACCCACAATGTGCATCAGCGCGACCTTGTGCTTCTCGCAGGTGAAAACCTCATACTCGCCCACTTCGCGGCGAATATCCCAGTCGTCGCAGTTGCCATAGACCGCCCGCACCGTCGGGGCGATGATCCGCAACTCGTCCAAGATGCTGTCGTTCATGATGTCGCCGGCATGCCAGATCTCGTCGCACCCCTTGAAAAAGGAGTAGGCGTCGGGATGCAGGAATCCGTGCGTGTCGGAAAGTACGCCAATCTTCATTCTTTCACAGGATTACGTTGTTTAACCACTTCAAACAAAGCGATGCCGGTGGCCACAGAGACATTCAGCGAACGAATCGTGCCGACCATCGGGATAGTGACCGTGTCGTTGCAGTGCCTGAGGTAGTCCCACGCGATGCCCTCGTACTCGTTGCCCATAATGAGGCAGACGGGTCCGGTGAAATCCTTGTTGTAGTGCGCGTGGTTGGCCTTCTCGGTCACGCCGATGACCTCGATGCCGCTGTCTTTCAGGTACTGAATCACCTCCACAAGGTTGGAGTGCCGGCAGACGGGCACCTTGTGCAACGCGCCGGCGGAGCTTTTCACGGCATCCTCGTTGAGCTGTGCGCCGCCGTTGAGCGGCAGGATGATGGCATCCACCCCCGCGCACTCGGCCGAGCGGGCGATGGCCCCCACGTTGCGCACGTCCGTGACTTTGTCGAGCAGCAGGAGGAACGGCACCCTGCCCTCCTCGAAAATCGTGGGCACGATGTTGTAGATGTCGCAGTATTCGATGGCCGACAGGAACGCGACCACGCCTTGGTGGTTCTGCCGCGTGAGCCGGTTGAGCTTCTCCTGCGGCACATACTGGAACGGGATCTTCCGCTGCCGCACCTCATAGAAGAGCTGCTTGAACAATTCGCCCTGCAAGCCTTTCTGGAACAGGACTTTGTCGATGGTCTTGCCGCTTTCGATGGCCTCCATCACGGGACGCATACCGTAGGTGATTTCGGTGTCGTTTTTCATTTGTGAATGGTGATTAGTGAATAGTGTGAATTGAGGCGTTGTAGAGACGCGGTACGCCACGTCTCTACGGTCGCGGTTGCCGCACATAATGTGGCATCTCCATCGGAATCTCCATGGATAGTTCGATGTAGCCGGCAAACTCGCCGTTCTCGAACCACGGGGACTGGTAAACCAACTTCTTCACGCCGTTCTTCTCAATCGTGTAGGCGTTGAGGTTGTGGTTCTTGAGCATCTCGACCAGCTTCGTGCGGGCCGGCTCGGGATGGCAGTCCAGCAGGTTCTGCCCGACGATGTGCTTGCCGTGACTGAGCACGCGCTCGGCGGTCTCGTTCATTTCCAATATCTTACCGTCTTTGTCGCAAACGGTCACTGAAAAGGGTACATTGTGAAAATATTCCAACATAATACGTGATTTTAATACGCTGCAAAAATAACAAAAATACAGACGAGAATCGCATCTATAGGCGGGGCAGGAATGCCCCTGGCTCCTATTTGTGCGGCAGGAATGCCGCAGCTCCTATTTCACGCACACTCCGTTCCTGGATAGAGCAAAGCGCAGCGCTCGATGATTGTCTTGGCGTAATCAAAGCCGGCTTCGCATACTTTTTTGCTTTTGTTGCCATCGTAGCCCATGACCAAATGCATGGTGTCGTAACCTGCCACAATGGCCGCCAAAAGTTTACGGTCGCGCTTTCCGGCGGCTTCCTTGTATTTTTCGATTGCCGGGCGGCCCTTCCCCTTACGGATGCCTAACACAGCATCCATGGCCACCAAGCAGCCGTTCCACAGGGTGTTTCCCGCCATTTTCACATATTTCCCGTCTGTATAGATGTTCAGCTCAGGATCGTAGTTGGCCTTCTTGATGACCTCTTCTGCATTGGCCACATATCTCTGGGCCTCTTCAATAGGATTTGTCCGTTCCATGATTTTGGGGTTTTAGTTAATAAATTGGCGGGGCAGGAATGCCCCTTGCTCCTATTTGTGCGGCAAGAATGCCGCAGCTCCTATTTGTGCGGCAAGAATGCCGCAGCTCCTAAGACGCGGCAAAAATACACTTTTTTCATTCCATTCGTTCAAAATAGTTAACATATTTTTCTCAAACGTTATTTAACAATTAACTGTTAAAATTAACATACACCATAAACAGGAGAGAATTCCATATCAACCCTCATTTTGGGTTTCCAATTCGGGATAAAGAGCACCGTATCGACAGCAAAAAAACAGGTTTGGAACACTATTGCCCAATCCTAAAAAAAATGTACCTTTGCCGCCGAATAAAATTTTTGTAGTTTTTTCGCGTTTGTCGCGTCAAAGAAGTAAATCGTCATAGAAGTAAATTCGATAAGTTATTCAATAAAACAAACGTTTATGAAGAAAGTATTTCTGTTTATGATGGCCTTGTTCTGCGCGTTGGCCGTGTTCGCGCAGAAGGGCGACCTCAACCTGAGCGACCCCATCAAGGCGGACCCGAATGTGACCATCGGGAAATTGGACAACGGTCTGACCTATTACATCCGTCGGAACACTTACCCGAAAGACCGCGTGGAGTTCCGTCTCGCGGTGAACGCCGGCTCCAACCAGGAGAACGACAACCAGCAGGGCCTGGCGCACTTCACCGAGCACATGGCCTTCAACGGCATCGAGGGCTTCCCGAGCAACAGCGTGGTGGACCACCTGCGCAGCAAGGGCGTGGTGTTCGGCGCTGACCTCAACGCCTACACCAGCTTCGACGAGACCGTCTATATGATTCCGATGCCGACCGACGATCCCGGTAACATCGACCTCGGTCTCAAGATCCTCCGCGGCTGGGCCGCCGGCCTGCTCTACGACAACAAGGAGATTGACGAGGAGCGCGGTGTCATCATCGAGGAATACCGCCTCGGCCTCGGCGCCGACGACCGTATGCGCAAGGAGTACTGGCCGGTCCTCATGAAGGACTCCCGCTACGCCGACCGTATGCCCATCGGTAAACTCGACATCCTGCAAACCTTCGACTACCAAGTCATCAAGGACTTCTATCACGATTGGTACCGTCCGGATCTCCAGGCCGTCATCGTAGTCGGCGACATCAACGTGGCCGAGGTGGAAGCCAAGATCAAGACGATGTTCGGCAACATCCCCGCCAAGCAGAACCCGCGCAAGAAAGAGACCTACGGTATCGGCGCCAACAAGGAGCCGCTCGTGGCCGTCTGCACCGACAAGGAAGCCACCGGCAACTCGGTGATGCTCATCCGCAAGCACAAACACACCGCGATGAAGACCATCGGCGACTTCCGCGACCAACTCTGCATCGACCTCTATAACACCATGCTGGATGCCCGCTTCATGGAGATGACCCAGGATCCGAAATGCCCGTTCTTGGCTGCCGGCGGCGGCTATGGCGAATTCATCGGCAACACCGACGCCTACGCTATGGAAGCCACAGCCAAGGAGAACCGCATCCCCGAAGCCCTCCGCGTGCTGATGCAGGAGGACTACCGCGTGCTGAAATACGGTTTCCTGCAGACTGAACTCGACCGCGCCAAAGAGGAACTCCTGGAAAACTACGACAAAGCTGCCAAGGAGGTTGACAAGACCGAATCCGCCCGCTTCGCCTCCCAGTACATCAACAACTTCCTCCGCCAAGATCCCATCCCGGGCGCCAAACGTGAGAACACCTACGCCAAGAAACTCATCGAAGGCATCTCCCTCGAAGAAATCAACACCCTCGCCAAGAACTGGGTCACGGAAGACAATACGGTGGCCATCGTCACCGCCCCCGACAAGGAAGGCGTCACCGTCCCCACCAAGGAGGAAATCCTCTCCATCTTGAAAGACAAGTCCTTAGCCAATGTTCAACCCTACGTGGACACCTACAAAGATCAGGAAATCCTCGAAAAGGAGACCCTGAAACCCGGCAAAATCACCTCTGTGGAGAAAATCGAGACTGTGGGCGCCGAGAAGTGGACCCTCTCCAACGGCATCACCGTCTATCTGAAGAAAACCGACTATAAGAACGACGAAATCCTCTTCTCCGCCAGCAGCAAGGGCGGCAAGACGCTCTACGGCGCCAAAGACCTCGCTTCCGCCGACTTCGCCGCCGACATTATCGACCGCGGCGGTATCTCCGAATTGGACTACAACTCCCTGATGAAGAAGATGAAAGGCAAAAACGCCGGCGTCTCCCCGGAAATCAACCTCCTGACGGAAGGCTTCAGCGGCTCCTCCTCCCCGAAAGACCTGGAGTTCTTCTTCCAGTACCTCAACGCCTTCTTCACCAACCCGCGCATCGACCCCAACGCTTTCGAATTGGTGATGGACGAGACCCGCGAGGGCATCAAGATGATCACCGCCCAACCGATGTACCAATTCCTGGGCAAGTTGCTGGACGCCGCCTATAACCACGATCCCTACAGGAAGCAGATGTTCACCTTCGACGAAGAGTACCTGAGCCAAGTGAATTTCGATCGCGCCGTGCAAATCTACAAGGAACGTTTCGCCAACCCCGCCGACTTCAACTTCTTCTTCGTGGGCAACTACGACGAGAAACAGATGAAGGAATTCGTGGAACTCTACCTCGGCTCCATGAAGACTGACGTCAAAAAGAAAGAGAACTACAACCTCAGCGTGCTGAAACCGCGTCCGACGGAAGCCTCCTCCCAGACGGTCTATGCCGGTACCGAAGAGCAGGGTTGGATGGGCATGATCATCAGCAACCCCATCGACTGGAGCTACCGTAACTCCATCGTCGCCAGCATGATCGGCGAAGCCCTCGACATCCAGTTCGTGCGCATCGTGCGTGAGAAGATGGGCGATGTCTATTCCCCGATGGTACAGATGGGCGCCAGCAAACTCCCGCGTCCGGAAATGACCCTGATGATCCTCCTGGGCTGCGACCCGGTGAAGACCGACAAACTGGCCGCCGCCAGCCTCAAGATCCTCAACGACTTCAAGAAGAAAGGACCCGACAGCAAGACCATGGGGCTCGTCAAGAAACAGATGCTGAGCACCCGCGCCAAGAACATCCAGACCAACAACTTCTGGTTAAGCTACATCAGCGGCAAGGTCAACCAAGATGAGCCGATTATCGCCCCCTCCGAGTATGACAACATCGTCAACTCCGTCACCAAGAAGGAGATGATCGAGTTCATGAAGAAGTACTTCAAACCCGAAATCTACACCCGCGTTGATATGCATCCGACTACGATGCAGAAATAACGAAATTATAAAGTCCATAAAGAAGGCCTGCGAACATTCTCTCGTAGGCCTTCTTTGTTTTGTGATTTGTGATTTGTGACTTGGGACTTGGGACTTGGGATTTGTGACTTGAGATTTGTAACCAATTAAATGTTTACTAATAGTCATAAGTCTTAAATCAAAAGTCATAAGTCATAAATCATAAGTCATAAGTCATAAGTCTTCCTAGAACAACTGAATGCCGATCTCCCATTTCGGCAAATCACTTGGATAGAGATCCTTTTTCAACAGGTTGGAGATACGGTACTGACCATAGATGGCGAAACGTCTCGTAATACCCACACGCAAGCGCACACCGTAATCAAACCTGTTCATCTTATCAAGCATATATTCGGACTTCTCGTAGGTGAAAAACTCCTTGTCCCTGTTTCCGGAGTACTTATAGCGGCCTCCGGTGTTCCATTCACCGAAAATGCCCGTGTCCAAGTACCAATTCTCCAAAACCGTGCTGCCCAAGAAGAAACGCTGGAACAACTCGAGGTCGAACTTCGTCACTTTAAGGTTGTTTTTCGTTGTATGGATATCCTCCATCGTTGCCGGCAGCATCTCGCCAGGAATCAGGAGCCGATCCACAGCATACCAAGAAGAGCCGAATCCGATACGGAATCCCAGTCCATACACCCGTGCTAGCTTCCAGCTGTTGTCGAAAGCCACGGTCAGCGAACGGGATGCGCCGTTTTTGTCGCGCACGGGGCCCGCTCCCGGAGCTTGCCATTGCGTAGGAATCATGAACGAGGCGTTCAGCACGAAGCTGAATTTGTATTTTTCCAGAATCCCGCGTTTGTAGATATCGTTATCGGGCGTGTCGAAACGGCGGTTGCAGTTGGCTGAACGGGACTCCGCCGCCACCAGACTATCCACCTTGGGCAGCGTCTGCTGACCGTAACGGTGTTTCAGATGCTGACCATCGCTCCAGATTTCCAATGTCTGCCCTTCTTTCAACCAATATTTGGGG
>JAEEGL012067431.1_pt1 | contig 18872 bp, 25 predicted proteins | sample 9134231 | NCBI WGS metagenome assembly JAEEGL01 (sample SAMN16246548, study PRJNA631951) | gut metagenome | biome: gut microbiome; feature: rumen; material: fiber-attached | host: Bos | place: Iran: Karaj | collected 2018-10 | reverse complement strand
TTGCCTATACCCTTGAAGGCGTGGCTCCAGTCGATATTCTGCGCAAGGCTGCGAGCGTCCAGCGTAGCAAGAGCGGCTTTCTTCTCTTCTTCGAGGGATTTCTTGCGCCACTCGTTCTGCTCCTGGGCAATCTTCTGGTCGTACTCCTTAGTGATGGCGTATTTCTGCTGTTCGATGGTGCCGTACTGTTTCAGGAAATCGCGCATAGCCTCGGCTTCATCCATATAACGCTGGTGAATGAGGCGTGCGTATTCGGTATTCTCCTTTTCCACCTCGGCCATATTCTGCGCCCTCTGGTCTTCGGAGAGTGACACACCCTGCCAGCCGGCCTTACCTTCCTCAGTATCGGAGTACTGCAGCTTGGGATTCTTGTTCTTAGCCTCCCAGACGCTCTTGTTATATTCGTAGAGCCGCTGCTTCATTTCGTCCTCGCGGTTCTGGATGGCTTCGAGGGCAAGGCGGTGCTGCTCATCCTCTTCTGCGCGCTGGCGTGCGCCGTCGTCGGCTATGCTGGCAATACGGGCTGCATTGATGGCCGCACGGGTAGCCTGCGACTGCTTCTCTTGTTCTATCTGCTGTTTCATATCCAGCTCAAACTGCTTCTGACGGGACTTGGCATCTTCCTTGTCTTCTTTATCAGCTGCACTGGAACTACGCTTATTTAGCGTACCCTCGTTACGATTAAGCATACGAAGGGCGTTATTTCTATCCTTTTCGAGGCTGATTGTTTTTGCAAGAGCCTCATTCTCCTTTGTCTTGTCAGCAATACTGCTATGTGACAGTTTGTTGGTTTCCTCAATAATACTATGCTGTTCCTTGGCCATAGCAATCTCTTTGTCATACAGGCTGTTTGTCAGTCGTTTTGCTTCAGCTATAGCTTTGGCCTTATCCGCTTCCTTCACAGAACTGTCATACATCTTACCTCGCAGTTCTGAGATCCTTGCTTCTATCTGTTCCCGTTCAACCATCCAGTCGCGCTGCTGCTTGTCAAGGATGTTTTGTCGTGTGGATAATGCCGCCTGCTTCTTTCCGTTTTCAGCAGCACGTCCAGCTATTCCGTTTATACCGAAACCACTCCATGCTGTTTTAACCTGGTTCCATCCTTCCGTCGCATCACCGCTGAAGATCTTGACAATACCAGCACCCATATCTGCCACTCGCTTCATGTCTGCCAGTAGCTTATTCTTCAGGGTATACCACAACTCTTGCAAGGCTTGCTTGGGGCTTGTAAATGCTTTGTATAGCCATTCGCCTACATTATCGGCTATATCAAGCAATGTGTTCAGCGTGCCATTGAAAGCACCGGTAGCTACATTCAGCGCACGCTCTCCCTCTTCCGTACGATGGAACCAGGATGATACCGTTGCAAGTGCTGCACTGATTGCGGCCAGTACCATGCCAATAGGTGTAGCAATGAAGGCCAAAGCTTCTTTGGTCAACAATTTCATTCCCCTGGCTGCATCACCAAGGGGGCCAGGAACCTTCCTAAGATTCTTCGAAAAATCATCATTCGACTTCGACGCTTCCTTTGTCTTTTCGGTAGTCTCTTCAGTAGCGTCACCAGTCTCTTTCATCTTTGCACGATAATCATCCAGCACGGCTGACGCCTTTTCCAAAGCAGCCGACATTTCTTCGGTGGCACGGAAAAGAAGCATATTCTTATTTGAAGCTTCATCGGCATTCTCTCCGGATTCCTTCAGGGCTTTTACATAAGCTGTCTGTGCAGACTGGGCAGACTCACCGGCACTCACGGCAGACTTTTCGGCATCCACCAGTTCCTCAACCTTTTTCACTAAGACGTCGAAGCTCGCACCGCTCTCCGATAGCTGCTTCAATTCAGATTTCAGACGGTTCACTTCCTGGTATGACTTCAGGAACGCGTCACTCGCAGACGAAGCCTTTTCGCTAAGCTCCGACAAACCGGCACCTGCAGACTTTGCAGCCTGGCCGATCTTATTCATGCTATCCTGCGTCTCTTTAAGCTTACTATCAGCCTGGCCGTTCTGTATGTTAATCTCTATTTCTACCTTCTTACTCATCTCGAACGCTAATCTTCTACTGTTATTCCTTTGCTTGCAAGGTACGCTCTCAGCTTCTCATCAGCACCACTTGACTCACCGTCTATCAATGCACCGACGCTGCCTCTGACGTCACGCAGCTCATCGTCACTCAAATATATAGAGACCTGCTTATCCATCAGCAGCAATCTCAATAAGTCGTAGCTGTATTCAAATAAGATCTCATGCAGCGAAAAACCCATTTCTTTCAACGGAATGATAAAATTGCCTAATACCGTCTTACCGCCAAAACTCAGACTGTTCTGATTATTACCCTTGGCCCCTAAAACCTCGCGAAGCTTTTCCTGTTCCTTGTCAATCTCCAGGTATTTTATCATGCGATCCAGACGACCGCCATCAAGAGTTTGTAATAACAATGAAGCCAGATCCTCATCGCTCAATTCACGAGAGAAAAAGTCTGCACGCTGCCGGATCAGAGGCGTGTCAAAAAGCGACTTGCCGTCATTCTCCAGAGTATGAATGACTAAAGTTTCAGCGCACAGGACTTTCTTCTCATGGACCATAGACAGTAAGTCCGACTTGGGATAGGCAGACTTCGCCAAAGACTTCAGACCAAGGCTACCATAATAGTATTTCAATGTTAGCATCTTGCCAAAAGTGACAGGATACAGACAGAAACGGTCCTCGCCAACGAAAAAGCCTACCGGACGGCCCAGAATAATGTCGGACAGTTCGTTGTCATTGATAGTGATGTCATCTCTTACGTCATTCATAGAGCCGGAGGCAGGAGTCGAACCTGCTCGTACCTCAACTCCGGCAGAAAGGACAGCTATATTTCAAGTCCCACCGTCCATCGGGACCGCACACATTCCGAACCAGATTATGATATTATGATAGATCCTTTAGGCATTAAGCTTCAGGAGTCACCGTGCGAACGTAGTACGTCATACCCGACTGGGGAGCTGTGTCCTCACTCAGAATATAAGTAGCACCGTTCTTGATATACCAATGCTCATTCTTCGGGTTCTTGTTGGAATAGCCTTCGGAAGAAGTCGATACAGCTGTAAAGGTGTAGGCACCGGTCAGAGTACCAAACTTAACATCTGTCGGCTTACCAGAGGCATCCGTAGCACCCTTGGTCTTGTAAGTGTAAATAGCTACCAGACCATCTGTCGTGTTCATCTTCACTGACACGTGACGCGAAGGATTGATCAGCTTCACACCCAGACCGCCATTGTCAGGATAACACTGGACGTTATCCACCGACTCCGTAAAGCCAAGGACGTCCTCTACCTCTGACTGATCGTCAATTCGACGGTTGGCTACAAGGATGTACTTGTCAGGATCCTTCTTGCGGGACTCCGCGCTTCCACCCTCGATCTGGGCTTCAAATTCCTGACCTTCCTCAACACTCACGTCTGTAGAGTTCATCACGATGTCATTCATCGATCCCAAGCTAGGGTCAATCAATGTATTACGACCCCAACCTACAAGTTTTGATACTTCACTCATAGTTCAAATGTTGTTTAAATGTTGTTTGAATATTGTTTATTTCTCTCTCTTGATAAGCAACAGGCCAAGCCCGAACGCGACTATCGTCAATACCAGGAATGGAAGCAGTACACCTGATTTCTGTTCCTTTTGATTTTGCGTCTCGGCAACCGATGCAGTATTACTACTGTCTAGGGCTGTAATCTGGGAACCCATTTCAGCGTGGATCTTTACAGAAGGCTCCGGAGGATGGGGAGTTGCATCGGCCTGCACATGAATACTGTCAGCACCCCGACGGCCTACCGTCACGCGAACACTTCCCTTCTTACTGCTATACTCAGCACCGTCAGGAAGAGCCTTTATCGCCGACAGAGGAAGAGTCAGTCCTGTTGTGTCCGCGAGACGCGGTTCCACCGCGCCGCCTACTTCCACATTTATTACGGACTGTTGCTTCGCTGTCAACGATTGTTCGCTCTGTTGCACAGTCTGTACACCCGCCTTCGTTGTTCGACAACTCTGCATAAACAGGGCAACTAGCACTATGAGGACACTTTTGGATAGCCTCGATAGCGCGTACCAGACGGTTGATGGCTCGACGAAGCGAACTCGTCTCACTGTTGAACTTCTGTCTGATCTCATTATTTTCATTGTTTAGCTTCACCAATTCCCTAGAGACGTCTTCGTACATCTCTTTATAGGCATTGTGGATGGTTTTGGCAGACTCTGCCTTCTGCTGACTCCTATTAAGAAGCCAGCCTAAGACTATACCCACACCTCCGGAGGGGACAGCCCATTGTATCAGTTGTATTAGCCAGTCTGCCATTTCCTGTCTCTAATCTTAGTTACTATAATAAATCCCAACCTTTGGCAATTTCTGTCATATCAGCCTCAATGCCATTCTCCTTAAAGCTGATAGCAGAAGCAACGCTAAGAGCCGTAGCACGATCCTTCATATCAATAGCAACGTCAGGACCTATGCCAGTACGCTTCGATACTGTGGAAATATAGGCTGATGTGTTATTCTCAGAAGGGGGAGCCCAGCGCGTAATGATCTGGCGAATGGTCTTCAGACGGTGATTCTTCTGGTAGTTCTGAAGCAGCTTGATCATTGCACGATAACCATAAGGCATCGACACAAAAGTCTCAAAGGCACTGTCAGTACCAGCCACCTCACCCTTCCATTTCACGTCTGTCTTACGGATGTTGCCAGGATTATTATTGCGTATACCACGAGGCTTATTCATCGTCTTTTTTCTGTTTTGAAGATTTCTTCTTTGACGGTGATTCAACCTCAGTTGCTGGCGTGTCTGCAGGGGACTTTACCTCTACAGCGAGGCCGCGATCTATGATATCGCGTGCGCGCTGCTCATCTCCGATCTCTATTTGCATACCTGCTTCATAAATGGTCTTGTGATCCACCTTGTCGCAGAATGTATTTACAACTCTCAGTTTCATATTACTACGTATTAAGGTCAGTAGGGCGTGGGGGAATCCACGCCCACACCGACGTTATTGATTTGAAGCCATTGCCTGGGTTACGGTAACATTCTTAGTCACCTCTGTACCCTCAATACCGATGACTACCGTTGCAGTACGGGTAGCCTCACCTTCTGCGTCGTAAGCATACGCCTGGCGGGTGAACGTTACCTTATTACCGCTAGCACTCACGGTCAGCCAATCAGCGGTAGTAGAAGCGGTCACAGGAGCTCCGTTGCTGGTAGCGTAGGTACGATTGTTACTGCCGGATGTAGCAGCTACTTCCAGGGAGTCGTCGCCGCTAATCGTCGGGAGTGATGGAGTATCAGGAGCCACATAGTCGCTCATCATTACAACTCCCGCATCGGCCTTCTTGAACAGGCAGATAAAGTAGTGACGGAAGTTGATCTTGTTTCTCTGATACTCGGGATCGGTGCCTGCCTCGCTGTAGTACATCTTTGTCGAGCCGGTAGCCTTGAATACACGTTGTGTATAGAAGGCGAACGAGCACTGGAACTCGCCTGTGTCGGCAGAAGCACCCAAAGCCTTCTTTACACCAGCTGTAGTATACAGCGGATTGTTGGCATACTCGTAGATATCAAATCCGTAGAGACGGCCAACAGTACCGTTATTGCGGTCGATATTGTACTGCTCCTTGAAGGCCTGGCTAGTTTCCAGCAGGTCGTTTACATGGTCATTACACAGAACCAGGCGACGGCCCTCAACAGGAACCTTCAGCGAATCCATTGCACGCTTCAAGCTAACCAAGTCTGCTACAACCATCTTCCTACGGCCAGTCACACTATCTACAGAGCCGGTTGTCTTCAGGACAGGAGTCGTGGCGGTATTCTGTGTGGCACACAGAGCATGAGCGGCCTTGGTAAACTTCGAATCGTGGATGGCCTGACCATGACTCTCCTTCACGCGAGTCATCTTGTCATAACTGATGGCATACAGTTCATCGTCGGTGACAGGAGTGACTTTTGTCTGGAACTTGTCAAGCTGGATAGCGATATCGGCATCATCCAGAGCCTGCAAAGGAATAGGATACGTAGTATTGTTAATCAATACGTCAGGATCCACACCGACCTCTACCAGGTGAATAACATCGTTGTTTACAAGAGAACTGGCATCGGGAATACCATCCAGGAAGGTCGCCTCCATACCACGACGAAGGAATTTCACCAACTCACCAGTCCATACCTCAGTGTACACACCAGCTCCAAGGGAACCAGCGGGAATCATGTTGCCAAAAACCGTACCGATAACAGTCATCACACCTGCACCGGCCAGTGGATCAGCACCAATCGTCTGCGCGAAGGTCGCGCCCATCAGGCAGTTGACTACAACCGCCGTCAGCATCAAAATCAGTCTTTTCATATTCTTTTTTCTTTGGGGTTAGTTGCTACTATTCCCGACGGATCACCGGCGGGGACTAAATCTCGCAATCAATACCATACTCAGCCTTGTAAAGGGCTTTGTACTGCTCAGGGTTCTCAGCGCGAAGCTTCAGCAGATCCTTTTCAGGAACGTCACTCAGCTTCTTCCAATCAGCATTGCCACCGCCGTTGTCGCCACCAGAAACCAATGAGCTCAGCTTCACCTGGGGCTGCATGGCTTCAAGGGTAGACTTCAGCTCTTCGCTGCCGATCTTCTTGCCAAGAGCAATAAACTGATCACGCTTGTCAGCGGTCAGTCTCTTCTCGACAATAGCACCGTCTACCAACGTCTCAATACTTGCAAGCACAAGCTTGTCATTCTCGGCCTTCAGAGTCACCAACTCTTCACTGCCATTCTTCAGCTCCGCAATCTTCGCAAGGATGGTTGCTTCGTCTGCCGTCTCGGGCAGGCCCAGCTGCTGGGCAATTTTCTTGTAGTCCATTTCTTTGTTGTTGTTTTGATTATTCAGTAATGGCAACACACAGTTGCCGTCGTTTGCCAATTCCACACGAACGCCGTCGTGACTCATCGCTATAGCATCGTCGTTACTGCCGATATCTACCAGAGAGACCTCTACCAGTCTGCATTTGGTGACTGTCGGACGCTCCTGGCCTTCAACCAGCAGCTCCGGTGCACTGCTCACCTCCTGAGGATCAAAGCCGATACTTACCATTCGAAGGCTGCCGACCTCATACTGCTTCTTACAGCGTTTACTCAGTTCGCTGGCTTCGTCAAAGAACAATTCGCCGGTAAGTTCGTTGTTCTCAACCTTCAGATCCTTCACGATACCTATTACATTACCGCGCTCGTGCATATACAGGAGCACGGGGTTGCGCTGGTACTGCTCCAAATCAATGCCGGATGTCAGCACACGGAATTTGTAGCTGTTCAGTCGCTCGTTGCTTAATCGAATTCGTTTACTCATATTTTTTACATTTTTCGACTGCAATTTTACGGTTTTTCCTGCAACTCACCAAAAAACACTGCAACCCTTGCAGCCTTTACCGCAACCAGTGCACCGTTTTTTTGCTAAGTCACCGATTTTACGCAATTTTGCATCGAAAACGTTAACAACTCCCGACGGCTCACCGTCGGGTAAAAACAAACAATACGACAATGACAAAAGCAGAAACTGAAAACAAGAAATCCATTGCACGGTCGTTATACATGGCCGGTCAGGAGCAGCAGGAGATTGCAGAACGTCTCGGAGTGTCACGCGTCACCATCTCCAAATGGTGCAACACAGAGGGATGGAAAGAAGCAAGGGCGGCAAAGAACATTACAAGACCCGAACTGGTCAATAAGCTACTCCTGTCTATCGACAACCTCATAGAGACGGTAAACAAATCAGAAGATCCTACGCTCATAGGGTCGCTTGCAGACAAGCTGTCTAAACTTTCGGCTGTAGTCGAAAAACTCGACAAGAAAGCAAATGTCGTCGATGCTATCGAGGTGTTCATGGCGTTTAACAAATGGATCCAGGATCGTGCGTCATACGATCCCGAAATCACTCCGGAGCTGATCAAAAAGATCAACTACTACCAGAACAAATTCCTTATGGATAAAATGGCACCCAGTGCTGAACTGTAGACATGACAGCAGCAGAGAGAAAGCAAGCCTTCGAACAGTGGCAGGAACACTGCCGCCAGGTACAGTCGCTCACCGATACTTCGCAGCTGGCCAGAGAAAGCCAGACACAGAAGGATAAACGTATCGAACGACTGCAGAAGGATTATGCCGCATTCTGTGAATACTACTTCCCGCATTTCCTTACGCTGCGTGATAAGGTTACTGGGGAGCCCGTCAGGATTATCCATAATGCACCTTTTCATAATGCAGCTGCGCTGAAGGTTAAGAATACACCTAACCTTAAAGCGGTATTCAAATGGCCCAGAGGCCATGCCAAGTCCACACATTTTGATATCTTCATGCCGCTATGGCTCATGTTCCAGCCTAAGCGTCTTATCAATTTTATGGTCATCGTCGGAAAGTCAGAGGACAGTGCCGTACGTCTGCTTGGCGATATCCAGGCAGAACTCAAATACAATAAGAGGCTCATAAAGGACTACGGGGAACAGGCCTCTATGGGCGACTGGACTACAGGAGAATTTACTACCAAGCAAGGTGTGGCATTCCTCGCTTGTGGACGCGGACAGTCGCCGCGAGGACTCCGTAAGCGAGAGGCACGACCTGACTATATCGTTATTGATGACCTTGATGACGATGAACTCTGCCGTAACGAGCGACGTGTACGCGAACTGACAGACTGGGTAAAAGAGGCCCTGTTTGGCGCACTCGACGTAGGACGCGGACGTTTTATCATGGTAGGAAACCTCATCAGTAAGACTTCCGTACTGGCCAACATCTGTGCCACGAAGGGGGTTCACGTGTCAACAGTCTATGCCGTTGACAGCGAAGGAAATCCTGTCTGGCAGGAAAAGTGGACCAAGGAAGAGGCACGTGAGTACGCAGACTTTGTGGGATATCGCGCATGGAATAAGGAAATGATGCACAACCCCATTGTCGAAGGTACGGTATTCCGGCAGGAATGGATACGGTGGGCAAAGCGTCCGAAATGGAAGGATTTCTCTGAATTTGTCCTGTACATAGACCCCTCATGGAAGTCCAAGAAAACCAACGATACAAAGGCTGCAAAGCTTTGGGGAAAACAAGGCTCACACCTTTGGCACCTCAGGGCGTTCGTACGGAAGGCATCCGTCGCAGAACTGGTACGATGGTGCTATGATCTCTACGAGTGGAGCCAGGACAAGGGGATTGCCATACGGTTCGCTATGGAAGCTTCGTTCATGCAGGATATCATACTTGACGACTTCACGACAGAGGGAGAGATTCGGGGATATCAGTTGCCTATCACAGGCGACAAACGAAAGAAGCCTGACAAGTTCCAGCGCATCGAAGCCATCAGTCCGTTATGGGAACGTGGATTCGTCTTCTACGACGATGAGCAAAAAGAAGATCCGGATATGCAGGCCGGACTCGAACAGCTGCTGGCATTCGAAAAAGGAATGAGCGGAAATGATGACGCACCGGATGCTGACGAAGGTGCTATCTGGATCCTGCAGAAGAATACTCGCATTCAAACATTCACACCAAGATTTGGTCGTCGGCCAAGTCCTAAAAATAAATGGTAATATGATACAGTTCATTAAAAAGCTTATCTGGCAATGGCAATACAAGAAAGCCGTAAGAGAGGCTGTCAACTTGCGACAGCTCACAGGAAGAAAACAGTTCGTCGTCAACTTTAACGGAAAGCCGAAGGTCATTTCCAAAAAGGCCATACGACAGCTTGTGGCAACGCATACGTTCCGCAAGGGAGTGACTACTGCCGATATCGAACAGAAGGCTCTATTTGTAACCAAATAATGTACGGCTATGTTTATTCAAGACGAAGACTATAAGGTTGTCATTGGCGACAATGCGCTAAAGGTTATTTCGCAGGTAAGCCAGGAGAATCGCAACAATGCAGAGATGCAGGCGATAGAGGAAATCGCAGGCTATCTCAGACCAAAATATGACTGTCAGCAGGTGTTCAGTAAAGAGGGCAATGAGCGCAACAGCCTGATCGTGATGTACACCTGCGATATCGCACTATACCACATGGCGGCATCCATGCCTCAGAAGATGGGTGTTGAGATACGTAAGGAACGGTACGAGAGAGCTATCAAGTGGCTTGAAGGCGTGCAGGCAGAAAAGATACTCCCTGACTTGCCGCTGGCTACCGATGAGAATGGGGAGCCTACAGGATTCCTCTTTCGCTATCAATCACAACCCAAACTAAAACACAACTGGTAAGATGAAAAAGAAGTTGACTACACCGTACGGCACATATAACCTCGCAAAGGAAAAAGACCGTAAAAGGTTAAGAAAAACCGTAGTAGAACTACAGCGGCAAACGGACGCGCTGACACGAAAGGATATCGGTGATTGGAGGCAGGCATGGCAGATGGCCATCAATGTGGATAACCCCAACCGACAGAGACTCTATGATATCTACGGGGATGTCGCTATCGACTTGCATCTCTCAGGATGTATACAGCAGCGCGAAGGATTCGTGCTCGCAAAGTCATTCAAGCTCGTAGATGAAAAGGGGACGGAGAATGAAGAGGCTGCAAACTTCTTTGCAACGCCCTGGTTCAAGCAGCTCATGCGATATGCACTCGACGCAAACTACTGGGGACATTCACTGATCGAACTGGGAGATCTCGACAGGGATGTCAACGGACGGATGACATATAACGGGGTAAGACTTATTCCTAGAAAACATGTCATTCCGGAATTTCATCGTGTCATCACCAATCTAGGCATGGATTGGACTACAGGTATCGACTATCAGCAGCCGCCTTTTGCCGACTGGCTCATAGAGGTAGGACAGCCCGATGATCTGGGACTGTACCTGAAGGCTGCAACACAAACCATACCTAAGAAGAATGCACTGGCATTCTGGGATACCTTCGCAGAGATATTCGGTATGCCTATGCGCATTGCTCATACGACGACCAGAGATGATAAGGAACTGGCCAAGATGGAGAAAATGATGGCAGAGATGGGTACTGAAGGATGGGGACTGTTCCAGGAAGGTACGGACATTGAAGTCGTCGAAAGCACCAAAGGTGACGCCTTTAACGTCTACGACAAACGCGTAGATCGCGCAAACTCAGAACTGTCAAAACTGATCATCGGACAGACAATGACCATTGAGGACGGAAGCTCGCTAAGCCAGTCCGAAACACACCTTGAAGTATTTGAGAATCTTGTGGACGCGGACCGCGATATGCTCCGCGATATCATCAATACGCAGCTCATACCGCGCATGATACATCACGGGTTCCCGCTCCAGGGATTGCATTTCGAATGGGATGATTCTGTAGACTATACGCCGGAACAACAGAAGGCGTATGAGGAAATGCTGCTGAACCATTATGAGGTAGAAGGCAGTTACTTCACAGAGAAATATAACGTTCCTGTCGGAGAGCGTAAGCAGGCTGTCGCCACTCCCAACGCGTCAGCGGAGGGTGTTGATCCTAACAACCCCGACAAAAAGACCCTCTCGCGTTTTTTCGACTAAGCCCCTCTGACTACGAGGGGCTGCATAGCCGATACGACGCACTCATGGCCGCCACTCCCGACGCATCAGCGACGGGCATTACCACATTGGCTGCAGACGGTCCGCGCGCAACAGTATTACAGCAGCTCAGGGAAAAGTTCGTTTCCATGATGCAGCACCTCCATCTTACCAGCCAGGGGGCTCGCCTTGCCGTATCATTCCTCGAAGAGCCTGCAACACAGGACTTCATCAGTACGCACGCCTCTATACTCGACAGCAGCTTTGCAAAAACCGCCATGACAGATATCATGCGACAGCAGCTGCAGCAGTCTGACTATATCTTCTCAGGAATAAAGACGTTCCATGAGCTTAACGAGGCCTTCCCGTCGCTCATTGACGAAAACGGCAATAGAAAGCCGTTCGAACAGTTCTTGAACGATGTTCGAAAGATCGATGAAAAATACAACAGTGCCTATCTGAAGGCAGAGTATAATTTCTGTCAGCAGTCTGCAAATATGGCTGCTAAGTGGGAACAGTATCAGAAAGATGGTGATCGCTACAACCTACAGTATCGTACAGCAGGGGATGATCATGTACGTCCGGCACATGCCGCCCTGGATCGTATTACCCTGCCGCCGTCACACCCGTTCTGGCAACAGTACTTCCCGCCTAACGGATGGAACTGCCGTTGCACCGTCGTACAGGTCCGTAAGTCAAAGTATCCTGTCACTCCAGACAGTGAGGTGCAGCACCTCATCGAACAGTACACGTCCGACGGTTCCTCTGCCAGAAAAGAAGACATGTTCCGCTTCAATCCTGGTATGCAGAAAAAGACCGTGCCGGACTACAACGCCTACACCATACGCCGCTGTCAGGACTGCGATATCGCAAAAGCCGCCACTCCCAACGCGTCAGCGACGGGTATTACCCTCGCCGCATTCGTTCCGGAAAACGAGCTCTGCCAGGCCTGCCAGCTGATCAGAGTCTGCCAACAGAAGCAACAAAAAGAGGTTGCAGAAGATCTGGCTAGGTTAGCATTCGAGGCTTATTCCTCAGAAAAATGGAAGCATTCGTATTTTTCGAAAAAAGGATTTGGTTTCGTTGTTACAGAAAGACAAAGGCTCTTGGAGGCGACGGCATCTCCTAATGAGATAGATAAGTTCCGGAAAGAGTACAGGATGTGTAGGGTTGCAGCCGATAATGGCTATGAAGTGCAATTCCTTCGAGGAAATGGCAGAAAAGCGGGTCAAACCTACGATATCTTGCTTGATTCGACTCCTACAGATCTAAAGTCAACAGGAAGCATGGGAAATCTTGTCAAGCACATAAAGAAGGCTTACAAAAAGCAGGGAGCAAAAGCCGTTCTGCTGGAATTAGAATCCCATGATCACTTATTGTACGACAAACTCAACGAAGCAAAGAGAAAGTACAATGTATCGATCTACTTCTACTTCAAAGACGATAAGAGAATCAGGAAGATGTAAAAAAAATAAGGCCGCTGAAAAACGACCTTGTGGCGGTACACGGCTGACGCCCTGCCCCTATCATCTATAAGATGACGCTGCAAAGATACGAAAAAATCCGCAAACTCCAAACTTTTTGCGGATTTTTTTATTATCCAACCCCTTTTGCGGCTCTGCCTTGGACGGTTCTGATGGAACCGTTTGATGGCAGAGTCCGTTATTGATGGGGTTATTTTGTTTCGGGTAAAGAAGCCTGGACTGGCCGAACCGCGAAGCCGAGGAACCTGCTGTTGAAGTTCTGAGGGTAGACACCCCCACTGCTGAAGAACAAGTACCGACCATTCGTAGCGGAGTTAAGCGAACCTGACCAGTAGTAGCCGCTGGAGCCGCGGCTGCTCCACGAACTGCCACTGCCGTGGCCGGAGCACGGAAGAAAGATATAATTGCCGTTTATCTTAGAGGTAAACTGCATTCCTCTATAGCCGTTACGGGAGCACATCTTACACTCACAGTTATCTACCAGTTCCTGAAACTCTGCGCTCGTAGGCATACGCCAGGGAGCACCCAAGTTCACACGGGCCGCATCATGTTCGAGATCGATATCACCTTTGAGCTTTGCGCCTGGAGTATTCTTGTAGTCACTCCAGAAGTCATAGTCAGTACCGAACGCATGGCCGTCGGTATTTCCCCACGAGAAATAGAGACCTACGTCTTCTATTGATTCTGCACCGATGTTCCTGTCAGCCCACAGGGTTCCTGATGGCAAGCCAAGATCCACAACCTTAACAACACACTTTGATTTTTCTTTTTGCTCTTTCATAATCTGATCATTTAAAAATTAAATACTTGTTTAAAAAATGGTTTCCCTATTCCTCCCGAACTGGGAAACCCAACCAATTCTCCTAAAACATAAAAACGAATTATACAAAACTACTATAAACTAACGAAAAACAATTCATGCACCGCTGTGCTATTATATCTGCATCGTCGCCTTACAAATGTAGGTGTCGATATGTTCTACTATATCCTCGTGGTTGTGATTCGTTATCATCTCCACAATATCGAAGTCCTGGAACGTCTTACCGTCTGTCATATCCTGGACCTTCGCAAGAATCTGACGGCTCAGGTCAAACACTGACAGGGCCTCTTCCTGAAGGTCGCTGCCGTCACTGCTGTCACCCGCCCAGTCTGTTACGATATGCAGACGGACTACCGGCTGTGCACGCCAGATCTCACGGGTGAAACGCTCCCACTTGATAGGAAGGAACTCAACGAATACCGCCGGACGGTCCCATCCGGTCTCTTGCTCCAGGAACTCAACGTTATGGTTCCACAAATCCACATGCTTGATCACTCCGTCGCCTACTGTCTTCAGCTTTTCGCAGAGCATTCCATACAATTCTTTTCTCATAACCTTATTCGTTTTAACGATTTATCTTAATATCATACTCATTCTCAAAATACTCACCCAACCCTTCTTCCACAATATCCTTCACAATCTGCTCCACTTCGGCATTCACACCAAGGAAACGACGCATCGGAATCCGGATAGTACTGCCGACTTTCTTCAGGGCCATCAGCTTCCAGAACTCAACTTCCGCGCTGCCGGTGCCATTGACCTTCCGGCGGGTCCATGTACCGCCGTTGGCCTCTCTGTACTTTGCCCAAAAGAAACGCTTCATACGTTCCGTGACAACAATCTCGCCGCCTTCATTGTGAATACCGGCATAAGGCAGATCGCTGGAGAAAAACAGACTGCTGCCTTTTATCTCACTCCTGATGCTTCCACGAAGAGCTCCGCTGTCAACCAACAGATGGCCGCTCCTGCCGCCATGAACGGGACTCTTACGACGCGCCCACCTCTCACTGAAAAAGGCCTCACGCTCGAAGTTCTGGTCAAACTCATCACTAAGCTCAACCTGGATATCTTTCAATATCCGCTGAACAACCTTGTCTAACTCCTGACGAATCTCTGCCATATCTATTCACTGTGCGGCGTGATTTGGTCACGCCGTTAATTATCAAACGGTATCCATAGCTGACGCTCGCGCTCGACGGCATCGGTATCAATGACTGCAGAAGCATTCAGCATATTATAAAAGGTACGCTCGCTGATGAAAAGCTTCGGGTAGACGTAGCGACGCCAGATCTCTACATTAGAGAGACCTGAGCGTCTGTGTTCGTCATAAATGCGGTTGACTTCCGCTACACGAACCTTATACGATATTCCACGTCCGTTACGTTTCTTCCTCATCAGCTTACCGGATTGATCTTTTTCACTACTCCCGACGCGTCAGCGACGGGCAAAAACTATTTCTTGGGCCTGTAGGGTTGAATGTCTAGCTCCATCACACCGCTCACCATGACACGACCACTACCCTCGCACTGGGGACAGGCGACCGGAACGTCACCGTCTATACGACCGCTGCCGCCACATTCACGGCAGAGCGTCACCTTAGCAGGCTTGTAGATCTTCTTTTTCATCGGTCAACGTCTTCTTTCTTCGGTTCCACATAGAAGGTCTCATCCTGAACAACCTGGATACCGCACTTGGCCATAGCATCCTTCATCGACACCTCTTTCTCGATCAAGCCGGACTCAGTAACCTTCACGTCTTCGAGGTCGCGGTCCGAAAGCAGCTTGTCCTTGGCGATCTCTTCCGTCTGACGGACGTAGCACGAAGGAAGGAATGTCTTCACCAGTTCCAAGGCAGAGGCCCACGTGAAGCCCTTCAGGATCTTCAGCTTCGGAGTGCCGGTACGGAAACCAATCGTGCCGTGGGCCATCTCCAGACTCTTCTTTTTCGTAAACAGCTCCGACTGGTTCTCAGTGGCAAAGGCATGGAGAATGTCAAACGACTTGTCACGCTCGGCAGTCAGCACGGTCAGCTCATTCTGGAACTTCTCGCGGGCCTTAGCACACTGCAGCTCAATCTCTGCCTGGATCTTGTTAATGCGGGCTTCTGCCTTGGCATAGCTCGCAAACGCATCGTCAGCCTGTTCGCGGCTGACATTCACAATCACTGTCTTCTTTTGTCTTGTTGCCATAATAATAATATTTAAAGGGTAAATAAATGTAGTTAATCACAACTCCCGACGCGTCAGCGGAGGGCCTAGCCCCAGAGGCACACATGACCGCCGCTGCATATCAGCTTCACACAGTCGAAAGCTTCATTGGGACAGGTGTCACACATCTGAGTGTCACACTTCACAATCGTCTTACCGATCAGCTGGGCTGTACCCAGCGCATTGTTCTTTTCTTCCATAGCTTTTTAGTTTTAATTGTTATGTATGTTGCGCTTTCAACGCAACGGAATTGTCGTTGCCGCTACTCCCGACGCGTCAACGTCGGGTAGACTCCTGAGACCGCCCTTGCGCTCAATGCTGCGAAGCTTACGCGACAGGGTTTCAAGTTCTGCTCCGCTCATCTCGTAGAGCTTCTTACCTGCAATCCTGCCGTCCATCAGGAAGGCATTCACGCGCGTCCAGTCAGTAGTGTCTATACCCATCTTCTGCATCAGCTTCAGACAGACACTGCGCTGTTTCTTGATACACTGCTCCACAGCGGAACGTCGGGCCTGCTGGCCTTGGTTATACTCCAGGTGGCTGCACAGGCTGTAGTACTCATGCTCATCCATCTCACGCAGACTCTCAGTCCTGCCGCCGGTCCACTGGCTCACAAGGGACCTCTTCAGCTCTTCCTTATCCATACCTGGCATCATGTTCAATACCCTGTAGAAACGCGAATAGTTGAATCCTTCTCTCATACAATCCTCCTTCCTTCTGAAGCCTTCCAGCTCACTGATACGTAGGCGTCTACTTCGCCGGTTCCGTTACACGTCTTACATGGCTCGCGAACGTAGTCGTGCGAGCATTCGTCTACATCCTTGGCAAAATTCCAGCCGTTGCCGGAGCATACGGGACACGCGAAGCCCTTCACGATGAATCCCTCTGCTCTGCGCTCGCGCATCGTTTCCGGAGCCTGCAATTCTATCATCATTCTTTTCTTGCTCATAATCTTCTTCGGTTTATCGTGATATCGTCACGTTTATAAATTATTACTGGTCATCAATACACCTTCCTTCCATACAACGTAGTAGTTGCCAGGACTACCGGCACTACGCCCTTGGCAGTAGGCCTTGTATCCTGCAACACGGATCTTCATGTCGGCAATATAGCGAAGACGGACCGCTGCCTTACCTATCGGCTGACCCTTGTCTTCCTGGCTTATGAAGACGAAGCCTTTCTGAGGATAGCGTTTCATCAGCTCCAAAGCCTGCTCGTAGCTCCAATCCGACACCTGGAAAGAGTCCACGACAATGAACCTTGGCGACTTGGGCTTGCTCAGACGGTCCATGATTTCCTTATAGGTGTCGTCGGGTGTTACCACGAAACGGCCCTGCACCTCGTTCATCTTCATCAGCTTCAGCCTGCGCTGGAACTCCATACCGACACCTTCCTCATAGCTCATATAAAGCGTAGGACCATACTCACAAAGCTTCTTGGCCAGCTGCATCACAAACGAGCTCTTGCCACTGGCTGACGGACCAAGCACAAACCAACGGGAATTCATAGCAGGATTACCAAAGGCTGACAGCCATTCGCCGTCCCAGTCGAAACATTCGTACTTCTTCGACTCGATATCTTTCGGAGTATATACGCGCTTTGCCATTATCTCGTCACTTTAGCCACAACTCCCGACGCATAAGCGGCGGGCTCCTTAACATTCACCTTGGTTCCTGGCCACCACTGGATGACATGTGCCGCAAAGATTATGTCGGTACACTCTATCACCACACAGCCGTCTGTCTTGGCATGACGGACCCGCAAGTCGCAGGCACGGTTCATCGAAAACCATTCATCAACCACACTGGAGGCTTCCTTGCCTCGGAGCAACAGCTGGAAAACCGTGCCTGCACGATATGTCTTAGTAGTATCCATCATGCCGCCTTCATCTTTTCTATCTCAGTATACACACGTCGCAGAGCACCGCCGGTCTTACGGGCCAAAGCTCCGGCATCAGAACCGGCTGGAGCATTTGCCTCCGCAACAACGCGGGCCTGCTCGATAAGGAAGGCCTGACGCTCCCTGCCGTCGTCGGGAGTAACCTTCGAATAACGGTCCCCAAAGCGTGACAGCAACTCAGTATAGCCTACCATCTTAGCCTCTACGCTACGCTCCATCCTGGCCTTCAATCCGTCGGCACCCATCATGTACCACCCGCAATGACGCTCAGTGGCATTCCAAAGGGCTTTCAGCTCCAGCATGGCCTCATTCTTCAGGTCTCCGGCCTCGTCGAGGATGATCAGAGGACTGTCAACGGTCTTCAGGTAATACACCAGGTCCTCATACACATCCTTATACTGGCCTCTCGTGCTCACACCGAACTCCTTCGCGATCTGCTTCACCATCTGAGTCTTCGTCTTCACCTGGCCGCAGTCTACGTAGATGGCATTACGGTGGCTCTTCACATACTCGCGGGCCGTAAACGTCTTGCCGATATTAGGCATGTCGCACAAGATGGCACTCAGACTGCTCGACTGACAGGCCGTCAACTGTGTCCACACGTACTTGTACGTAGCCGTCTTAGCGGCCTTCCACTCCATGCCAGGACGGAGCTCTACGCCAAGCCTGCGGGCCATGCTGATCCAGTTCGCTTCACTCAGGACCTTCACCGTCTGGCCGCTCTTCAACTGTGAGTAGATCGCGCTGCTGATACCAAGGCTGGCGGCGTGCTTCGCGTCACTCGGATAATTCACGCGGTTGGCCTCCATTGCTGCCAGAATCCGCTTTTTAATCTCGTTCGTAATTTCCATTGTAACTGTATTTAAATAATGATTATATATCTTCTAAAGCGTCATTCTCATCCTTAAACTGCCAGCCCACTTCTTCCGTTTGTTGCAATGCCATTGCAACCTCA
>JAEEGL011685881.1_pt1 | contig 18872 bp, 16 predicted proteins | sample 9134231 | NCBI WGS metagenome assembly JAEEGL01 (sample SAMN16246548, study PRJNA631951) | gut metagenome | biome: gut microbiome; feature: rumen; material: fiber-attached | host: Bos | place: Iran: Karaj | collected 2018-10 | reverse complement strand
GTGCCGTCTGGCGATGGAGATTCAGTACAGGTGTCAGCACTTCTTCTTCGGCGAGATGGCACACAACTACTTCGAAGACCAGGGTAAGGTGTTCGTGTCCAGAAAGCGTACCAGCCGCTATCAGGAGTGTTACAGCAAGCTGCCTGAACGGTTCACCACGAAGCAGTTCCAGGAGGTGTTCGGATGTACTCAACCAGCTGCATCAAAAAATATTCAACGGTTCATTCGTGATGGTGTTATGAAACAGGTAAAGTATGGTCTATACAAGAAGGTGTTGCAGGCTCTTCAGTGAGGTCACTCACTTATAACTTATAACTTATAACTTTGGACATTTAAAAAATGAAATAAATACATATTATGACAAGAATAGAGAAAGCAGCCATATTGCTGCGATTGTGTGAAATAGCATGTGAGACAGCCACAAAGGTGGGTGATCAGGGTTTGATAAGTGCGTGCATCGGATTGCAGATGGAGGCACAAAAGACATTCGATGATGTGTTGAGTGTGGCTTGCAAGACGAATCCAGACCTAAGGGATTACCTCAGGTTTCTCAGGGGAATATTATTTGATGAACAATAACAGAACATAGAAAGGAGAAAGAAAATGAAACTATCAGGTAAAATCGTAAAGGTCATTACAGAGACCTACAAAAACACAGAGGGTGAGGAGAAACACAAAAAGACCGTCATCCTGCATGAGATCAGTAACGATGAGTACAAGAACGAGGCCGTGTTTGAGCTGTATGGTGAGAGGGCTGAAAACTTCGAGTTCACAGAAAACCAAATCGTGGTTATCTCGTTTGGGTTCAAGGTCGATAGCCGTGAGTATCAAGGCAAGACCTTCTACACTCAAAAACTCATTTTCTACAGGGCAGAGGTTGTTTAGAAGGGAGGTATTATGTATTCAAAAGACAAAAGAATAACCAAGAACTTCCGATTGGAAGAGTTTACGAAAAGTAAGAAAGCAACAGAATTGGGTATTGATAATCATGCCCAACTCACTCAGCAGAACTACATCAACATCGAGGCTTTATGCGTGAATGTGTTGCAGAAGGTGCGTGATATGATTGAGGTACCCATTCATGTGTCTTCGGGCTTCCGTTGCAGACTCGTCAACAAAGCCGCAGGCGGGGTTACCAAATCTCAGCACATGAAGGGCGAAGCAGCTGACATCTATGTTATTCCGGCAGAGAGCAAGGGATGGACTCTCTGGGACGTATGCAAGCTGATTGTGAAGCATACGGATTTCGACCAGCTGATTTGGGAAACTCGACCGAACGGCAGCAAATGGATTCACGTAAGCCATGTGACGTATCGTAAGAATCGTCACAATGCGTTGAGAACGAATGACGGAGTTCATTATGAGATACTAGTAGACCCCCTCTAGCAGACCCCCTCTGACTCCCCCTCTAGGGGGAGGAAGGGGGGAAAGTTTAGAGTTTAGAGATTAGAGTTTAGAGTTAAAAATCAATGGTCAATCGTCATTAGTCAATGGTCAATAGTCAATGGTCAATAATCAATGGTCAATCGTCAATAAGTCAATGGTCAATAATCAATGGTCAATGGTCAATAACACTGAGTGAAGGTGGGAAAATACCTCTCCTTACTCCTTTTTCTATTTATTATTTGGCTGTTTCAGATTTTTTTTTGTATATTTGCAGTGTAAAAGAATGGTGGGTGGAATAACGAAGAGAGAGAATGGTTTAATCGACAATATTATCTATAACGGTACAGGGATGATGGGTATAAAACATTTTACTACAATGGTATTGCTGCTTGTCGGTTTATCGATGACAGCAGAGGCTCAGACGAAGGCGACTCTTCGTTTCGATGCGAGCAAGAAACATCAGCATATCACTGGTTTCGGTGGATTCGTTTGTTCACCTCAGTTTACTTACAACCACATGTCGGAGAGCGAAATCAAAAAGGTGTGGGGTAAGGGTAGTACGGTGGGGTGTAACATCATGAGGCTTTATATCCCTATCGGCAGAAATGCATGGGGACAGTCGTTGAATACTGCTAAGCTGGCGAAGCAGATGGGACTGATTGTGTTTGCATCGCCGTGGGGGCAGCCTGCTGAATGGAAGACGAACAACTCGAGCAGTGCCAAGAACGAGGACGGACAGGAGGGACGACTGAAGCGCGAGAACTGGGCTGACTATGCGAAGTATCTGGACGACTATGTGACGTACTTGCGTCAGAACGGGGTGGAGCTTGATGCAATCTCCATTCAGAACGAGCCTGACTGGCCTGCTGAGTATGCGGGGTGTCTGTGGTCGGCCAGCGAAATGGCTGAGTTTGTGAAGACGTATGGCCGACAGATCAACTGTAAGATTATGGCTCCGGAAACAATCGGCAGTAACGACTCGTATGCGAATGCGTTGAATACTTCGGCTGTTCTCGATTGCTTCGATATCTACGGCGGACATCAGTACGGTGGTATCGGATCGACCTATAAGAACCTTGGAAAGAAGGGGAAGGAGTTGTGGATGACGGAGTATCTCATCAACTGGAACGAGGTGGAGAACAACGAGCGTAACTTCGACTTCTCGAAGGACTTCTTCAATTTCTACCGAGCTATCAACACATGTATGCTGGGCGACTTCAACGCTTGGATTCACTATGCTGCCAAACGCTACTATGCCATGATGGGTGACGGACAGCGAGGTGCAGGCAGTAGTGGAACGATTACGAAACGTGGCTATGTGATGGCTCATTTCGCTCGCTTCGTAACGGGTATGACACGTATCGAAGGTAGTTTCACGGGTGGAGGAATGGAGGGGTCGTACTATCTGTCGCAGACGGGCGACACCATCGTGGCTGTGCTGGCCAACAGCTCGAATCAGAGTGTCAGCCTGACGGTCGATTTGCCATTCTACACCACAGGCGGAAAGGTCTATACGACGAATCAGACGAGGAACCTCACGGTGACGAACATCAATCCTGACGCAGAGACCTGCCGACCTGTCGCAGAGGTGGCTGCACAGAGCGTTGTGACGCTGTGGTTTACGCGTAGTCGAGACCGCATGGCATCGAATATGAAAGGCGCTACGAAACGGTTCGACCGCATCGAAGACATGACACAGACGCGCTCTACGTTCGGCGTGAACTACAAGCTCAGCGGTAAGACCAAGACATTCGACCACGAGAACCCACTCATCTCGACACGCACCAATGCAGTGCTGGGCTACCTCGAACTGACGCAAAAGTTCGACCGCCTCGTCCTGAGCGTGAAGAAAGTGACATCGGCATCCAACTACACTTCGTCGCAAACCACGCTCATATACGTCAACCGCGAAGGGAAAGTGGCGAAGCACGACTACGGTGAACTCAGTCTCGAACAGAGAGAGAACTTTGAACTCTCGTTCGACATCTCACCACGAACCCTTACCGACGGGTGCATCGGCTTACTCTCGCTCACCAACAACAACTACAACTCGAAGCTCAACATCACCTTCGGCGACGTGTATCTCGCCAACGATGAGGGCGAGTATTCAGCCACACTGAGCGGTGAATATGTAGCCGACGACAGTTACGTACTCGACTACACCAACGACCCCTCGTGCACGAGCATCGACATGACAGCCGTCACAAGCATCCCATCAGAACTTCAGTGGCTCAACATTTCGAACAAAGTGGTGTACGTCGGCGATGGACAGGCAAGCGGTACGAACATCGTAGCAGGCGGATTGTGTAAACGTCTGAATCTGTACAACACAGGCGGCAACTTCCGACCGCTGAAACCCTTCACAGCCGATGAAGCCACATACACCCTCGGCGATGCAAGCCACGACTATGCATTCGTACTCCCATTCACAGCACAGATACCGGCAGGATATGACGCATACATCATCAACGACGACCTCAGCATCGTAGAAATGCGCTCCATCCCAGCCAACCGACCCGTGCTGATGCTCCGTGAACAGGAAGATGGAATATTCATACGAGCAGGGGAAGTCAACAATGACAATGAAAGCGAAGAGATTCCCGACGAGTTTATCATCACACTGAGCGGAAGCGGCGACATCGCAGCCGAGCAATGCCCCATCACGGCAAAAGTGCGCTATACCTATGCGTCGATGACCCTCTACCCAGGCGACTATCTGTTGAATCCCGAGCGAATGGCATTCGAACGAGTAGAAAGCGAAACCAAAATCGCTCCATTCACGATTTATGCTTACCTCGACTCTGACGAACCGATCGTAGCGCTCAAAGCTGCCGATACAGCCATCAGCGAAGTCGCGGCAGACGGGAGGACAGCTCATCGATTGTACAACATTGCCGGGCAACGCATTGATGCCCTCCAGCATGGCATCAATATCATCGACGGACGGAAGGTGTTGGTGAGATGACGCAATAACGAAGCACAAAAAAACGGAATGTGATGCATTCCGTTTTCTTTTTTGCTTTATATTTTTTGTATTGGTTTCTTGAGTCGTGTCAGAGTCTGCACGGTCATATTCCCAGAGTATTTCAACGTTAATATCTCGTCTGACAGTTCTAAGATCTCTGCTGTGTGAGGCTCCATCTGTGAGTTGATGAGTGGCTGCACAACACGTGAGTATGCATAGGTCTTCAGGAGTTTTACATAGTGAGCTTCATCGTAGTCGGCATTGGGGTCGAGTGCATATCCCTTTGAGAACCTGTAGGCGCATTCGTCGCCACTTAACCGCAAATTATTTCCGTCTATTTCCCATTTTCCCTCATAGTCGAAGTCGTATTCGAGAATGACGGTGTAGGGTACATCGGTTTCTTCGAGATCCAGATTAAAGAAAATCTGCAACGATCCAAACTCTTTCTCGATGTGGTCGGCATCGAACTGATCGATATTTTCAAGCAGGATGGTCATCGTGCCAGCTGGAATATCTTTTTTGGCAGTCATTGATAGAGAGCGGGATGAAGAATAGGTCCATTGGCAACTCAGTAACCGTTCTTTCTTGCTTGGCTCGCATGAGCTAAACAGGAAAAAAGCAACTGTAAAGATTGTAACAATAGTAAACGGCTTCATATCAATAATTGTTTTTTTTGCATTTTTTCTCGTTGCAAAGGTATAAAAAAAATACAATTTGACAAATTACTATTTACAATTTTTGCAAAACAATCGTAAGAAAGTGCAACATTTATGCTTTTTTTTTGTAAAATCATTCAATATTTATATCTTTTTTGCAAATTCTGCATGTATAGGTTCCGTTACTCATAACTTTTTTTAGTAACTTTGCATTTGTTTTCAAGATGAAGCGTTCGTTATTCATATTGTCTGTTGTGTGTGGCATGTGTTGCATGTCCTTTTGTTCGTGTCGATTTGGGCAAAGCGATGGTGACGAAGACGGAGAGAAGGATTCGATCAGTGTGGACTCACTAGGACTTGAAGAATTGGATTTGTTTGAGGAGGTGGTGATTCCAAAGACTGCCGATGAGGTGTTTGACGACTTCCTGTTCAGCTATATTTCCAATGCCTCGTTTTCTCACGAACGAACGGTTGGGTCTGTGAACGAGTTGGCGATGAATGATGATGACGCTGCTGTGATGATTTATGAGCGTGAGGACGACTTAGTGTTGCAGAAAGATACGACGTTGCAGGAGGTGATTGTAGAGCAGATCGAATGGGAGCAGAACACGATTCATAATTATCAGTTTAATAAGAAGTTGGGGCAGTGGTTTTTGGTGGCAGAGGTCGATGATGAACTGTCGGGCAATCCGAATGCTTCGTTCCTGGTGTTCTTGAAAGATTTTCTGAGTGATTCGCTGTATCGGCACGAATCGCTGCAATTGCCTTTACACTTCAAGTTCTATTCGGAGGAGGATGACGAGGTGGTAGATACAGAACTCTCGTATGAGGAATGGAACGAACTCTTTAATGACTTGCCTCGATTGGATCATGTCATGTATAACGTGGATTATGGTCAGTCGCTCATCAGTACGAATCGCAAATCGCTGTTGCTGAAGGGGTTGAGTAACGGACTTTTCATGAAGTTCCATTTCGGGTTCTCAGATGGTCGTTGGCACCTGATGGAAGTGGAATAGTGGTGTGACGGAATAACGGAAAAGGAATATGTATCGCCGAATTAAGAATACATTTGGGATTGAGGCTCAGGCGAAGAGATGGCTTGAGTATCGTTCGGAAGCGGAGTTGGTGAAGATGGTTTCAACACTGCACACCGATCGTGTGTTACATGTGGGTGGTGGCAGTAATTTGCTGTTCACCCAAGATTTCGACGGTACGGTTTTACATAGTGGTATACGGTTTGTTGCTCCGATTGCTGCAGATGCTGAGCATGTGTGGGTGAGAGTCGGTGCTGCTATTGTGTGGGATGATTTTGTTGCCTATACGATTGCAAACGGGTGGAGTGGGGCAGAGAACCTGTCGCTCATTCCCGGAGAGGTAGGTGCGAGTGCTGTGCAAAATATCGGTGCGTATGGGGTGGAAGCGAAAGACCTGATTGAAACGGTGGAGTGTGTCAGCTTGGTTGATGGCAGTCGTCGTGTGTTCAGCAACGATGAGTGTCATTATTCCTATCGCTCCAGTATCTTCAAGCATGAATTGAAGGGACAATATGCTGTGACGTACGTGACTTACCGCTTGTCAAAACGGTTCGTCCCACATCTGGATTATGGAAACCTGCGTAATCAAGTAGCAGATGTCTCCTCTCTAAGTCCAGTTGCTATTCGCAAAACAATTATAGAAATAAGGAAATCGAAACTGCCCGATCCTCAAGTGTTGGGTAATGCAGGCTCTTTCTTTATGAATCCGGTTGTGACGCGTGAGAAATTCGAAGCTTTGCAAGCCGATTATCCTCAAATGCCCTTCTATGATGTGGCAGACGGGGTGAAGATTCCCGCAGGATGGCTGATTGAACAATGTGGATGGAAAGGGCGGACATTAGGTCGTGTAGGTGTGTACGAGAAGCAGGCCCTGATACTTGTGAATAGGGGTGGAGCAACCGGAGAAGAGGTTGTGAACCTTTGTCGGACTATCCAACACGATGTGGCAGACCGATTCGGAATAGACATCTATCCAGAAGTGAATTTTATATGAAACTGACGATATTAGGAAGTGGAACCAGTAATGGAGTGCCACAGATAGGATGTATGTGCTCCACTTGTAGGAGTGAAGATCCGCGTGACAAACGACTGCGTTGCTCAGCATTGATTGAGCATGAGGGTACTACAATCTTGATTGATTGTGGTCCGGATTTTCGTCAGCAGATATTATCGCTTCCAAAGTTCCCAAAGATTGATGCTATCTTTCTTACTCATGAGCATTACGACCATGTGGGAGGGATTGACGATATACGTCCGGACATCTTGTTCGGAGACGTAGAGATTTACGCAGAAGACTTAGTGGCTGAGCACCTGATGGCACGTATCCCATATTGCTTTACACCACCGGAGAAACGCTATCCAGGTGTCCCCGCGATTACCTTAGAGCACATGGAACCACATCGTGCCATTCGGGTAGGAAGTCTTGAAGTGATGCCATTCCGTGTGATGCATGGCCGTTTGCCGATTGTGGGTTTCCGTATCGGCTCGCTTGCCTATATCACAGATATGAAAACCCTTCCCGATAGTGAGTGGGAGTTTTTGAATGATGTGGATACCTTGATAGTCAACACGCTCCATTATCGTTTGCATCCAGCACATCAAAGTGTTCCTGACTCGATTGCCTTTGCTCAGCGTGTGGGTGCTCGGCAGACATTTTTCATACACATGAGTCATTTTGTGCTTCCTCATGCAGAAGCCGAACGAATGCTTCCCCCTGCGATTCATTATGCTTATGATGGCTTGACACTTGAAATACCCTATTAGTCGCAACTACATCTTTCCCTCGCAAGAGGGTCATTGAAGTAAGGGGTAGGGCACAAAAGTGGCGATTATGGTTGTGTTCTGACCTATTTTCTGTAAAATAGTTATCAGTTTATACTGATAAGTATTTTTTTTTGCTTATCTTTGCAACTCAAAAACATCGCAGATTAAAGATTTATGAATCATATACGTAATTTTTGTATCATCGCCCACATTGATCACGGCAAGTCGACTTTGGCAGATCGTCTGTTGGAGTACACTCATACGATTAAGGTGACGGAAGGTCAGATGTTGGACGATATGGACCTGGAACGCGAACGAGGTATCACTATCAAGAGTCATGCCATTCAGATGGAGTATGAATACAGAGGTAAGATGTCAGAGGCAAATGGTAAGAAGTTTGTGCTGAACCTGATTGATACTCCGGGACATGTGGATTTCTCGTACGAGGTGTCGCGTTCGATAGCAGCGTGCGAAGGAGCTTTGTTGGTTGTCGATGCTACTCAGGGAGTACAGGCACAGACCATCTCCAATCTGTATATGGCTATCGATAACGACTTGGAAATCATTCCTGTCATCAATAAGATAGATATGCCGAACGCTATGCCCGATGAGGTGGCCGATGAAATCATCGACCTCTTGGGTTGTAAGCGTGAGGAGATTATTCTGGCTTCGGGTAAGACCGGAGAGGGTGTGGAGGATATCTTGAATGCAGTCGTTGAGCGCATTCCACATCCGACGGGTGACGAAGATGCACCTTTGCAGGCATTGATTTTCGATTCTGTCTTTAACTCCTATCGTGGTATCATTGCATACTTCAAGATAGAGAACGGTGTGATGCGCCCTGGAGAGAAGGTGCGTTTCATCAACACGAAGAAAGAATATATGGCTGAGGAGATTGGTGTGTTGAAGATGGATATGATTCCTAAGAAGGAACTGAGAACAGGTGATGTGGGTTATATCGTTTCAGGCATCAAGAATGCCGTAGAGGTGAAGGTGGGTGATACAATCACCACGGTGTCTAATCCCAGCGATACAGCTATTGAGGGTTTTGAAGAGGTGAAACCAATGGTGTTCGCGGGTGTCTATCCGATAGAAACGGAAGACTACGAGAACCTTCGCACTTCGCTGGAGAAACTACAGTTGAACGATGCTTCCTTGTCGTTCCAGCATGAAAGTTCTGCTGCTTTGGGATTCGGATTCCGATGTGGCTTCCTTGGATTGCTTCATATGGAGATTGTTCAGGAACGATTGGATCGTGAGTTTAACATGAATGTCATCACGACGGTACCTAACGTATCGTATATGGTGTATGACAAACATGGGAATGCCCAAGAGGTGCATAACCCTTCGAGTATGCCCGATCCGACCCTGATAGAACATGTTGAGGAACCCTATATCCATGCAACAGTCATCACAACATCAACTTATATCGGACCGATTATGACCTTGTGTCTAAGTAAACGAGGCGAACTCGTCAAACAAGAGTTTATAGCGGGTAACCGAGTCGAGATTCAGTTCCTGATGCCGTTGGGTGAAATCGTCATCGATTTCTATGATAAGTTAAAGAGTATCAGTCGTGGCTACGCTTCGTTTGATTATCATAGTGCAGGTTTCCGTCCGTCAAAACTTGTGAAACTTGACATCTTGCTGAATGGCGAAAGTGTGGATGCCTTGTCAACCTTGACGCATGTGGACAATGCTGTGACTCTCGGTCGTCGTATGTGTGAGCGACTGAAAGACCTGTTGCCGCGTCAACAGTTCGATATCGCTATTCAGGCAGCTATCGGAGGAAAAATCATTGCCCGTGAGACTGTGAAACAAGTTCGTAAGGACGTGTTGGCAAAGTGTTATGGAGGTGATGTTTCCCGTAAACGTAAGCTGCTGGAGAAACAGAAAGCCGGTAAGAAACGTATGAAACAAATCGGCAATGTGCAAGTGCCTCAAAAGGCATTCCTTGCTGTGTTGAAATTAGACGAATAAAAACTAATAATACCAAAAACATGCAAAAAAAATTATTCCTTACATTCAGTGCTTTATGTGTGTCGGCTGTATTGATGGCCGATCCTATTGATTTTGAAAAAGCAAAACAATTGGCTGCTCAGTTTATGAGCGATACGAATACTCAGCCTCAGTTGGTCAAGAAGGCTGTTCGTAAGCATACCGATGGACGTAGGTTGGCTCCAAAGTATCAGTCAACAGCTCCTTATTATATATTTAGTCGTGGGGAGAATCAGGGATTTGTCATTGTGAGTGGTGATGATGCCATCACAGATGTGTTGGGATATACCGAGACGGGAGATTTCGATGAAGATAATATCGCCCCATTCCTGAAATGGTATTTGGATTACTATGGTAATATGATTGAAGATGCTCAGGCATCAAATGCACCAAGGAGACGTGCTGCTGTAGCAGGAAGAACTGATATTGCTCCCTTGGTTCAAACCCATTGGGATCAAGGCTGGCCTTACAATAATCTGTGTCCAGATGCAAAGACTGGTAACGAAAGATGTATAACAGGATGTGTTGCTACAGCTGCGTCACAGGTTTTGTATTATTGGCATAAGGATCTGACGGCATATACTCTGGGTGCTACATCCAGTTATACCTCAGGCAATATAGCAAAGGCAACAAAAGCTTTCCCGAAAGGGACTCCTCTGAAATGGGACTTGATGCGAACCAGTTATCGGACTGAACCCGAAGAGTATCGAGAAGCTGTCGCTATTCTCATGGCTGTCGTAGGAGGTGGTGCAGGACTGGTTTACGGAACCAATGCATCGGGTGGAACAGCAGGTTATCCCGAAAACTGCATGCGTGTATTCCAAAATGTGTTTGGCATGAATGGAGGTACACATAGATATAAAGATCAGGGAGGTAATGATATCGTCTCGGATGATAATTGGATTACTCAACTATACAATGAATTGTCGAAGCAAGCACCTGTGCTCTATGCGGGTTGTAACGAGCGTCAGAACGAAAAGGGTGAAACAGTGACGGAAGGGCATGCTATCGTAATCGACGGCTATCAGGCAAAAACAGGTTTGTTCCATTTCAATCTGGGTTGGGGTGGACAGGGTGACGGATACTTCACCGTAGCTCGTCATCAAAGTCCATCGTGGGGATTTAATGACAGTTGGCAAGAATATGTGATTGGTGTTTCTCCCCGTAAACAGAATCTGAAAGCGGAATTTGTCATTCGTCCAAAGGTATATTTCAATCGTTCGAACACCTTTACGGTTGAGGTTATAAACAATGGAACACTTGACTATTCCGGCTTCTATCTATTTGCAAATACCACAGGCAAGAATCCTAACAATCTATCAGAGGCAAAGGATAAGGACACAGAAACGATTGTGAGCAATAAAGGAACAGCCGTGAGAGTGAAGTTGCAGGCGAAACCGACAACTGGTTCTAAGTGGTATTTCTTTGTGACAGACAAGAACCTGAACATATTGGCAAAATATGAAGTAGAACCCGAAACTCCTGTTAACGACTTATGGCTCAAGCAACTGACGTTGTTTGGCAGCTGTGATCAGGAAATACACAACAATCAAACCTATCAAGTGGTCTATAACAACCGTACGACAGTCGATGCAGAGATAGAGAATAAAAGTATGATAGGTTTCGATGGTTCACCTCGTATGGCTATCTATGAAAGCACTGATGATGGCCAGACGTTCAACTATGTAGGATACAAATACGGTAAAGTGACCATCGATCCACAAGGAACAGGAACTGCCTCTATCTCCATCTCGTCAACAACTGCTTGTCCGATCTCTGTAGGCAATCTGTATTATGGAGTGATGATCGATACCATTCCTGCGATGCATTCTGAAGATATCCTTCAGAAGCCATCCGAGGAGGCTGCAACGGTTCGATTTGTATTGAAAGACGCAGAACTTGAGGCGGTCGATATGGTTGACGGATGTCTGAAAGTTGCAGGTGTATGGGATATGAACAAATTTGTCACGTTGACGAAGAAAACAGCGTACAAAGGAGCTACCTGCTATGACTTAACGGAAGTGAGTAAGATTGGACGCGTTCCAGTGTTGGATGCCAATCCGAATGCAGTCTTTTATGTAAGCGACGATTCGGAAGCTACAGGACTGAATGTAATCAAGAACGGCGTGTGCCAGCAGTTGGTGCTCACACCTGGATATGATTTCGCTCCGAAAGCCGATTTTACAGCCGTTGAGGCTTCGGTGGCAGTCAATCTACCCGCAGCACGATGGGGATTGATGACTGTGCCTTGTGATGTTGATGTTCCTGCAGGAATCTATGCTCGTCAGATAGATTCGCATATCTCCAGCGGTATCAGCAATCGAACGACAGATGTGCGTTCGTTGGTTGCTGGTCATACCTATATCATGATGTCGTCGAGCGACAAACAACAGACACTAAGCGGAAAGAACGTGAATGTGGTGAAAGCACCTGTGGAAAATGCAGACTCTGCTTTGGTCGGAACATTTGTTGCTACAACCACTCCCCAAGGAGCGATGATGGTGAACGATGCTGATCAGCAGTATTTCACTATTGTGAACGAAGGTACAGCAGTTGAGGCTTTGCGTGGCTATTTCTATGATGCAAAGGTGACAAAGGAATTCCGCGCTTATTCCTCAATCACATCTGACCCGACATATCAAAACTTGGCAGAAGCGATACAAGCAGCATATATTGCACTTGACGAACATCAGAATTATGCCCATCGAGATTCGACAAAAGCATTCGTAGCAATGAAAGACTCTGCAGAGATTGTGTTTGCAGAGCGTGAGGCTGTTCTCTCTGAAGTGCGTCAGCGTTGTAAAGAGTTGGAAGCAATGACACAACGCTATATCGTTGATGCACCGAATCCTTACGAAATGATAGACTACACTTCCTACATAACCAATCCTTCGTTTGAATCAGGAAAAACAGGTTGGACTACTGAGGGAACTATCAAGAAAAATACTGAATTGGCGGCGAAGAGTGTGGGAGGTGACGGAACTGCCTTCCTGTATAATTGTAAGGCTGACAGTACAAGTAGTTCGCTCTCGCAGGTTGTGAAGGATCTGCCTAAGGGTTACTACCGACTGACTGCAAAGGTCGGCTCGTCAGAAGGACATGAGATTACGCTCTTTGCAGGTGATACTACAGCAGTTGTGAAGTCCAGTCCGTTGGGAGCTCATTATTTGGTTGAAGCTCGTATCGATGACATCTTCGTGGAGTCAGGCGAGTTGGAAATCGGTGTCAAGGAAGGATTCTTCTACAAGGCTGATGATTTCCGCTTGACGCTTACAGCCTATGCAGCTACTTCATTACCGGAAGATGTGAACGGTGATGGTGCTGTGGATACTCAGGATGTCTTGAAGATTTACGAATATATCCAGAATGCAACAGGGCAGGGCACTTCGCCAGTTGAGGATGTGAACGGTGATGGTGCTGTAGATACACAAGATGTATTGAAAATATATGAATATATACAAACACATTAGGTCTTCGTTCTCTTTTCAGTTCGTTACATGGTGTTCAGTAGGACTGCTGTGTGTGGCGTGCGGAAAGGACCGAACTTATGAATATGAGGAGAAAACGGTGGGATGTCATCAGATGCAAGACTTGATGACAGAATGGTATTTGTGGGGCGATAGCATTAAGGATGTCGATTGGCAGCAATATTTTTCCAAGCCTACTGATTTCATTTCTAAACTGACGGCACAGAGCAAAGCGAATGATAAGTGGTCGTATTGTCTTATCGATACGATTGAGTCCGACCCATTACCATGCGGTACTTTCAATCATATCAATTCATACGGAATGGATGTGGAACTGATGAGTGACCCGACAGGTGAGACCACCAAGCAATATGCTCGAGTCTTGACGGTGTATGCCAATTCTCCTGCTGAGCGGTGTGGGTTGCAACGTAACGATTTCATCGGTCAGATTGATAATGACAAGGTAAACTCCTCCATCATCAAGAATCTGGTGAACGGTCGTTCGCGCAAACTGCATGTAAGTCATTTAGGTCTTAGTGATGATGAAGAAGCATTGTGTTGGACGGGACACGATACGTTGACGATAGGGAAGTCCGAACGTGTGACAGTTCCTGCTGTGATGGTGAGTCGCCTGTTGTATAGCGATATTGGCTATCTGATGCTGAGCGACCTCAGTCAAACGGAGGAGATTACGGCTGCCATCAATCGTTTGAAATCTCCCACGATGTACGACCTGATTATCGATTTGCGTCTGTGTAACAGGGGAACTATCGAGTGCGTATGTGAGGTGGCAAAACTCATCGGTCAAGTCGATGGTCCTTTCTTGCGTACGTTCTGGAATCCCTCGAAGTCAGCTAATAATCAGACCTATTCCATCACAACCACAGGTGCCTACAATCTGTACTTCATCACGAGCAAATATACCCAAGGTGCTGCTGAGTGGTTGATACACGGCTTGCAAGCCATGTCGCCCGATTGTGTGAGAGTGATAGGACAGACCACAGCTGGTCAGAATGTGATGCTGAAAGCAATCCCTTCCGACTATCAATTTACCATTTATCCTGCAGTAGCATTTGTCGGAGATAAGGATGGAAACTACGACTATAGAAAAGGAATAACGCCCGATGACCTCATCAATGAATTCGAGTATGCCGTGTTATATCCCTATGGTGATCGTCGTGAGGTCCTTGTCAATTATATCTTGTTGAATCGCTAATACCACACACACACACATGTCAACCCGTCTACCTTTAGAAAACGAAAGTCTGGAACGCACACCTCATCCTCTGATTGCCATCATACCCGTCGTTGTGCTGGTAGGGATGATGGTCGTCATGATAAGCTTGTTTGGCAGCGATGCCTTGGGTGGAGGTACGCAGATTGCTCTGCTGATGGCTTCGTCTGTATGCATACTTATCTCAATGTTGGTTTATCATTCGAAGTGGAAATCGTTTGAGCAAGGCATCGTAGATACGGTATCAAGTTCTGTCGTTTCACTTTGCATACTGCTGATTATCGGCATGATGTCTTCGTCGTGGATGGTGAGTGGAGTTGTTCCTACATTAATATATTATGGTGTTCAAATCCTGTCTCCCACCTATTATCTGGCCTGTACCTGCATCATCTGTGCCGTTGTGTCTGTGATGACGGGCTCTTCGTGGACCACAGTAGCTACAATCGGTGTGGCGCTGATTGGTATTGGAAATGCGTTGGGCATACCCGAATACTGGTCGGCAGGTGCCATCATCTCTGGCGCTTACTTTGGTGATAAGATCAGTCCGCTGAGTGATACTACCGTGTTGGCTTCCAGTGTGGCCGAGGTTAATCTGTTTGTCCATATTCGCTACATGCTGAAGACGACCATTCCTTCCATGTGCGTCACTTTGGTTATCTTTGTGGTTGCCGGATTCTTCTTTGTTTCAGAAGGCGATGTGTTGGTGAAGGAATATACGGAGCATTTGGGTTCGACCTACAACATCTCCCTTTGGACGATGCTGGTACCTATCGCCACAGCTGTGATGATTGCCAAGAAGGTACCGTCGCTCATCACTCTCTTTGCTTCGTCGCTGCTCGCAGGGGTGTGTGCATTGATTCTTCAACCCGATATTCTGATTAAGATAGCCGATGATCCGTCGCTCTCATTCTGTGGTTCTGTCGGACAATGTGTGAAAGGAGTATTGATGACTTTCTTTACAGCTACAAATGTCGATACGGGCAGTGAGGTGGTGAACGAGTTGGTAGCTACGAGTGGAATGGCCGGTATGATGAATACCATTTGGCTCATCCTCTGTGCCATGTGTTTCGGTGGAGCGATGGTTGCGAGCGGAATGCTTCAAAGCATCACATTGGTCATTATGCGACTCATTCGCGGAACGACTTCATTGGTCGCTTCAACCGCTTGCTCGGGATTGCTTTCAAACATCCTCACATGCGATCAGTATATCTCTATCATCCTCACTATCAGCATGTTCAAGAAAGCTTATAAGGAGAAGGGCTATGAGGGACGCCTCTTGTCTCGAACCACCGAAGACTCCACGACTGTCACTTCTGTGCTCATTCCGTGGAATACTTGCGGTATGACTCAGAGTACCGTGTTGGGCGTTCCTACACTTGAATACCTGCCGTTCTGTTTCTTCAACTATATCAGTCCGCTCATGAGTATCATCATATCATCTATACAAATAAAGAAACCAAAATGAAGTATTATTTATCCTGCCTATTTCTGGCGACAAGCATCATGGCTTCCGCTCAGATTGTTCATCCAAAGATTGGTACGGAAGTAAAGTCCGCTGACGGACGTATTTCCGTCACGTTGATTGGAAAGAAGATAGCCTATTCAAGTAGCGATGCTAACACGTACGATCAGGACATCCATTCGCCCAAGTCGGTCAATGTGCATCCAAGTGGCAAGAAGTTCTATGTCAACTCGCTCGAGGGAGCCAAGACTGTGGCGTATGCGATGGATGGCTTTAAGAAACTCGCTGTCATCAACCACAAGTTCGACGAGAAGCGCGATGCAGCTCTTTGGAGTAAGCCTTCCGGTCTCTATCCGTTTACTCATTACAACGGTCGCGGCATTGCCCTCAACACCTTCTTCGGCAAACCGGTCGAGAGTACCTTCTCACATGGAGGAAAGTATCTCTGGGTACCTTACTATCGTCGCAACTACGACATCAATGCACAAGACCCTTCAGCTGTTGCCATCATCGACACCGAGACCGACAAGATTATCCGCCTTATGGAGACAGGTCCGCTGCCCAAGATGATTGCTACATCACCCGATGGCAAGTATGTAGCTATTTCCCACTGGGGTAACAACACCGTTGGACTCATCGATATATCCAGTTCAGATCCCAAGCAATGGCATCATAAGGAAGTGTTCATCATCGACCATCAGCTCGACCTCCATTATAGTCTTACCTCCCCAGTCGATCGCGACAACGGTAGCGGTTACGCACTTCGTGGAACGGTCTTCACTCCCGATGGCCACTATCTGCTTGTAGGCTGCATGGGTGGCGGAGGCGGTATTGCCGTCATCGATCTCCAGAAGTCAGAGTATATGGGACGTCTGCTCGGTATGATGGGCAACGTACGCCATCTTGTTATCAAGAACGGTTACCTTTACCTCAGCATTAACGGAGGCGGATATGTTCAGCGCATTGAACTCGACAAGTTTATCAATGCAGCCCGTCAGATGAAGAACAAGAAAGGGGAGATAACCGGATGGACCAACTGCAAGGTGGGCACAGGCGCACGTACCATCGAGCTGTCACCCTCAGGCAAGTACATCTTTGCCGCTTGCAACAACGCCAGCGCCCTCTATGTTGTCGATGCGAAGGAAATGAAGGTCATCACCCACATCTCAGTGGACAGCTATCCTGTAGGACTTGATATTTCGAAGGACGGACGCTACATCTTCACCACCTCGCAAGGACGTTCAGGCGGTGGAGGCAATGCCGTCAACATCTTCCGTGTGGACTATGCGAAGTAGTTATGCAGTCATGGAACAGAAATTCAAGACATCAGATGGTATTGACTTGCGGGCATTACATGAGCTTTGTGAGCGTGAGGGAGAGGAGGTTGCTTACCGCAAGGGCGATCAGATGGAACGTGAGGGCGACCCTGCCCGTTGGTTTGGCTTTGTCACCAAGGGATGTTTCAAGTACATCAATCACGGCATCAGCGACGGCAAGGCACACACCACTTGGTTTTCGTTCGAGGGTGAGTTTGTTGGCGACTATCCGACGTTCCTCTACGGCCAGCCGTCGCAGACTACTATCGAGGCGATGATGCCGGGCCGTGTGCTCAGGGTTACTGGACAGCAGCTGGAGCAGTATTTCTGTCAGAGCATGGAGGCGATGAAGTTGCGTGCAGTTATCGGTGAGCACCTGCTCAGTCAGGCCCGTGCCCGCTACACCGACCTCCACTGCGCCACACCGCATGAGCGTTATGAGATGTTGCTGCGACGTTGTCCGGGCATTGTGGAGTATCTTGACTTGCAAGACATCGCATCGTTCCTCAATGTCACGCCAAAGACCATCTCGATGATTCGTCGCGACATCACGTTTGGGCAATAACGGCGTTTTATCAATTAATAAAAGAAAATAATTAGGTGTTTATATCGATTATGTCAATATAAATCCGTACATTTGCAGCGTGAAACTAAAAACAAAACAAGCTATGCAAGCAACTGTTTTCAATCCTATCCAGCTACACCTGCTTCAGATGTTCTCACGCATGAACTCTGAGCAAGAGCTGAAAGAAGTGCAGCAAGTATTATCGGAATACTACTTCAAAAAAGTTGCCAAACGTGCCAATGAGCTTTGGGACGAAATGGAACTGAACGATGAGAAACTCGAACAGATGGCTAACATCCACGAACGACTGCCTTATAAATGAAAGTAGTACTCGATACGAACAGTCTGCTGCAAATTGTCTTCCCACGTGCCCGATACAAGGAAGTGTGGGATGCCCTCATTGGCCAGAAATACACAATATGCCTGACCAATGATATCCTTATGGAGTATCGCGAAATACTCGAACATCGATTCAACGATGTTCAGTTTGCAGAAAATGTGATAGAAGCTATCCTCTCTATGCCTAACATAGAACACGTTAATCCCACTTATCGCTTCAATCTTATCACAACCGATCCTGATGATAACAAGTTCGTCGATTGTGCCATCATCGCTGGAGCGACCTACATCGTTAGCAACGACCACCACTTTCAGGAACTGGAACGCTACGACTTCCCCAAGGTGAATGTGTGCACACTTTCCGAATTCCTGGATATTATAAGAACGCTGTAATCATATTCACCTATCCTCATCTCTTGCTGATTCCATCCTTCTATATCTCTTTTGGTAACTGACGGCGTTTTATCAATTAATAAAAGAAAATAATTAGGGGTTTATATCGATTATGTCAATATAAATCCGTACATTTGCAGCGTGAAAGAATAAAAAGGATAAGAGACTATGGCAACAATAACATCATCAAGACAATTGCTTGTTACCGTCGACAGCAGCACGAACATAGCTAACGTGACGCGGGCCATCAAGATGCTCCGTGGCGTGACCGCCATCCGTCCTGCGAAGGTCAC
>JAEEGL016537086.1_pt1 | contig 18873 bp, 19 predicted proteins | sample 9134231 | NCBI WGS metagenome assembly JAEEGL01 (sample SAMN16246548, study PRJNA631951) | gut metagenome | biome: gut microbiome; feature: rumen; material: fiber-attached | host: Bos | place: Iran: Karaj | collected 2018-10 | reverse complement strand
GTTAAGCTTGTTTAAGCATTGCCGAGCGTGAGCAAAGTCAACAAAGTTAACTCAGTCGCCTGACGGGTATCAGTTACGGTGTTATACAACGAATAAATAGTAAAATGAAAGTGGGTCAGTAGAACCGTCCCCCTGATCCCCATTTCAATTTTTGCTTCAATTTTGAGCCCTTAGGGCGACCCCAATATCTGTGGTATCTGTGATATCTGTGTGACATCTCCTGGAGGGGGCGGCTGCAGCTCTCATAATATATCAAAGGTTCAAAAAAATACGGCTGCCTTCCTCCATATCTCGATAAGTATAATAACATAAGATTTTATGAAAGGAATCGTATTAGCAGGTGGTAGTGGAACACGCCTCTATCCAATCACAAAAGGAGTATCCAAGCAACTCCTCCCCATCTATGACAAACCGATGGTGTATTACCCCATCAGTGCATTGATGCTGGCAGGGATAAGGGATATATTAATTATCTCTACCCCTTACGACCTACCAGGCTTCAAGCGCCTGCTTGGTGATGGCTCTGATTATGGTGTACATTTCGAGTATGCTGAACAACCTAGCCCTGATGGGCTGGCACAGGCATTCATCATTGGCGAGAAGTTCATCGGTGATGATTCAGCATGCTTGGTATTGGGTGATAATATCTTCTATGGCAGTGGCTTCACTGGTTTGTTGCGCAATGCCGTGAAGGATGCTGAGGAGAATGGGAAAGCTACTGTGTTTGGCTATTGGGTCAGCGATCCAGAGCGTTATGGCGTAGCGGAGTTCGACCGTCAGGGTAATTGCTTGAGCATCGAAGAAAAACCGAAAGAGCCTAAGAGCAACTATGCTGTCGTTGGCCTTTATTTTTATCCGAATAAGGTAGTTGATGTGGCGAAGCACATTAAGCCTTCTGCACGCGGTGAGTTGGAGATCACCACTGTGAACCAGGAGTTCCTCAAAGACGGAGAACTGAAGGTACAGGTCTTCGGTAGAGGATTCGCATGGCTCGATACAGGCACTCATGATAGCTTGGCTGAGGCATCCACCTTTGTCGAGGTTATCGAGAAGCGTCAAGGCTTGAAGGTCGCTTGCCTTGAAGGCATTGCCTACAGGAATGGTTGGATTACTGAGGAGCGTATGCGCGAGATAGCCAAGCCCATGCTGAAAAATCAGTATGGCCAGTACCTGCTAAAGGTTATAGATGAGATGAAGGAAGATGTAAATTCTAATACATTTACTCATCCTGAGATGTCTGCAATTAATAAGAAATAGATGATTAATAAATATGTCAGAGAAACAAATCACCGTCACCTCGCCGCTCCTTCCAGATCTTGATGAGTTTAATAAGATGCTCAAGGAGATTTGGTCAAGTAAATGGGTAACTAATAATGGCCAGTTTCATAAGCAGCTGGAAGCTGCACTGGCAGAATATCTTAAAGTACCTTATATTAGTCTGTTTACAAACGGAACTTTGCCGTTGCTTACAGCTCTTCAAGCCTTAAGAATCACTGGCGAAGTCATTACTACACCTTATAGCTTTGTGGCTACAACCCATAGCATCTGGTGGAACGGGTGTCGTCCCGTATTTGTAGATATAGAAGAAGACACCTGTGGAATTGATCCCAATAAAATTGAGGCTGCTATTACTCCCAAGACTACGGCCATCATGCCTGTGCATTGCTATGGTAAGCCTGTGAAAATGAATCAAATTCAGGAAATTGCCGATAGGTATGGTCTCAAGGTTATTTATGACGCTGCTCATGCTTTTGGCGTTGAAGTGAATGGAGAGAGTGTGCTCACTAAAGGTGACATGTCTACATTGAGCTTTCATGCTACAAAAGTATATAATACTTTGGAAGGCGGAGCTCTAATTGTAAAGGATGAAGCCACTAAGAAGCGTATTGACTATCTAAAGAACTTCGGATTTGCTGGGGAAACAGAGGTCGTTGCTCCTGGTATCAACAGCAAAGTTGACGAGGTACGTGCTGCATACGGACTGCTTAACCTCAAGCAAGTAAATGATGCTATTGAGAAACGTCATCAAGTCGCCATCAAATATCGCGATGCTTTGCGTAATGTTCCAGGTATTCGTTTCTTTGATGACATGCCTGGTGTGCGTCATAATTATAGTTATTTCCCGGTCTTTGTTTACGCGGAGAAGTATGGTATGACCCGTGATGAACTTTACTTCAAGATGAAGGAACAGGGCATTCTCGGTCGACGCTATTTTTATCCTCTTATCAGTACTTTCAGCACCTACCGTGGCTTGCCAAGTGCAGCACCAGAGAACCTGCCTGTAGCAACTAAGATCGCCAATGAGGTAATCTGTCTGCCGATGCACCATGAATTATGCAATAACGATATTGATCGAATTTTGAAATTAATAGTTGGTTAATGAAAATTTTAGTTTTAGCGGGTGGCGCAGATCAAATTGCTCTTATAAAAGAATTAAAAATGAGGGGGCATGAGGTTGTTTTGCTGGATTATTTTGAAAACCCGCCAGCAAAACCATATGCTGACAAACAAATAGTGGCAAGTACCTTAGATTTAGAAGCGGTTGAGAGATATGCAAAGGAGGAAAATGTCTCACTTATATGCACAGCTTGTACAGATCAAGCGTTACTGACTGTTTCTTATGTATCAGGGCGTTTGGGCCTACCATGCTATATTGACTATCAAACAGGACTTAATGTCACAAATAAGTCCTATATGAAAAAAGTTCTAACAGATAATAATATTCCAACTGCTAGATTTTCAATAGTTGATAAATCAAACGAAGGAACGGTACCAGATTATAAATTCCCATTGGTGGTGAAACCTGTAGATTGTAATTCTTCAAAAGGTGTTAAGAGGGTAGACACAATAGCTGAATATAATAAATACCTGACAGAGGCCATTCATTATAGCCGTACAAATACTGCCATAGTAGAAGAATATAAGGAAGGGAAAGAAATATCAGCAGATTTCTATATTGAGAATGGAGTAACGAAACTATTATCAGCAACGACGTCATTGAAGATAAAGAACAAGAAATCTTTCACAATATTGTGTAGTGATTATCCGGCATTGAAAGAATCACAAGAAATAACAGTAACCCAAATAGCCCAAGATATTTCTAAAGCTTTCAATTTAGACAACACTCCTCTACTAGTCCAAATGATTGCGAATGATAATGATATTAATGTCATAGAATTTAGTCCAAGAATGGGAGGTGGATCAAAATATAAATTAATAGAAGTGCTTTCTGGCGTTAATATCATGTCAAAATATGTTGATAGAATACTTGGAGGCACCCCTGTTGTTACACCAGCAAAACAAGTTGGATATTGCAAAATGGTTTATATATATTGCAATTCTGGGGTATATGATCATATGGAGGGGCTTGATGTGATGAAAGATAAGGGCATAATTGACGAGTATTTCCTATACAAGACAAAAGGGATGGAGATATGTAAAGCAGAGACAAGTGGAGATCGGCCTGCTGGCTATTTGTGCTCTGCAAATACATTTAAAGAATTGCAAGATAAAATTTGTTATGTAGATTCCCATGTTAAAGCAGTTTCAAATATGGGAGAAGATATGATGATACATGGACTACTTGGATAGGATAAAAATGAAAACTGCAATTATCGGAGCAGGAATATATAGCCATAAGGGGAGAACACCAAACCCATGCTTGTGAGAACCTATTCAGGAACGAAAGATGTGCCAGGATTGGCCAAGATTCACGAAAGAGCACTGAATATATCGTGGCATGCGTTAAGCTTTTGGTGGTTTGATGAACTGGATGGAAGAGGTAATAATAGCCTTTTGGATAATCTGAAAGAACACTTTGAGGCAGTACGTTGGATTGTAACATCAGGAAAGCCGGTAGAGCCGAATGTCCCTCATCTTTTTGCATTCTGTGGTGCAGATGATATCACTTATATCATAACAGGATATTAAGCTGCAAAAGCTTGCAAAAAACTTGGTGTCCGACATCTGATTTTGCAGAATATGCTGAATACACTGAATACGCCCAAATATACTATTGGCGTACAGGATTTGGCAAAAGGAAGAACGATGCTGAAACTGGTCGCGAACTAAAGGATGACAACTTCCACGTGAGCTTGCAGTCTCGTGCAGGTTTGGACTACTTTGTACCCGACTTGGAAGAAAAGAAAGTACAATTAGCTGCAGTAACCTGTTTGATGGATGATTTGGAACCAGGAAATGAGAATAGTCCTGAGATTATCCATGTTGTGAATTATAGTGAAGCTGTACGCATGGCAACACCTCCAATTACCAAATTAGGATTACGCTCAATGCGCTCCGTGATTATAGATTAGCTCGCGCATTGGGGAAGGTTCCCAATATGAAAAGAGGTACAAGAGCGTTACAATTCGTTATATGCAGAAACAAAAGCAGCGATAGAACTGCTGGAAGCAAACATCCCGAATCTTTACACACCAGAGGGATTCTACAAGGTCTTTGTTGAGTGATTCTTACCTGTACCTTACCTGATGAATCAGGAAAAGAAATATCAGAAGGCTACTATGTGGCACACTGCCAACAAAAATGGTGGAATCAAGGTCGTTGATGATGAAGGTGTTGTTATAAATACACTTGCAAGATATAGAAAAATCATGTCACAAATGAGTATGAATTAAGATGAAATCGCAATGCCTGTAGATACATTATTTAGCCAGTGCGGGGTGTTCATCATTGTTGCATTGACGGTCATTACGGATAGTGGATGCTAGGCATAAATATTGTTTAAATGTATTCGCCATTCGTTCTTTACTAGAATGAATTGACATTGTGGGAGAAAAGGGATAGACATGGCTGAACAAGGCTTAAAACAAAAAACTGTTAAGGGTGTCGCGTGGAGTGGCATTGACAATATAGTGCAGTTTGGTGTGACCTTTGTGGTAAGTATTGTGTTGGCCCGTCTATTATCGCCCGATGACTATGGGCTGATAGGAATTGTTTCAATTTTCACTGTTATATGCGCTGCGCTCATCAATGGTGGATTTTCTACTGCTCTTATTCGTAAAAAAGACACAACAGATGATGATTATAATACTGCCTTCGTGGTGAATCTAACAGTTAGTGTCTTCTTATATGTCATTATATTTTTATTGGCCCCAATCATTGCCTCTTTTTTTCGAAGAGAAGAGCTAGTTTTATTAACTCAGATTTCATCGCTTGGATTAATTGTGGGAGCTTTGTCTTTAGTTCAACAAACAAGACTCACAAAACGCATAGATTTTAAAACTCAAACAAAAATCACATTATTTGCCTCATTAATAAGTGGCATCATTGGTATTGTAATGGCAATGGTTGGCTTTGGCGTGTGGTCGCTTGTGGTTCAACATCTTTCAAGCCAGATACTCCGAACCGTATGTTTGTGGATTGTTAATAGGTGGATACCCAAATTGAGCTTTTCATCCGATAGTTTTCACGATCTATTTGGCTTTGGTTGGAAAATGATGGTGAGCAGTCTGATTGACACTATATGGAGGGAACTTTACCAAGTTGTCGTGGGGAGATTTTATTCTCCTGCTACTTTGGGCCAATATACGCGATCAACTCAATTTTCCAATTTGTTTAGTAGTAATCTGACAACCGTTATTCAAAGAGTAACTTATCCTGTTCTGTCAAGTATTCAAGACGATAAAAAACGTATGGTAGCAGCCTATCGTCGTATTATAAGAATTACTATGTTTCTAACTGCAATATGCATGTTCTTCCTTGGTGCCATTTCTGAACCATTGCTATATTGCTTGATTGGTCCGAAGTGGCAGGAGGCGGCAACCTATTTACCTTTGATTTGTATTGCAGGATCTTTGTACCCACTTCATGCCATCAATCTTAACATGTTGCAAGTACAAGGTCGAAGCGACTTGTTTTTGTTCCTGGAAATCATTAAGAAAACAATTGCAATAGGGCCTTTGATAATTGGCGCTTTTGTTGGTATAATGCCTATGCTCTATGTCAACATCGCAACGGGTATTATTGCATTCTTTTTGAATTCTCACTATTCAGGTAGACACATGGGATATAGCTCTTGGAAGCAGATTAAGGATATTGCCCCATCCTATGGAGTCGCTTCTTTTGTTTCCGTTGTTGTATTCTTTATGAAATATTTACCTTTGACTTATTGGGCTGTTCTTTCTCTGCAAATTATATGTGGCTTTGTAATACTTTATTTCATCTACAAATTGAGCGGGATGAAAGAATTTGTCGAGATAAAGGAAATTGTGCAGCCATATATTTTAAAAAAACATTAGAAATAGTAAGGTTATATTGATATGGGTACTTATATCTTTCTAGCAAATACTTTGGGTGGAGTATCTGGTGGACCTATATATGTTAGGAATAAGGCGAGATTCTTAAAAACAAAAGGTTGGAATGTAATTGCATATGATAATACTCAGGTTTGGAACAAACCGATTGTCGAAAGAGAACTTGCCCAATTCAGCAAAAACAGATATTCAGAAATGTTATTTCCACCGAGTTGGTTTCCGTCTTCAAAGAAAGATATAATAATAAAGAGAATTATTGACACCATCCCTTATGCAGAAGATAATGTGTATGTAGTGGAGTCTTTACAGATAGTACTATCGCTATGGGGAGAAATAATAGCGAAACAACTCAATGCGAAACACATTATTTTTGATATTAACGAGAATGATGTTGTTAAAAATGAAAGCATTTTTGAATATCTTTACTTTAAGTATGAGAGGCAAGAGTTGTTTTGTATTTCGGAGAAAGCAATGGTCAATTTGTTTTCGAATTTTAAAGTAATTAACAATCCAGGACAACATTATTGGTCTGCAGGTGTTTTCAATGATGTTGTCGAAGATCATGCGATAGATTCATTGATAACCAAGGCTGATTTTACTGTGGGGTACTTTGGGCGCTGGAAACGCTTCGTGCCATATGTTAATATGGAATTAGCAACCTTTTGTAAAAGACATCCAACAGTTAGGATCAATTATGTCTTATTAGGAATTACAAATGATCAATTTTCTATATGTAACTTTGAAAAGCCATCTAATTTGAATGTTATTTGTCTTGGGGTGAATTCCCCCTTGCCATCTGCCTTTTTCAATAGAGCTAATGTCGTTGTTGCATCTGCAGGCTGTGCTGCGATTGCATATAGACAAGGCGCAAAGGTCATATCTATGCAGGTAGACGCTGATGATAAGCCGTTAGGTTTTTTGGGTTGTACTACTAATGCGACCTCTTATTCGTTTGGCTTTATACATGAAAATCGAAGTTTGCTTGAATTGCTCGAAGATAGTTATAACGGTAATACAATCGATACAGGCATCCTTGATTGCCAGCACCTGTTCATAAATCCTAAAGATTATGATTTTCAGCTTGGTTTTATTAATGGTACCAAAGATTATTATAATACAAATATAATCAAGTTTATAACTACGGGCAAACAAAAATTACAAAAATGTTTAGTTGGAATAGGCATGTCTAATATTGCTTATCGAATAAAACAATTCAATTATTATTGTAAATACAGAAATAATAATATCTGATGAATATAATTTTTTTATATCCTATTTTTTTTGGATTGATATTCTTTTGGGGAAACAAAAAGAAGTACAGGGTATATTATCTCATTATCCTTATGTATTTTCTTGCAGGTTTGTCCTCTGTTTACTTGGTAATGAATGTTGATAATTTCAGTAGGTTGAAACTGGATGCTTATGCCATATCTTATCATTTGATCATGCTGATTTTACTTCTTTATCCATTAAAATCCTATGATCGTTTCAGTTTAAGAGAGTTAGAGACCCCTACGACAGTTGTAGATAAGTTCACATATTTTATTATTGCGATTATTATTATATATATAATTGATGGATGTGGAGATGTGAGTTTTAATGCTATCATTCAAGACGTCCATGGCTTACGTGAGGACGTGACAAAGTCTTTTTATCAAAGTTCAAGTTTTATCGGTTATATTGCATATATAGCGAAAAATTTCTCCGCAGTACCATTAGCTTTGATGTATTATTACATCATAAAAAGACCCAATTCCCATATATTAATTATCGTTCTCTTCATTTGTAGCTTAGGTACAGCTTTTGTCGAATTACGTGTTGCCGCACGTGAATATATCATGAAATTCTTATTTGTGGCAGTATGTATGTATTTAATCTGTTATCGGCAGATTTCTAAAAAATGGAGACAAAAAATCATTGGTTATGGATCTGTAGTTGCTATAATTGTATTAATTGTTTTTTTGCTAATTACCTTTCTTCGGTTTGAAGATTCTAAGTATACGAATACAATTCAAAGTTTATTGTCATATTTTGGGCAAGGTTATGCTTACTTCTCTGAGGCATTCTTAGAGTACCCCAATGGTATGTTTGAAGAAAAAGGAACCCTCTGCTTCCCTTTCTTTAGCGGTGGAGGTCATTCCGTATTCAACTTAGACGAACAAGTTTATTCTACGATTACTCTTAATGTGTTCAGAACCTCTATTGGATCATGGCTGCAAGATTGTGGTTGGGCGTTGACAGTGTTTGTTACATGTTGTTTCTCGATTTTGTTTTATTTTATAGGGAGAATCCGCAGGTTTAATGCTTTTTCACTTATTTATATTGCTTGGGTTTACGAATTTTCATTCTCTCTCTTGTTTTTCTTTAATAGTACAATAACAGGTACAAAAATACTTTCAATAATAGTAGTCGTATGGCTTGATTTATTAAACTCGTCCTATAGAAGGAAGTCTATAGTGACAAATTAATTTGTTGTGTAATGTTAAATCACATATAGAATCCTAAAACCATCCAACTTTTATGAAAATATCACTTATTATACCTATGTATAATGTTGAGAAATACATAGGCAAGTGTCTTGATTCATGCGTTAATCAGGATTTACCTTTATATGATTATGAGATAATCGTAATTAATGATGGCTCACAAGACAATAGCCTTATGATTGCCCAAAAAGCATTAGAAGGATTTAATAATGCAACCATTTATTCTCAGAAGAACATGGGATTGAGTCATGCGCGTAACAAAGGTTTGTCATTGGCTAAAGGTGAGTATGTCTGGTTTATTGATTCTGATGATTGGATTAAAAACAATTGTTTGAATGATATCTATAATCAATGTAAGGGAAAAGACGTATTGCTTTTGGGTTATATAAGAGTTAATGAAACAAATTCTGAATATTCTGATTGTGTAAAAGAAAAAGAGGGAGTACATAATGGTGTGGTCTTTTTGAACGAGAACAAATATGTATGTCCTGCACAAATGTACGTTATTCGACGTTCTTTCCTAATTACAAATAATCTTCATTTTGTTGAAGGAATATATCATGAAGATATGGAATTCACTCCACGTATGTTGTTGAAAGCGGAGAAGATGTGCGCATTGAATTATCCGGTGTATTATTTTCTTAAAAGAGCTAATTCGATTACGACTTCATTTAATCCTCAAAAAGCTTATGATCTTTTGTATGTAGCATCCAGTTTAAGTAAAATATGTACGTCATTGTCACAAATTGAGACTAGAAAAACAATAAATAATATTATTTCGACAGCAATTAATAATGCTTTAAATATTGCGATGTCGTTTCCTGCAGAACAAAAAAAGAATTTTCTAAATGACATGAAACAACGAAATATCATTCAGCATTTGTTACATTCGTCAATAATGAGAAATAGGGTGGAGGGAATTCTTTTCTCTGCTTTCCCAAACAAATCACTTTTTTTGTATAGGATTTTTAAAAGGACTAAAAAATGAAAACGATAATGCTTGTTTTTGGTACACGGCCGGAAGCGATAAAAATGGCGCCGTTAGTAAAGGAGTTCCAAAAAAATTGTCATCATTTTAAGACCATCGTTTGTGTTACGGGACAGCATCGTGAGATGCTTGACCAAGTATTGCAGATATTTGAGATAACTCCAGATTACGATCTTAACATCATGAAACAGGGGCAGGACCTGTATGATGTCACTGCTCGTGTGCTCACCGGAATGCGTGATGTGCTACAGGAGGTAAAACCGGACGTGGTATTGGTTCACGGAGATACCACAACCAGTACAGCTGCCGCCATTGCAGCTTTCTATCAACAGATTCCCGTCGGACATGTTGAAGCAGGCTTACGTACTCATAACATCTATAGTCCATGGCCTGAAGAAATGAATCGCCAAATTACTGGGCGTATTGCAACGTATAATTTCTCTCCTACGCCACTTTCACAAAAGAACCTAAGAGATGAGAACGCCCAAGGACAAATTTTTGTTACAGGCAATACTGTCATCGATGCCCTCCATATGGTTGTGGATAGGCTGAAGAATGATAAAGATCTTTCTAATGAGCAGGAGAAGGTTTTGCTTGCTGCTGGCTATGATATAAAGAGGCTTGCGAATGGCAAGAAACTAGTATTGATCACAGGACATAGAAGAGAGAATTTCGGCGAAGGTTTCATCAACATGGTTACTGCTATGAAAGATCTTTCTGAAAAGTACCCTGATGTGGACTTTGTATATCCTATGCACCTTAATCCCAATGTCCGTAAGCCTATTGCGGAAGTATTTGGAGAGGAGGTTATACACCGGAAAGAAACTGTGAACCATGAATCCTTAACCCCTAACCGCTTTCCTAACTTCTTCTTCATCGAGCCTCTACAGTATTTAGAGTTTGTATATTTAATGGAGAAGAGCACATTGGTGCTTACAGATAGCGGTGGTATTCAGGAGGAAGCACCTGGGCTTGGAAAACCTGTTCTCGTAATGCGAGATACAACCGAACGTCCTGAGGCATTGGAGTCAGGAACAGTACATCTTGTGGGGACTAATCATGACTTGATTGTTTCCGAAGTAAGTACTTTACTTGAGAATAAGGTTGCATATGAAAAGATGTCGAAAGCTGTTAATCCTTACGGAGACGGAAAAGCATGTAGTAGAATAGTTAATGCACTGAGGTAATGGGAGAAATCGCACTCGTAATTCCGAATAATATATGGATTTGTCCGTATGTTTCAATTTATTCAAGAATACTCGATGAAGAGGGAATAAAATATGACACTATTTCTTGGAATAGAGACGGACGAGAAGAAATTGGTATTCAATATAATTGTCAAGAGAAGAGCAGGAACTTTTTTTCTGTTTTTTTGTCATACGTAAAATATTCTCGTTTTGTTAAGAAAACCATAAAAGAAAAAAGGTATAAGAAATTGATAATCTTTACGCCACAAGTAGGGCTGTTTCTTGCTCCCTTTCTGAAAAAACATTTTCAGGGGAAATTTATCTTTGATTACCGTGATCTCTCTATAGAGCAAAAACCGATCTTTTTAAAACATTTGAGAAGATTGCTATCGTGTAGTTTTGCCAATGTTATCTCCTCACCTGGATTTAAGAAATATCTCCCTGAAGGGTACGACTATTTAATATCTCACAATTTTAATGTTGGAATGGCTAAGGATTCTTTATATGGGAGTTATGAGCCAATAAATGTCGATGCTCTTTCTGTTTTAACGATAGGAGCAATTCGTACTGATTCAAACTATGAAGTCATAGATGCTTTAGGCAATCAAGAAGGAATTAAATTGAATTTCGTTGGTAAGGGTATTGCAGCCCCTGTTTTAGAGCAATACGCAAAAGAAAAAGGATACCGGAATATTACATTTACTGGATTCTATAAGAAAGAAGAAGAAAAGGATATATACGAGAAGAATACTTTCGTGAATATCGTATACCCATTAATTCCGTCTCATATATCAGCTTTGTCGAATCGCTTCTACAATTCTCTGATATTTAGGCGGCCAATGATTGTAACTCGGAAAACTGTTCAGGGAGACTATGCTGAAAAATATGGTGTCGGATTAGTCATTAATGATTGTACTGATTTGCCTTATCAATTGAGGAGATACATTAAAGAACTTGATGTTGATAATTACCAGAATAATTGTCGTAATCTTTTGTCTGTTTTGTTGGAAGAAAATTCAAAGTTTGATGAAGTTGTTAGAAAATTCATAAAATCATAGGAACAATTAACAATATAGGCCTTGTATTCTAGTAAGCGTAGTGAGCGAGTATAGGAAGCAATATGTTATACTTCCGCCGTATGGTGTAATAACCTTTGTGTAATTGTCTAGTCACATATGTTTTTATAGTACAGAAGTTGTCAAAGGGATAACTGTAGATCGGATCATTACAAGTTATCTGGACAATACCATATAATTAAGAATAAAAAATGAATTTGATTTTTGTAACCCTGTCAAATATCAATAATATTCGAGGGCGGGGTATTTATTCGGATTTGATGCGGAAATTTCGCGACGAGGGGCATAGCGTTTACATTGTGTCATCCTGTGAGCGGAGGATGAGACAAAACACACATTTTGTGGATGTAGATGGAGTGAAGATACTGATGGTGCAGACACTGAATGTTCAAAAGACAAATGTGGTGGAGAAAGGTGTCGGACAGTTACTGATGGAGGGCCAGTATAAGCGGGCTATCAAGAAGTTTATTGGTAATGTGCAGTTTGACCTGATACTCTATAGCACGCCACCTGTCACGTTTTCGAATGTGGTAAAGTATTTGAAGAAAGAGAATCCGAAAGCCATTAGTTATCTGCTGCTGAAAGACATCTTTCCCCAAAATGCCGTCGATATTGGAATGTTCTCAGAAAGGTCATTGTTCAACAGATATTTCAGAAGGAAGGAAGTGGCTTTGTATAAGGCTTCTGATTATATCGGTTGTATGTCGCCAGCAAATGTGGAGTTCTTGTTGAAACATAATGGTTTTTTAAATAAAGGAAGAGTGGAGGTCGCTCCCAATAGCATATACTTAAAAGAAGATCTTTCTCCTTCTGATGAACATGCCAAACGACATGTAGAACGCGATTATATCCGTAGTAAGTATAGTCTTCCAAAAGACAAACCATTATTTATTTATGGTGGCAACCTTGGAAAACCACAGGGAATAGATTATCTCATAAAATGCCTTGATGCGAACAAGAATCGTGAAGATTGCTTCTTCGTGGTTGTAGGAAATGGGACAGAGTACCCACGTTTGGAGACCTGGTATAACAATAACACTAACTTGTCAGTGAAGTTAATGGCAAGATTGTCGAAGGAGGACTACGACATGTTGGTTCGCTCTTGTGATGTGGGACTGATATTCCTTGACCATCGTTTTACTATTCCAAACTATCCATCACGTCTACTTCCATACTTAGAATATAAGATACCCGTTGTGTGTGCCACCGACCCCAATACAGACATTGGACGCATAGCAGAGAGAAACGGCTATGGCTTTTGGTGTGAGAGCTTCAGGCCAGAGGATTTCACCGCCCTCGTAGATAAGATGCTTGCTGCTGATCGCAAGTCTATGGGGGAGAAGGGTTATGAGTTCCTACGCAACAACTATACTGTTGAACATACATATAAGGCCATTATGAAGCATTTTTGTTGAAGACGGAAGAATGACTCTTCCATATCTCATAAGCGTATGTATAAACATTTTTTTAAGAGGTTTTTCGACTTCTGGATATCGCTGATCGTGCTGATCATCATCAGTCCCATTCTGCTGGTGGTGACGATCTGGCTGCACTTCGCGAACAAAGGTGCAGGCGCCTTCTTCTTCCAAGAGAGGCCTGGTAGGAATGAGAAGATTTTTAAAGTGATTAAGTTCAAGAGTATGACGGACGAAAGGGATGCTGAGGGGAATCTTTTGCCGGAAGCTCAGAGATTAACTAAAATAGGAGCTTTTATCAGAAAGTTTTCGATAGATGAACTGCCACAGTTGATTAATGTGCTAAAGGGCGACATGGCGTTTGTCGGTCCAAGACCTTTGCTCCCTAAATATATACCATTGTATAGTGACGAGCAGCATCGCAGGCATGAAGTGAGGCCAGGAATTTCAGGTTGGGCTCAGGTTCATGGTCGCAACAATATAAGTTGGACTGAGAAATTCAAATTTGATGTTTGGTATGTAGATCATGTTTCTTTGTGGATTGATTTAAAGGTGATTTTCCTTACAATTAAAAATGTACTTTCTTCAAAGGATATTATATTAACAACAGGACCTTTTACGGGACAAAATTAACATGAAAAAAATAATGATATTGGCAGGTGGCAATGACCAGGCTGCCCTGATGGAGGAGTTGAGACGCTATTTCCATGGTGATGTGGAGCTGATTCTTCTTGATATGGTAAGGAACGTAAAGGCTTATCCATACGCAGACCGTTTTCTGCAAATTAGTACGATGGATAAGGAAGCAGTTTTAAAAGCCGCCCTAAGTGAGAAGATTGACTACATATTGACAGCCTGCGGAGACCAGCCGTTGTCAACAATGGCATACGTGTCAGCTCAGATGGGGCTACCCTGCTATCTCTCAGAAGAAAAGGTCCGTGACTTGACCAACAAAATCTATATGAAAAAGAAAATGGTTGAGAATGGTATTCCTACAGCCAATCACGTCTATGTTGAAGAGGGTAGAAAACTGCCTGATATTACCGGATTGTCTTATCCTCTCATAGTAAAACCTGTAGATAGCAACGGTTCGAAAGGTGTGAGGAAGGTGATGAAAGAATCTGAACTAATGCCACTCTTGCAAGAAGCACTTCATTATTCCATCTCGAAGAAAGCCATTATTGAGGAGTTCAAAGAAGGTATGGAACTGTCAGTTGATGCCTATGTGGAAGGAGCAACGGCAAAGTTGCTCTGCGTAACTACATCGAACAAAATCAAGGAGAATAAAGACTCGTTTACCATCTTGCAAAGTGAATACCCGCCAAGAGTAGAGTTTTCCGAAGAATGTGTCAGAGAGATAGTCCAGCAGATCGCTGATGTGTTTGAACTAAAAGACACACCGCTCCTTGTACAAATGATTGTTGGCAATGGCGAATATAATGTGGTGGAGTTCAGTGCCAGAATGGGAGGTGGCTCAAAATATCATCTTATCAATGTTCTTTCTGGTATTGACATCATGAAAGTGTATGTGGAGATGGTGATGGGAGAGAAACCACATGTGGAGCCAGTAAGACAATGGGATAAAGCCCTAATGAACTATGTTTATTGCCGTCCTGGGACATTTGCGGAACTTAAGAATTTCGAAGAGTTGAAGAACGATGGAATAATATATAGTTATTTCACGTACAAAATGCCAAATGCTGTGATAGAGAAATCAAATACAAGCAGTGATCGGGTGGCAGGCTTCCTGGTAGTTGGAAATAGCTCAGAAGAGATCAGAGAAAAGTTTCAGAAAGCAAATAGCTTGTTGCAGGTATTAAACCTTGATGGCGAGGATATCATGCGACATGACTTTTATCTTCAATAAGAATAATATGAAAATAACAGTTATCGGGGCTGGCAATGGTGGCCAGACCATGGCAGGACACCTGTCAATGTTGGGCTACGAAGTGAGCCTGTATGATATTGACGCAGAAAAAATGGATGCTCTCAAAAAGTTGGGAGGGATAAAATTGGAGGGACGCATACAAGGCTATGGAAAAGTTGATTGTATTACTACTGATATAGCTGAAGCAGTTAAAGGTTCCGAGATTATTATGGTGACCACAGTCGCTAATGCTCATTGTGCTGTAGCAAAGTCGTTAGCTCCTTATCTTGTCGACGGTCAGGTCATTGTCTTGAATCCAGGCCGTACTTGTGGTGCATTGGTATTTAAAAAGACGTTGAAGAACGAAGGTTGTTCTAAACGCATTTTTCTTGGTGAAGCACAAACTCTAGTATACGCAACTCGTGTAATAGAAAATGGATATGTCAACGTTATTGGCGTAAAGGACGAGGTTTTACTATCTGGTCTGCCTGCCAAAGATACTGATTATATTCTACAGAAATTGAACCCCATTTTTCCGTGTTTCCAAAAAGCAGACAATGTTTTAAGAACTAGCCTGGAGAACATCGGAGCGATGTTCCATCCCTGCGTGTTGCTTTTCAATGCGGCAACAATTGAGCGAAACGAAGTGTTTTGGTTCTACCGTGACATGACCGAGCAGGTGGCTGAGTTTATTGAGAAGTTTGATGCAGAACGTCTGGCTGTAGGCAAAGCGTATGGCGTAGATCTGTTGAGTGTATGCGAATGGATAAAATTTGCCTATAAAGATACTGAGGGTGATACCCTGTGTGAGCGGATGCGTAACAATCCTGCCTATCACGACATCAAATCACCTTCTACAATTTTCACGAGACAGCTTACGGAAGATATTCCGACTGGCGTGTTACCCATTCTCGAGTTAGGTGGGGCTGCGGGTGTAAATACCCCACTTCTTGAATCTATGGTTCGTGTCTGCGAAGCACTCTTGAATATGGACTTGCACTCAAATGGACGTTCATTGAAAAACTTAGGTCTAGATGGAATGGACAAGGATGAAATACTGAATTATATTACTCATGAAGCATAGCGACGTCTTTGGATTTATTAAGCCTTTGGTTGATGTGCACACCATGGGCATCTTTACTATGGCTAACTTGTTGCGTGACTGTGGCTACAAAGTGTATATAGCCCCAGATAATGTGGGTCAGGCTGTGGAAGACATTCATAAGTTAAATAACTATAGCCTTGTCAAGAAATGGATTGTTGACAATCACATAAACCGCTTGGGATTCAGCTACCGACTTGACCCCAAAGAGGGCTGTGACTATTTCATGTCTCTCTATGAGCATCTTAAGGGGGACAAAATGTTGAAAACGGAGGGTGGACACATAAGCGAAGTGACTTTTGCCGGTTTGCCTGACACTTGCGATATGGTAAGTGCGAAGACCGACAAGCAGGTGATGGTTTTCAAAGGGAATGAAACGCCAGTTGAGTCATTGCGGATGTATGGAGTGCCAGAGGAGCTGTTACCTTCTTCTCTGAAAAATGATAATCCATACGACAAGATGCGTTGGGATTTTGCTAAAAAACTAATAGCCTCGGAGCGTTACAAAGTGGAACCGCCACTTGATCACCTTGGTTATCCTGAATGTGGGAAGGACAATGATACTTTTGTTGCTCGCCTTGAATATGCGAGAAAAAGACATTCACTACCAATTATTCGTACACACTCCGGACCATATAATCCGAATAGGATGGAGGCACTGAAAGAATACAACTCATGGTGTAGAACATTGGCTCAAAGCCAACTGTTGGATGTGTTGAGCATCGGAAGTTCACAGCTGACGCAAGCCCATTTTGGTGAGAGCTGGGAAGGACTGCCCAATGGAGGTGGTGTTCCTGTTAACTCTGAAATGGAATATCGTGTCATCAAGGAGAATGCCACTCCAATGTTGGTGCGTACTTACTCGGGTACGAAGGATGTACCAGGCCTGGCTCGTATTCATGAACGTGCGCTGAACATTTCATGGCATGCACTTTCATTCTGGTGGTTTGATGAGTTGGACGGAAGAGGTAATAATACTCTTTTGGAGAACCTTAAAGAACATTTTGATACAGTCAGGTACATTGTCACTACAGGTAAACCTGTCGAACCAAACGTTCCTCACCACTTCGCATTCCGCGGAGCCGACGACATCTCCTACATCATTTCTGGCTACCTTGCAGCAAAAGCTTGCAAAAAACTGGGTGTCCAGCACCTTATACTCCAGAATATGCTAAATACTCCCAAATATACTTGGGGTGTTCAGGATCTGGCCAAAGGTCGAGTGATGCTTAAGTTGGTTCGTAGTCTTGAGGATGAGAACTTCAAGGTTAGTTTACAGTCTCGAGCTGGTCTGGATTACTTTGCGCCAGATTTGGACTATGCTAAGGTTCAGCTCGCGTCGGTAACGTGTATGATGGATGATTTGGAACCTGAGAATAACGACAGTCCTGAAATTATTCACGTTGTGAATTATTGCGAAGCCGTTCGTCTCGCAACTCCACCAGTCATTAAGGAGAGCATTCAGATTACGCTAAATGCCCTGCGTGAATATCGTGCTGCAAGGGCATTGGGTAGAATCCCCAATATGAAGTATGATCGTGATGTGAAAGAACGCTTTGATGCTTTATATGCGGAAGCAAAAGGTGCTATTGATTTATTGGAAGCTATCATTCCCAATCTTTATACACCAGAGGGATTCTATAAAGTGTTTACAGAAGGATTCTTGCCTGTGCCTTATTTGATGGATCAGCAGCGAAAATTCAAGAAGGCGACACAATGGCATACTGCTATCAAAAATGGTGGCATAAAAGTCGTTGACGAAGATGGTAATGTGATAGACACCATAACAAGATATAGGAAAATCTTGTCGCAATTTTCCTAAGTAAGACGCAGAACTAGAGATGCTAGAGGACAGGACATGTTTGGTTAATGGTTAATGGTTCATGGGTCATGGTGATTTATGGTTAATGGTTCATGGGCCATGGTTCTTTCAGTCGCTTTGCTTTGTGAAAGCGGCAAAGCCGAGCGCAGGGTTCATGGTTCATGGTTCTTTGCAGAGCAAAGCGGCATAGCCGAGCGCAGGGTTCATGATATGAACATTTACCCACGTAAACGGCCAAATGATAAAAGAAGCCCCAGTACATCGTCACGACGTACTGGGGATAATCGTATGAAAAAGAAGGGGGAGGAAAGTGGAAAGTGGAAAGAGGAAAGAGGGAGGTTAGAGAGTGGCGTACTCTGAGCAGTCGAAGCAGGGGCAGCGCTTGGTGACGCCGGGGAGGTCGTGGTGGCCTAGGATGGTGGCATCAGGGTGGGTGTGCTTCAATGACTTCAGGAGGGCCAGGAGGGAAGCCTTCTGCTGGGGGGTGCGGGTGTCGTCGGCCTCGCCTCTTTTGTTGAGGCCTCCTTCATAGCAGACGCCGAGGCTATGCTGGTTGTAGCCACGGGCATGGGCGCCGACGAGGTTCTCGTGGCGTGTCTGGTAGACGGTGCCGTCGCGGGTGACATAGTAGTGGTAGCCGGTGAAGCCGAAGCGCTTC
>JAEEGL013822455.1_pt1 | contig 18873 bp, 16 predicted proteins | sample 9134231 | NCBI WGS metagenome assembly JAEEGL01 (sample SAMN16246548, study PRJNA631951) | gut metagenome | biome: gut microbiome; feature: rumen; material: fiber-attached | host: Bos | place: Iran: Karaj | collected 2018-10 | reverse complement strand
CGCAATATGGCGCTTGCCATCGGCGGCGTCTATCCGATTGCCGAGATCACGCGCGAATCGTTTCGTCTTGCCGCAAGGGAGGTCGGCCTCGGTGAGAAAATGGCGCTGTCGCGCTTTGATCGTATGGTCAGCCGATTTCGGCCTGCGCTCGAAAAGGCAGCGGCGGAGCTGCAGCGGGAAGGACTGGACGGCGCGGCGGAATGGAAGAACCGGATCCTGCAGAGCGCCGGGCGCGCCCTTGCGGATCGGTAGAAAAGGAAAAAGCAACAGGATAAAAAATCCGCGCCTTCGCCGCCTGCAAAAGCAGAAAAGCGTCAAGCGCGGATCGTTTCTTTTTGCTTGGTAAACCAAAGGCTGATCAGATAAAACGCCAAAGACAGCAGGACGATACAAACGCCGGGCGTCAAAAGATAAGCGTAAGCCTGCCGCAAAAACGCGCCTCTGCGGTAGGCAAAGTTCATCATCGTGCCCCATGTCGGATGATAGAGATCGCCGAAGCCGAGGAAGCTCAGCGTCGATTCCATCAGAATACTGCTGTTGACGCCGAGCAAAAAGCGCGTCAGCAGAATGTCCCACAGATTCGGAAGCAGGTGGAACGCCGCGATATGCAGGCGCGAAAAGCCCTGTACGGTCAATGCTTCCATAAACGGCTGCACCGCAAGGTGCCGGACGCGTTCGCGCACGGCGCGCGCTGTCCCGGCCCAGCCGAACAGCGCGATCAGCACGATCAGCTGCCCCCGTCCCGCGCCGACAAAGGCCGACAGGACGATCAGCGTGATCAACCGCGGTAACAGGACAAACACGTTGATGACGCCGTCGAAAAGCCCGCCCAACAGGCCGCGCTGCGCCGCAAGCGTGCCGAGCAAAAGACCGAGCAGCAGCGTCAAAACGCTGCTGCAAAGCCCGACAAACAGCGTATCGCGCGTGCCGTAGACAAGCTCCGTAAATACATCGTAGCCGAGCGCGTTGGTGCCGAGCGGGTGCGTTTTGCTCGGGGCTTCCCACGCGGCAAACATGTCCTTTTGGCCGAACGGCGTGAAAAGCCCGGGCAGCAGGGCAGCGGCAGCAAACAGAAGCAAAAGAAGCAATCCGAGCACAAGCGGGAGGGTTCGCAGATTACGCATGGCGCTCCCCCTTCCGCTGCCGCGGGTCGAGCAGCAGGCAGACAAGATCGGTCACGATGATCGACGCCGCCATGATCGCGGTCGTGACAAACAGGACGCCCTGCATCAGCGGGTAGTCGAGCGAATAGATCGCGTCGGTCAGCAGCTTTCCCATGCCGTTGATCGAAAAGATATTCTCAACGATCAGCGACCCGCCGACGCACAGGCTCACGCTCATGCCGACCATCGTTAAAAACGGCTGCATTCCGTTTTTCAAAAGGTATTGCCAGCGGATCTTTCGCGGGGAAAGCCCGCGCTGCCGTGCGTACAGCACGTATTTTTCCTCCGTTGCGGCAGCGGTCATGTTGCGCACCAAAAGATACCGCGACGGCAGCACGCCGAGCGTCAGCGTCGCCACCGGCAGGACGAGGTGCCAAAGGCGGTCCGAAAGAAACCCTTCTTTGCCCGGTGCCATACCGCTGTCGGATAAGCCGGTATAGGGGAACCAACGGTTTTGGAAGCAGAACAGAATGATCAAAACAAGCGCGATCAAAAAGGAGGGGATCGCATTGAGCAGGATCAGCGCCGCCGTCGAGACCCGGTCGAAAATGCCGTCCCTGCGCCAGCCCGCGTTCAGCCCCCAAACGAGCCCGAGCAGTGAGGACAGCACGACGGCGGGAAGCGAGATTTGCAGCGTTGCGCCGATGCGCTCGCGGATCAGCTCCGCGACGACGGCATTCTTTTTGAACGAATAGCCGAGCGTGCCGTCCGTAAGCGAACGGAGATAATACCCGAACTGGACGAAAAGCGGCTCGTCAAGGTGCAGCGATTCGCGGTAGCGCGCGATCTGCGCGGTCGTGAGATCCTCCTCGGCAAAGCCGGACAGATATGCGATCGGGTCGCCGGGCAGCAGCCGCGGCAGGGCAAAGTTTAATAAAATGACAACGAGGAAGCAAACCAAAGCTGTCAGCATGCTTTTGACAAACGATTTCATGGTTTGCCTCCTCGTTTCTTGTTCGGAAATAATTACTTCGCGGTGATGTTTAGCCAGTTCTGTACGTTGTTGAGACCGAACACGTTATCGACAACGATATTGTCGAGCTTGCTCGACGCGCAGTAGGTCAGCGCGTCCCAGTACAGCGCGACGACCGGAAGATGCGCGGCATAAAAACGCTGCATATCGCCCGCGGCGGCAATGTACTCGTCCAGCGTTTTGGCTGCGCCCATCGCGGCAAGCACGGTCTGGAACTGCTCGTCATAGACCTGTGCGCCGCCCTGTACGGCATGGCGACCGTCGACATAGATCGTTGCAAGGCCGTTGCCCATGCCCATGCCCGCGGCGGTATAGCCGAACAGAGCCGCTTCCATTGTGATATTGTTCTCGGAGAACTTGTTGCTCGTCTTAGCATTATAGGATGCGGAATCAAGCCCGTCAAGCACGACCTCGCCGCCGAACGCGTCGATGGCAGTCTTGATCAGCTCGGCACAGGACACCTGGTTATTGCGGTCGCTGCGATAGGTCAGCGTAAAGGTGAACGGCTCGCCGGCCTCGTTGACAAACTTGCCCGCGTCGTTCTTCGTGTAGCCCGCGGCGTTCATATATTGCTCGGCTTCGGCAAGATCGGTTTTCAGCTTGTCGGTTGCGACATAGCCGACCGTGGACGGGGGAACAAAGCCCGCGTTCGGGATCTCGGCACGCGCGGAGCCGACCTTTTCGCGCAGCTGCGCATAGTCGAGCGCGAGCGCGACGGCATGGCGCAGATTTTCGTCGGCAAACGGGCCCTTGGCATTGTTGAACGCCAGCACGGCGGGTGCGTTTTGCGCGGTCACGGTGAGCAGCTGCACGCCCTCGGACACCTCCAGCACATCCTGATACGCGGCGCCGATGCCCGTGGAGTAGACCCAAACCATGTCGATGTCGCCCTGCTGCAGCGCCATCAGCATCGTGTCGTCGTTGTTGAACAGGCGGTAGACAAGCTCTTTCACCTGCGGCTGCTCCGGATACGTCTCGCTTGCGGTGAACGTGATCGTTCCGGCGTCCTTGTTGAAATCGGTGAATACATACGGGCCGCAGCCAAAGCGCAGCTCGGCGTCGGAAAGCAGTTCCTTGCCCTCATATATGTGCTTCGGAAGCACGCGGAACGAGGTCATGTTGCCAAGCTCGCGCACGTTCGGCGCGGCAAGCGTCAGCGCAATACTGCGCCCGTCGTCGGACACAACCGCCGCGGCATACTTGGCCTTGGTGACCTTGCCCTCGGCATCGGTCTGATCGACAAGGTTTGCGCTGCCGCTGTGGTCCTCATATTCGAGCGTGAACAAAATGTCCGCGGCGGTCACGGGTTCGCCGTCCTGCCACGTCATGCCGTCCGTGATCGTGTAGGTCCAGGTCGTTGCGTCCTCGGTTGCCCACGACGCAAGCAGCGGATGGAACACGCCTTCGGTATCCTGCCACACGAGCGGCGGATGCGTGACGCCGCTTGCGAGCATTTCATAGCCGTATTCGCCGATCATCACCTGTTCGATGGCGGCGGTTGTGCCGATCGTCAGCCGGTCGATGGCATACGTCGGCGCGGGAACTTCGGTCGGTTCCGGCGCGGCGGGCTGTGCAGGCGCGGCGGTAGGTGTTTCTGCTTTCGGCGCGTCAGTCGGCACTTCCGCCTTCGGCGCGGCGGGAGCCGTGCAGGCAAGCAGCGACAGCGTCAGCAGCAAAGCCAGTAAAAGGGACAAAGCCTTTTTCATCTTGTCTTATTCCTCCTTCAGATGATGATTTTCAAAACAATAGATGGTATCGGATAAATGCTCGACCAAAGCCCGGTCATGCGAGATCAGGAGCAGGGAGCCGCCGGTTTTTTGCATCTCGCGGCACACCATGCCGAGCACGTTCGCCTGCGTGGAAACGTCGAGCATCGAGGTCGCCTCGTCCAAGATCAGCAGACGCGGGGAGAACAGCAGACACCGCGCGATGTGGATACGCTGCGCCTCACCGCCCGAAATCTGGTGCGGCAGGTGCGCCAGAATATCCGGCGCAAGCCCCACAGCGGCAAGCTGCCGTTCGATGAGCGCCGATGCCTCGGCCTTGGATTTGGCAAAGCCGTGATACCGGATCAGCTCCGAAAAGCCCGCGCCGAGCTTTTGCGACGGATCAAGCGCCGCGTGCGGCTGCTGAAACACCATTTGTATGCGGGAGCCGCGCTTGCGGTCGTACGGCGTCTGCGCGGAAACGAGCAGCTGATCATCAAGCCAAATCCCGCCCGCGTCGGGGCGCAGCGTGCCGCAAAGCAGCTTGGCAAGCGTCGATTTCCCGATGCCGCTTGCGCCGTATAAGCCCACGACGGCATTGTCCGGGATCGTGAACGACACGTCCTCCAAAACGATCTGCTTTGCAAAAGCCTTTTTCAGATGCTTTCCTTCGATCATAGCCTGCTGCACCAACATTCCCGGTCGCCGACCGCTATGCGGATCGGCTCGTTTTCACAAAAATCGCCCGCCTTCGAACAGCGCGCATAAAACGGACACGGGCTGTTCCCGCTGCGCAGAACCGGCGTTTCGAGCATCCCGTTTTGCACAAGCGCGCCGGTCAACGCCTTGGTGTATGGGTGCCACGGATAATCGAGAACGCTGTCGGCGGGCCCGCGTTCGCACATCCTGCCGCGGCACAGCACGGTCACATCGGCGCAATGCCGCGCGACCGCTATATCGTGCGTGATGATCAGCTTGGCGGCGTCGGGAAACAGTCGATCCAGCAGCGCAAAGAAGGCGTCGGTCGCCGCCTGATCAAGGCCGTTGGTCGGCTCGTCGGCGAGCAGCAGCTTCGGCGTTCCGATGGCAGCCAGCGCGATCGTGACGCGCTGTGCCATGCCGCCTGAAAGCTCGAACGTGTATTTCGACAGAATTACTTCCGGTTCGTCAAACCCGACAGCCCGCAGCAGCGCACGCGCCTTTTCGTTCCGCTTGGCAAGCGGGACGCGGTTTTTGCGCATCCCATCCCACAGCTGACGCCGCACGGTCATAGACGGGTTCAGACTTTCCGCGCCGCTTTGCGGGATGTAGACGATCTCCGTCCCGATCAGCCGCCGGAGCCTGCGACCCTTTGGCAGCGGCGCGCCGCCGTACAGGATGCGTTCGCCGGATTGGTATACGTTGCGGGGCAGCAGCCGCAGGATCGACAGCGCGGTCATCGTCTTGCCGGAGCCGGTTTCTCCGATCAGCGCATGGCTTTCGCCCTTGGCAAGCGAAAGCGTCACGTTTTGCACAAGCGTCTTTTCCGCCCGCGCCAGCCGCGCCGCAATCGTGCCGGTATGCAGCTCCAAAATCAATTCACGTTCCATGTCAAAAGCGCATAGCGCATGCGGCTCTCGTCGTGCAGCACGCCGTTTTCGGCATGGCGTGCAAAGTAGTCGCGCACGTATGCCTCGACGTCGCGTTCGTCCATGCCGAAAATGCCAAAGTAGACGGTATACTGCCGCAGGGCGGCATCCAAATTAAGATCATGCCGGCTTGCAAACGCTTTGATAAAGACGCGCACGTTTCGTCCCATCGCGGTCAATATCGTTTGATAGCGGTCGCCGTCGGTCAGCATGCCTGCGGGGCGCAGGTTCAGCTCCCGCAGCATCGCGCGGCGGTGCAGGTCATAGCTGCCCGGCAGCACGGTCAGAATGCAGCAGGCGCGGCGCGTCATGCGCTCCATCCGCCGGAGCTCGTCCACATTGCAGATCGCCGGGCACATCGATGTGAACGTGATATCGAACGTGCGATCCATCTCAAACTGCTCCCAAAGGGCGCAAACGGGTTCGAGATTGTCGATATGCGCATCTGCCGCGCGGTTTTGCATCACCGCGATCCCCGCCGGATTGACCTCCAGCGCCGTCACAGACCGGCACTTTTTGGCAAGCCGCAGCGTATAGTCGCCCATGCCTGCGCCGATGTCGAGCAGCGTATCGTCCGGACGAAGGATGCCGTTTTCGACCAGAACGGAAACAAATCCCACCGGGTCGGCGTCCGGATCGAACGGACGCTCCGCCGCTTGCTCGCAAAACAGCGTATAATACGGCAGCCACCGCTTGGCGCGCGCAATGCGTTCCTCCCGCGTGCCGTAGCGGTAGGCGGCTTCCCATGCCTGCTCGATCTCTGTCAGACTGCTCAAATCAAGGCTCCTTCTTTGGGTACGGTATAAAAAAGACACGCCCCTCCTTGGAGAGCCGCATCCCTTCATGGCATACGCATATTCCCGGAATCCAAAATCTGCCCGCTTCAGCGGTGCGCGTTCGGCTCCTGCCGAACAAGGGCAGTATAGCAGACCGCAGCCGGTTTGAGAAGCCCCGTGGGGGGATAGAGCGGGGGCGCACAAAAAAGAAGCCGCCCGATACCGGAACAGCTTCCGCTATGATTGCCTTATTTCAGCAGCTTGTCGATCGCGTTTTCCAGCTCCGTGATCGCGTCCTGATCGTTTTCCTCCACCGCATGCACAATGCAATGCTCAATGTGATCCTTCAGGATCACGCGGCTGATCGAGCCGAGCGCCGCGCGCACCGCGGCGAGCTGCACCAGTACCTCCGAGCAGTCGCGCCCGTCCTCGACCATCTTTTTGACCGATTCGAGATGCCCGATCGCGCGGGACAGGCGGTTTTTGACCTCCTTGGTGTGCGCGTGGGAATGGATGTGCTCGTGCCGCTCGGCCAGCGTTGTTTCGGTATGTTCCATACTCACAGCTCCTGCATGAGCCTTGCCCGCGCTTCGGCAAGGGTCAGGCCGTTTTCCTTGGCGATCCGCGCAAGATCGTCATATTCGAGCTTTTGCCGCGCCGCGCCGTAGCCGGTCGAGCTTTTGACACGCACCGGGCCGAGGGAGGTGGATTTCGTCTCCACGCGGCGGGACAGGATACAGCGGCGCGTTTCAACCTCGCGGACGCCGATGGTCGTCGTATGCCGGAAGATCGCGGCAACGACCGTCTCGCGCTTTGCGGGCGGGCAGATCACGCGGATCAGCGTCCCCGGCCGGTTCTTCTTCATGCCGATCGGGATCGTGAACACCTCGACCGCGCCCGCCTCAAAGATGCGTTCACAGGCAAAGCCGATCTCCTCGGCGGTCATATCGTCCACGTTGACCGACAGCTCGCACATCGTATCGGTGTTCTCGCCGTCCGTCTGTCCGAGCATTGCGCGGATACAGTTCGCCACCGGGAAATCCTTATTGCCCATGCCGTAGCCGATCGCCTTGGTTCGCATCACGGGCATTTTCCCGAACGACGTGACAAAGTGCTTCAGCAGCGCCGCGCCGGTCGGTGTGCAAAGCTCGCCTTGGATCGCGCCGCCGTAGATCGGCACGTCCTTTAGAATGTACGCCGTGGCGGGCGCAGGAACGGGCAGGATCCCGTGCGCACAGCGCACCGTACCGCTGCCGACATGGACGGGGGAGGCGATAACCTGCTCCGGGGCAAGCCGTTCCATCAGCAGACACACCGCCGTCACGTCCGCAACGGCGTCGAGCGTGCCGACCTCATGAAAATGAATCTCGTCGATCGGGCAGTTATGCACATGCGCCTCGGCCTCGGCGATTTGCCGGTAGACCGCCAGCACATCAGCCTTTACCTTATCGGAAACGGCAAGGTCGTCCACGATATGCTCGATGGCGTGCAGCGAGCTGTGCGCATGGCGATGTTCGTGATCGTGAGGATGCACGTGCTCGTCGTGATGCGGATGGTCGTGCGCCTCCATGACATCAAATTCATCGACGCCGTTCACGCGCACGGCAATATGCGTGCCGGTAATGCCGCACTTTTGCGTCGGCACTTTTTCATAGACGACATGGGGAAGGCCGACGTCGTTCAGCTCAGCCACGAACGCGTCGGGATCTGGCAGCAGCTCCAGAAGCGCCGCGGTCAGCATATCGCCCGCCGCGCCCATGCCGCAGTCAAGGTACAGCGTTTTCATGCGTTCTCCTTCGGGCGGTTCTCCACCAGCCCCGCTTTTTCAAGGGCGAGCACGACAATCGGGATCAGCACGATATGCAGGATAATGCCGGGGATCGCGTTCAGCAGCGCACCCGCAAGGAACATTTCCATCGTAAACGCCGATCCCGCAAGGCCGAGCAGCAGCCATTTGACAAGCCCCCAAACAAGCCGTCCGGCAACCATCGCTGCAAGCAGCGCCGCATAGACGCTCCACGGCTTTCGGGGCAGCACGCGGTAAAGAAGGCCGGATACCGTGCCGTAGGTCGCAAGCTCAAACGCCATGCAGACCGCGTCCGGATAGAGCGCGGGCATGCCGAAGATAAACGAGCGCAGCACGGGCGCGATCGCGCCGACCGCAAGCCCCCACGGCCAGCCGCAGAGGAAGCCGCACAGCAGCACGGGAATGTGCATCGGGCTCAGCGCCTTGCCGATCTGCGGGATCTGCCCGGTCAGCAGCGGCAGCACCATGCACAGCGCCAGACACAGCGCCGCATAGACGAGTTTTTTCAGGTTTTGCTTCATTCGGAGGTTTCCTTTCTCTTTTCACGCGCAGGGAAGACCGCTTCGCCCGCGCCAACCAAAAAAGATACCGCGCCCGCTTTTGCGGACCCGATACCTTCCTGATATCGCTTTCTATCGAAAAATGCAATCCAAGCGGCTTCAGCCGCGTTCGTCGGCTCGTGCTGACTGCAATATTATATAGGAACACACGGATAAAGTCAATCCTCGCGTCATAATGGAATTGCATTTCCCAAAAACAGGGAAAAGATATTTCTGCTTTAATGTTCCTTTAAGGAACGCGTGGTATGCTTTAGCCATCTTAAACAGAAGGAAGGGATTTTCATGAAAAAGATGATCGGTTTATGGCTTGCCCTGCTCTTGGGCATGACCGCGGCAGTCGGCTGCACGGGCGCTTCCGCTTCTGACGCGGGAACGGCGCAAACGGACGAGACCATCGCAATCGTCGCGGAAACCGACGAAACAAGCGACGCGGCAGAGGTCGTTACAGCGGAGCTGACGACCGAGCCGGCTTCAGACGACAATATGCCTCCCGAACCGCCCGACGGTATGGGCACACCACCCGACGGCATGGGAACGCCGCCCGATGGTATGGGCACACCGCCCGACGGTATGGGCGAACCGCCTGCCGGTGATCCACCGGAAAGACCGGACGGCATGGGTGAGCCGCCCTCCGGCGGTTTTGGCGGCAATACGGCGCCGGGCGGCAGCACATCATCGTTCGAGTACACGGCGGCGACCGAGATTACCTCCGCCGATACGCAGGCGGAGCAGACTTACGCAAGCGAAACGGCGAATGAAAGCGCATTGCTGATTGCCACGACCGACGCGGTTGCGATCACGAATCCCACCGTCACCAAGACCGGCGATTCCGACGGCGGCGACAGCTGCAATTTCTACGGTCTGAACGCGGCGGTGCTTGCAAAGGACGGCGCTTCCGTCACGATCACCGGCGGCACGATCACCTCCTCCGCGTCCGGCGCAAACGGCGTTTTCAGCTACGGCGGCAACGGCGGCAATAACGGCGCGGCGGGCGACGGTACGACCGTGACGATTTCCGATACCGTGATCACCACGACCGGCTCCGGCTCGGGCGGCATCATGACCACGGGCGGCGGCGTGACGTATGCGAACAATCTGACCGTCACGACAAGCGGGCAGTCCTCGGCCCCGATCCGCACCGATCGCGGCGGCGGCTGGGTCTATGTGGATGGCGGCACCTATACCTCCAACGGCCTCGGCTCGCCTGCGATCTACTCGACTGCCGAGATCCATGTCGCCAACGCGACGCTCGTTTCGAATCTGTCCGAGGGCGTCTGCATCGAGGGCAAGAACAGCATCGAGCTGACGGATTGCGATCTTACCGCGAACAACACCAAGTGCAACGGCAACGCGACGTTCCTGGATACCATCATGATCTATCAGTCCATGTCGGGCGACGCGGATTCCGGCACAAGCGCGTTCACGATGACGGGCGGCACGCTGACAAGCAAGAACGGGCATGTGTTCCATGTGACGAACACGAACGCAGTCATCACGCTCGCCGGCGTCACGATCCTCAACGAGGACAGCGAAAACATCCTGCTTTCGGTCTGCGCCGACGGCTGGAGCGGCGCAGGCAATATCGCAACGCTGAACGCCGTGAACCAGACGCTTTCCGGCACGATCCTGGTCGGCAGCGATTCGACGCTGACGCTGCACCTATCGAACGGCTCGACCTTCACCGGTGCGATCTCCGGCGAGATCACCAATGCCAAGGGCACGACCGTGTCCACCGCCGTCGGCACGGTCAACGTCACACTCGACGATACCTCGACATGGACGCTGACCGGCGATACCTACATCAGCACCTTCACCGGCGACGCCTCGAATGTGATTGCAAACGGCTATACGCTCTATGTCAACGGCGTCGCGCTGACCGGTACGAAGTAACGGAGAAACGAGCATAGGAGCAGACAGACCGCAAGGCCGCAGTCCCGGCGAGGGCGGCCCCAAGGATTGAACGGCCCGCAGCAATGGAGCTGTTGAAAAAACAAAACGGCAGTCAGCGCGACTGCCGTTTTACGTGTTTGGGAAGATGTAAATGATTCGAACCGGATCACGCCTTTTGCAGCAGCTTCCGATAGAACGGATTTGTTTTCTGCAATTCCTCCGGTGTGCCGGAGGCGGCGACGCGGCCTTTGTCGAGTATGATCACATTGTCCGCATCCTCGATGGCGGACGCGCTGTGCGCGATCTCGACGACCGTGCGATTTTGCATGAGGTTGCGAAGCCCCTCCTTGACCTCAGCTTCGGTCTTGGGATCGAGGTTTGCCGTCGCTTCGTCTAGGATCAGAATATCCGGATTCTTCAGCATGGCGCGGGCGATGGCGACGCGCTGCTGCTCGCCGCCCGAAAGACCGGTGCCGTCAATGCCGACCGCATAGTCCAATCCGCCCTCATGCGAGGCGAGTACCGAGCCAAGGTTCGAAGCGGCAATGATCGCGTCCCATTCCGCGTCGGGGATCTCTCGATCCGTGCCATAGCGGATATTGTCGCGGATCGTGCCCGCAAACAGCGCCGGACGCTGCGAAACGACGCCGATGCGTGCGCGCCACGCCTGCAAGGATACGTCGCTTGCGTTTGCTTCGCCGATCATCAGGCTGCCGCCGCCGAGCGGATAGAGCCGGTCGATCAGCTTGACGAGCGTGGATTTGCCGGAGCCGTTCGCGCCGACAAGTGCCGTGACCTTGCCCGCAGGGATGACCGCCGAAACGCCGTCGATCACGGGCGTTTTCTCATACGCAAAGGCGGCGTCCCCAAGACGAATGTCGTCGGACGCCTCGGGCATTGCACCGCCGTCCGAAACGTTCTCTTCGGGCATCGTCAGGATCGCGGCGAGCTTTTTCGAGCCGCCGACGGTCGAGGCAAAGTAGCTCGGCAGCGTCATGATCGCCACGAGCGTCAGTTCAAGCGCCATGCCGAACGCATACACCGAACTGATCGGTGCCGTATCCGTAATCGCGCCGGCGGTGATTGCCACGATGCCGCCCAGGAACGCGCACGAATAGATGATCACGTAGGTGAAGTTGTTCGCAAGCGTCTGCAAGCCGGTCGCAAACGCGTTGTACAGCGCGGCCTTATAGCGCGTTTCGATCAGTGCAAAGCTCTTGCCGATGGCCTTTTGCTCGGCGTTCGACGCCTTTACGAACTTGATGTTGGCAAGCTGCTCGCTGTAATGGTTCGTCAGCACCGAGATCCGGCTCTGCACAAGCGTCGTCGCCTTAGCCACGACACGCACGCTCACAATGATCGACGCAACCGCAAGGAGCAGCGTAACGACCAGGAACACAAGCGCCTGCGGCATGTCCTTCGGCGCGGCGGCGCCGAGCGAGAGGATATACAGCGCGATTTGCAGAATCGCAATGACCGCCGAAAAGGGCTTGGCCGCAAACTCGGCGTCGGATGTAATGCGCGACAGCATCCCGTTCGGGGATTCGGTTTCAAAGTCCTTCAGCGGCAGCCGCACGATCTTTTTCCAGAGCTTTTTGCGCACGCCCGTTACGATGGTGACAAGCGCGATATCGGTCAGGATACTGGCAAAGATCAGCACATACTGGATAAAGCTCGCGGTGAGATACTGCCACAGCGGGTCAAGACTGGTCAATGCGCCGGAGAAGATCGCATTGTAGTTTTCAAACTGCGTCAGAATGACGATGGAATTGAATACCGCAAAGATCGCGCCGATGATCAGCAGCACCCACGGAACCTTCACCTTGCGGTACAGCGTTTTCAGTACGCCGCGCTGCGGCTTTTCCTCGCTGCAATGCTCGCCGTCGTAGCGGAAATATTCGGATAGCTTCATGCCGCCTGCACCTCCTTCCAGAGCAGCCGATAGGTCGGGGACGATTGCAAGAGCTCCTCATGCGTGCCGGACGCTTCGATGCGCCCGCCGTCGAACACCAGAATCCGGTCGGCGTTTTTCACCGTGGTAAGGTCGTGCGCCACGGTCAGCAGCGTGCGGCCTTTGGTCGCCTTGTCGATCGCTTCCTGCAAAGCGGCGGTGGCCTCCACATCGAGCGCGCTCGTCGCTTCGTCCATCAGCACATACGGCGTGTCGCACAGCAGCAGCCGAGCCACGCCAAGCTTTTGCCGCTGTCCGCCGGACAGCCGTTCGCCGCCGTCGCCGATTTCATACTCCAAGCCGCCGAGCGGTGCAAGATCGTCGTAAAGCCCCACAGTTTTCAGCACTTCGGTCAGCGTTTCGTCGGCGTAAGGCTTTGGCGCGCAGTAATTCAGCATATCGCGCACGGTGCCCGCAAAGCCCGGCGCGTTCTGCGGCAGATAGGTAAACAGGCTGCGGTAGCCCGCATAGTCCATATCCTTGATATCCTTGCCGCCGAGCAGAATTTTGCCCGCAGACGGATCGTAGAATTTTTCAATCAGATTCAGCGTTGTGGACTTGCCGGAGCCGGATAAGCCGACCAGCGCGGTCTTTTTGCCCTGCTTCACGGTGAACGATACGTCGCAAAGCGCCGGGTGCTCGCCGTAGGCGAACGAGACGTTGGCAAATTCGATATCGCCCGCAGCGGGAGCTTCGGCGGGCTTATCGCTCTTTTCGTTTTCCTTGGACAGCAAGCTGGACAGCCGCAGCGTCGCGCCCTGTGCATCCTTGAGGTAGATCCAAAGATCGAGGTGCTGCGCCGTATAGGTGCGGAACGTCGTTGCGATCAGAATGTAGGCATAGAACCCGGCCTGATCGATCTCGCCGCCAAAAAGCAGCACGGCGGGTGGGATGATGATGAGCAGCAGCGGCAAAAACCACATGAGGTTTTTGATAAACGCATTGGTCTGGTCGACAAGCGCGCCCTGCTTTTTCGCCTTGTCCAGCTCCATGATCACCGCGTCGCCCGCGGCGATTTCCTTGTCCTCCGTGCCGTAAGCCTTGATGGTCTCGGCATGGTTGATTTTCTCGGCAAGCCGCGCCGTCAGCGCCGCGATCCTCGTCTGGATCTTGTTCCGAATCTTGAACGTGAGACGGCCGGACACGAACGAGCCTAAGAACACGACAGGGATCACGCCGAGCAGCGTCAGCGTCAGCACCGGACGCCCGATCCCCGCGACCTGCACGGTCGCCACGACAAGGTAGTACAGCCGCGGGATCTCATTGATCATCAGGTCGACAAGGAACGGGCTGTTCTTCGTCGTATCCTCGGTGAGACGCGTGATCAGCTCGCGCGGGTCGCCGCTTTCCACGTCGACAGTTTTCAGATAGAACACGCGCTCGGCGGCATACCGCTGCAGGTTCCGATCCACCTTTGCGGTTACGATCCCCTGCAAATGCGCGCCGATAACCTTCAAAAGCACGATGGCGATGCCGATCAAAAACGCGAGCAGCAGCGGCCCCGTTGCATCCGCAAGGTTGTCCCGCGGCGCGAGCGCATCCGCCGTTTGATTGGCGAACACAAGCGCGAGCTGCGCCGCGCCGAGGCTCAGCAAAAAGCAGACGGCCATCAGCGCCCACGGCAGCCCCGCGCGAAAGATCATCGTAAAGTAGTTGCGCCAAACGTGTGTTCGTTCGGCCTTCGTTGGATTCATTGTCACCCCGCCTTTCTTATCCCAAATAGTCTTTCAGCCATTGTTCCAGATCCGGGTATGCGTCCCGGACAACCCGCTTCATCTGCGGTGAAATGATAAACGCATGACACAGCTTCGGATAGGTCAGAAGCCTTGCGTCGTTGCCCGCCGCTTTGAGCTTTTCGTACAGCTGCTTTGCATCATCCAGCAGACATTCGCATTCGCTTGCGCTCACCGTGACCGGCGGCAGCCCAGAAAGATTGCCGTACAGCGGCGATACAAGCGGGTCCGTTTCCTCGCCCGGCAGAAAGTACACGCCGCGCATGTTCTCGATAATGCCCTCGGTTACGATGAAATCCTCTTTGAGCGAAAACTTTCGATAACTGTCTGTATACTCGGCCAACTGCGCGGCGGGGGAATTTGCGTACACCGCCTTTGGCAGCGGCAGCCCCTTTTCTCGCAGCAGCAGCGAGAGCGCAACGACCAGATTTCCGCCCGCGGATTCCCCGAGCAGCACGATGTTTTCGGGCTTGCACCGCGCAAGCAGATACCGGTATCCGTCCAGACAATCGCTCGTCGCACAGGGGTGCCGGAATTCGGGCGCAAGCCGATAGTCGATCGAAAACACGTTGTACCCGAAGCGCTTGGCAAGCGTGGAAACAAACGGCATCCGCGCCTTCGTGCATGCGCCGACAAATCCGCCGCCGTGGATGTAATACACGATCTTATCCGCAGGATTATCCGGCTTTGTCACCATCCATGCGCCCGCGTTCGGCAGAGCGACCGGCTCGATCGAAAGCCCCTCGATGAGCTCCTTCGGGCAGGTCGTGATGTCCCGATCCTGCGCCCGGTTGTCCGCCGTCGTCTTTTCGATCCACGCCGTCTTTTCTTCGTCCGTGAAAACCTTCGGCTTGATGCGGCAGATCCATACGATCACGCGCATCATCCAGCTCGGCAGTTCCAAAAGGCATCCCTCCTTTTGCTTGCAATATGGATCATGATTTGCTATAATGTATCAAACTGTTACATAAACATCATAGCAGGACGAAACGGCGTTGACAAGGCGTGAAAAAATTTGGCACAAAAGGGGCGATTCTATGCCAAAACGTAAAAGATTGGTAAAAGTGACGGATTTGATCACGGAAGGGCTGTGCCGGTTGGTGGAGAAGGGCGAGAAGCCGTACAGCGAATTGACCGTGCAGGACATTGTGGACGAGGCGGGCGTGTGCCGCAATTCGTTCTATCGGAACTATGCGGAAAAGGACGATATTTTCCGCAAGCAGTTTTCGGAGATCATATCGTCGCCGACGGACGCCGAGCCGCCCGCGCATTTTGACTATTTTGATATTTTCCGGTTCTCGTGTCGGATTTTCGAGCAGCATCAGCGGTTCTTCCGCTGCTTTTACCGCGCCAATCCGGCGGTCTACTTTGAAACGATTGTCGGACAGATCATCCGCTCCAACAATCCCGCCGACTCGATCGAGCCAAGGGCCTACTATCTCTATGCGGCGCGCGCATGGACCGGCGTCGGTCTCATGACCGAATGGCTGCTGCGCGGCTGCGACCTGGAAATAGACGCGCTCACGGACGTGCTGAAAGGGTTCTTTAGCAAGCGGTAAAAGCCGGATCGAGGACGCCGCGGCAAAAGAGGAGCGGTGATACTTCAAATTATCCTGTCCGTGTCAGCGACGGATGTACACGGCTACCTTCCCAGAACAGAGTCTGCTTAACAGATAAAAAGAAATCGAGTGGAGATAACTCAAATCAGTTATCTCCACTCGACATGGCAAATCACGCTAATTTGGATACCAATGCACCCCACCTTGCTTCCCGGGGTGCATTTGACCGTAAGGTGAGGTGCATCAAAGCTATTTATGAAATAAATGACCGGTTCTGTTTTACTTCTTCAGGAATACTTCTTGAGGATCGGACACGGTATTGCCGTTCACATATCCCCATTCGAACACCCTGCAATCGTTGGTGCAGGCATAGAATGTGGAGCGGATGCAGGCGGATTCCCTGTCCGTTTCGTCGATGGCGATTGTTGCACCGCAGCAAGCAACGTCTTCCATGACCTTGACAAGCGTATAATCCTCATTGTGTCTTTCTGTTCTCTGTTCTGTATAGACGGAATTAACAGCGGCAGTGTATGCCCAAAGACTGGCATCATCCATCAGGATATAGGTATTGACTCCGTCCGAACAGACATCTTTTACACCGCTGCAGATGGGATAGGGATTTTCGAGCGTATATTCGTCCGCGCACCAGAGCTCGCCGTCCTTCGTCTTGGCAAACAGATAGAAATAGGAACCCGCGATCATCTCCGTCTCGCAGTTATCAAAGAAGATCGTTTCGACATTTTCCAGCAGCGCGGGCCTGTCGCTCGTGTCCATAGAGCCGTAAACTCTGTGCAGCGTGCCGGCTGTGTCGATATAATAACTGCATTGGAAGAACGAATCCCAATAGACCTTTTCGACATTGGGAATCGCAAGCGTATTGACGTGCAGCGTACCATCGCTTGTGAGATAATTACAGAGGGGATAAAGCGCTTTTACATCGGATGCAACGAATTCCGGATCTTCGGTCAAGCCGATCGAGAAATGATCGATCCGTGCCAGTGTGCCGTTGGCAAGAAGAGCACACCAGCCGTCGACATCAACGACGCCATCGATTATCCGTGGCTCCATCAGCTCTGCCTGCTGTTCTGCAGTCATCTCCTCCCATTCGCCGGGCATCTGCACGCCGCCCCAGAGAATGAGCTGACCTTTGTCGTTGATCGCGCAACCAGGCGCGGCATTGATGACGTGATCCATGAGATGAATAGGCTCGGGATGGTACTCCATGTCCATTAGCTCGCCGTAGTTGATCTCCGGTTCAGATTCATGCCAGCCCATTAATTCGCCGTCATCACGGATGACGAGATTGACGTTGTTGAAATTGATCGCTGTTTCCCAGCAGGGGATAAATACCTTGACACCGTGGATGATAAAACGGCCGGTTAAAAGGTCGTACATAGCGCCGTCATCGTTAATCAGGTAATGCCCACGGATCGCAGGCAGTTCCATAGCCGCTGCATAGTTGGCGAGCGCGAGTGTTTCTTCCGGCGTGGGCATTTCAGCCGGGTCTGGCGCTTTGGTCACAGGAGGTTCGGTTGAGCTGACGTTTACGGGCTTGATGGGATCGGATGCGACCGGCTTTTTCACACATGCTGCAGATGACAGCAGAACTGCAAGCGCGAGGATGACAACAAATAATCTGATAAAACTATTCATGAGAAACTCCAATTCCAGCAGGTAGTTCCTGCTTTCGACTATCTACTATATAATACTATGGAAACGAGCACAAGGTTACTGATATATCTCTGTTTTGCAAAATATATTTTTGAAAGAGCATGTTATCAGCGAGTACACGAAGAATTTGGCAGTTTCTGCGATTATATTTGGGCTTTCTCAGGTGGAAGGACAATCTTATATCAAGGACATGCAACGGGGCTAATCCCGGTTAGCAATGGTCTTTCCAACAAGATAAGCAACAACTTGAAAAGCGTGGCTTCAAATATGTTGGACCTATCACCATAACCTTATTAATACAGTAGAGCATCAAACAAGAAAGCAATGAAACAAGTCGCCCATCTCGCACACGATTTCAAAGTCAGCCGGGATGGGCTTTTTGCTGTAAATGGCAGAAAATCGTCAAGAATAGAATGAATGAAGAGACAGCTCGAGCAGTAATTCGTGTGCAAGAAGCCGAAAAAGCCCGCGACATAAGGACTTTTCCACAGGGGAGGGGTGCAAAAAAGAAGGACCCTGATTGTATCCAAATTAGAGTCCTTCTATTGTACGAGTAGAGATAACTGACTCAGCAGTGGGCGACAATATTCCTAGTCGTTATGGGCACATTATAATTTGTGCTTTTCTACCCATATTAAATACCATCTGTCACTTTTTCACCCTAGTCCATTTCCCGCTTGACGAACTATGCACTATTAGATATAATTTAATCGAAATAGAATTATAATATACGTATAAAATATATCAAAAGGATAGTAGCGAAATGACCTATACGGAATATGTTGAAAAGTGTATCAGCCAGAAACCAATTGCAGAGCCTATTTTTACAACGGAAATCAGCAAAAAGATGGAAGAGCGTTTTCAGATACCACGAGCCAAGGCTGCCGCAGCGACAAGCGTAGCAATCAAACGGATCATGGATCGGAATACCATCCCTGCCCTGCGGTTTTATCAAAAGGGAGTATATTATAAAACCATGGTGACTCCATTTGGTGAAATGGGGATTGATAAGGAAAAGTTGATTGCAAATAAGTATCTGAATCCAAACCAAGGTTACGATACCGGCAGCGGCTTACTCTATAAGCTGGGATTGACAACGCAGATGCCCAATGAACGTCTGATTGCGACCAATGCAGCACGGGAATGTGTGCGGAGAGACGAAAAACTGAATGTCTGCATCTGTCCGCCCAAGACAAAGATCACGGCAGACAATAAGGCATATCTGCAAATACTGGATGCTCTGGAGCAAATGGATTATGCGCCTATTGATACGGAAGAACCATATCAAACGCTTGCGAATCACATTCAGCGACTTCACCTGCAGTATGGTACATTACTATCTTTAGCAGATCAGTATTATCCGCAAAGAACGATTATGCAGCTTGCTCACACTGCTGCGAAAGGAGACGTAAAACATGAAACTTCATCTTGATCGGACAGCTTTCCTGGTCTTAAT